>Ga0208767_1002165_pt1 | contig 15081 bp, 14 predicted proteins | sample VirMetDEL_Mar_21_FD_184514 | JGI IMG/M metagenome (GOLD analysis project Ga0208767, IMG submission 184514) | Aqueous microbial communities from the Delaware River and Bay under freshwater to marine salinity gradient to study organic matter... | ecosystem: Environmental > Aquatic > Marine >... | reverse complement strand
ATTTATCATGTTACGTTAAATGACGAGCATCGATTAGTTTTAAATGTAGAAGAACTTTACGATCAACATAAGTTTAGAAAGAAGTGTTTAACAAAAATTGCTTCGATGCCTTCGATGATGAACCGTGATGACTGGGATGCTTTTGTTTTAAGTATTGTTTCGAAAGCAATTAAAGTAGCACCTGATTTTGAAGTGACACCTGAAGGACAGTTTAAAACTATTTTAAATAGATATATTTCTAACCAAGCCAACGCAATGGACATTGAAGAGATTCTCAATGGTCAGTGTTTCGTGGACGAAGAAGATAATAAAGTTTACTTTAGGTTAGATCAGCTACAAGAATTTATGAAGAACAGAAGATACGCACAACTAACGGGTATTCAATTAGGTATTTTCCTTAGAGAATTAGGGGGAGATAGCACTAAGAGAAAGCTTGGAAATAAAAAAGGACAGTTAGTTTGGTGGGTACCGAATGATAAATTCAATACCAAAGTAGAAATCCTACCGGAAGAAAACACACCAACAGAGGAGCCCATACCATTCTAAATAATACTTGTAAAATTATTGGACCGCCAGGGACAGGCAAGACAACAACTCTGCTTCGAATTGTGGAAGAGCAGTTGTCCGAGGGTCGTGAGCCCGATCGTATTGGGTATTTTTCTTTTACGAGAAAAGCAACGACCGAAGCTATTGACCGGGCTTGTAAGAAATTTCAATTACCAAGAAAAGATTTAAAATGGTTTCGTACATTACATAGCCTTGCATATCAATGGTTGGGATGCACGCACACAGACATTATACAGAATCAAGACTTCAAAGATTTTTATAACGAATATGGTATTGATATTTCTCAATCCATTAAAGTAGAAGACAATGTGGTGGGAGAAGAAGAGTCGGGTCTTCATTTAATAGATTTATACCGAGTCAAAAATACTTCTTTATATGAAGAGTTTAAAAAGATTGGACATGTCAAAGGTGGATTTGAAAGACTACAAAAGGTCGATAAGAACTATCGCATGTTTAAGAAACAAAGAAATATAAAAGACTACACCGATTTAATTACTGAGTTTAATAAATTAGAGATGTCTCCTCGTTTAGATATTGTGATTGTTGATGAAGTCCAGGATCTCAAACCTAATGAATGGGGCATGGTTAATATTATGATGAAGCAAGCCAAAGCAATTTATCTAGCAGGCGATGATGACCAAGCAATTTATTCTTGGAGTGGTGCGGATGTTTCTAAACTGATTGATTTAAATTGTCATTTGCGAGTTTTAAATCAGTCTTATAGAATACCGAAAACAGTTTTTTTAAAAGCAAATACTTTAGTGTCGAGAATTAAAAAAAGAATTACAAAAGAATGGCATCCAAGAGAAGACCAGGGACAAGTCAAGAATACTAATTTTGAAAGTATTGATTTGAGAAAAGGTCAGTGGTTAATCTTAGGTCGAACCAATTATTATATTAACAACGTTGCCGAAGAATTAAAAAATAAAGGTTTTTTGTTTGAGAAAAATAATTATTTATCAATTAGTTCGGATGTAGCAGTAGCGTATCGAAGTTGGAAAGCACTTCAACGAGGCGAAGAGATTCCTTATGCACATGTAAAGATCATGTATCAATACATTGTATTAGGACCCGACGGTGTTTCTCGAGGAATGAAAGGATTACCTGGTGCAAACCAAGAAGGTAAATTTTCTCATGAAACACTGTCTAAGGAATGGGGTTTAAACATTCCTGCCAATCTATCTTGGGAGGTAGCACTCACGAGAATTAAAGAATATGACAGAATATATATTAAACAAATCCTAAATAGCGGGCATGATTTAGACGAGAAAGTTAATATAAAACTCTCAACAATTCATGGAGCAAAAGGAGGAGAGAGTCAGAACGTTGTAGTATTTTCTGATATCTCCAAAAGAATTAACGATAACCTATGGGCTAATAGAGATGAGGAACGAAGAGTTTTCTATGTTGCAATGACAAGAGCAAAAGAAAATTTATACATTGTTCCCTCTAGTTCGCCTTATGAATTTGAGGAGATACTAAGATGATATTTGAACAACAGATGGACTTACTAAAAAAGGATAATAAACCAGAATGGACAAGACCTAACTTCCCCGATGTAACGGGGATTAAACAAGTAGCGGTAGATTTAGAAACATACGATCCTGAAATTAAAAATCTTGGTGGCGGGTGGGCCACGAACAAAGGTTTTGTTGTGGGTGTTGCTATTTCTTTTGAAGGATTTGATGGATACTTTCCTGTTCGCCATGAGCGTGGCGGTAATTTTTCCGAAGAGGATGTAAAGAACTGGTTAAAAAAATTATTTAAACAAGACCCAATTGTGATTTGTCATAATGCAGTTTACGATTTAGGTTGGCTTCGACGTTGGGGTGTGGAATGTAATGTCACTAAAGTCTACGATACTTTAATTGCAGCTCCCTTAGTTGATGAGAATCGATTTAGTTATAGCTTAGATAATCTATCGAAAGATTATTTAGGAGAAAGAAAACAAGGAAATATTTTAGAAGACTTTGGTAAAGAGCATGGTTTCAAAGCGATTGAGAATATGCATTTAGTTCCTGTTGAGTACGTCGGTATTTATGCAGAGCAAGATACCAGGTTGACTTTAAAACTTTGGGAGTTCTTACGGGTAGAAATTCAAAAGCAAGGTCTTACAGATGTTTTTAATTTAGAAACCGATCTATTGCGTTTGCTTTTAGAGATGCGATGGAGAGGGGTGCGTGTTGATTTAGACAAAGCAGAAAAGACGAAGAAGTTTTTTAAATCAGAAGAAGAAAAGATTTATCAAAATATTAAAAAGGAAACAGGTATTGATATTGGTAGCTCGGATATTTATGCTGCCGCATCTTTACAAAAAATATTTGATAAGCTAGGTGAGAAGTACGAACTCACTGAAAAGAATAAGCAAGCGAAGATTAGTAATACGTTGATGAAAGAGAGTCAAAATCCTTTGATTCAATCTATCTCTATAGCCAGGGAATATAACAAAGCACACACGACTTTCATTGATTCTATTCTCAAGCATCAAGTCGATGGTCGTATTCACGCAGAAATTAATCAACTCAAAGGAGAGTACGGGGGAACGGTCAGTGGGCGGTTGTCCATGAATAATCCAAACTTGCAACAAGTTCCGGCTAGAAATGAAGCTATTGGTCCTAGGATTAGATCCTTATTTTTACCTGAAGAGGGAGAGAAATGGGCATCTTTAGATTATTCTCAACAAGAGCCTAGACTCCTCGTACATTATGCCAAAAAACACGATTTAGAGGGCGCTGATACCCTAATTAAGTTCTTCCATGAAGGAAAGGACTTCCACCAGGTAACTGCTAATATGGCTCAAATATCAAGGAAAGAAGCCAAGACGATTGGTTTAGGTCTCATGTATGGTATGGGGATAGCTAAGCTAGCTGACTCTTTAGATATTAGCCCCGATGAAGCTAAGGCTTTGAAGAAAAAATATAATGATAATGTTCAGTTTCTAAACAATATAATCGTTCGGGCCACAAGGTATACCGAACAACATGGATATATTAATACACTGCTCGGAAGGAGATGTCGTTTTGAATTATATGAAAGCAAAGACTTTCATGACAAAAGAATGATGTCTTATGAAAATGCCAAGAAAGTTTGGGCATGGAATGAAATGAAAAGAGCAGGAACCTATCGTGCATTGAATAGGTTAATACAAGGTTCAGCAGCAGATCAAACCAAAAAAGCCATGGTGGATTTGTGGAAAAATGTAGGGGTTATTCCTATGATTCAAATACATGACGAGCTCAATGTCTCCATAGCCAATGAGACCCAGGTAAAAGAGATTAAAGAGATAATGGAATCTGCTGTTGAACTACATGTTCCGGTCAAATGTGATGCGGAAATAGGAGATAACTGGGGAGAAATAAAATGAGTAGAATTGTATATCAAGACGGAAAACTCTATTTAAGCCTAACAAGAGAAGAAGTTAAAGAGGCACAAGACAATTTAGGCAGACCTATTGAATTGGATATGGGTCAGTTAAAAGTATTTCAAGAAGATATTCACAAAGCGGCGATGGCTCATTGGTCTAAGGTTGAGATCCATCGAGAGATCAGAGCACATCAGAAGTATTTAAAAAGCACAAGTAAAAATAAAAAATAACACTATATTCTCCACGAAAAACAAGGAGATAATAATGTTTAACTTAACGAAAAGATCAATGAATCACTTCCTAAATTTCTTTAGTAAAGAAGATAAGGACGAACAAATTAAAGAGTTTTGCCAAGCTGAATACAAACACGATTGGTTTGCAGCTTATATGACCTTTAAACAAGAAGGTCGTTTTCCTAATTTTATTAGAAGAACTTTGTAAGAAAAGGGGCTTACGCCCCTAGTCTTATTTCATTTTTGTAGTGTATCGTTTACCGTTCCAGGTAAATTCTTTTGCGCCTTTGTTCTTAAAGTGTTTAAATGCTTCACCAAATGAAACACCACCTTTAGATACTCCAACGTTAAAGTTTTTTCCACCAGACTTTTTAATATTATCTCCAGCTTGAATGGGTTTCTTTTTTTGCATCTCCGTAGCTAGATTTTTTTCTTTCATTTTTTTGAAGTCAGCTATGGCTTTGTTTTTTTCGCCTCTCGTTACTTCTTTAAGTCTAGCAGTTTTTCCCACTATATCTGAATCAGATTTAGTGCCTCGAAGAGTACCCTTCTCTTCCCACTTTTTAGTTTGTTTATTATAATATTTAGGCATTGTATTACTCCTTATGCGTTTGCTACTATTTCAGCTAGGGCTTCACAACGCACTGGCGTTTGACTATGCCATCTCGAGTCCTTCATTTGATTGGCAGCTTCCTGTCGATCTCCATCGGACAGTGCTTTCCACATCTTACGGAACTTAGAGACACCTGTTTTTCCCAACTGAAAAACCATTTCCACAATAACATGTTCAATAGCTTGAGGCAATCTTCTATCATTTTTATATAGCTGCCCTATTAATTCTTCAGCTCCTGCGCATGCTCTGTTTAAATCGATTAAAAATAAATCTTCTATTTCATCTGCTGTGATTTTAACACCTGGTTTATAACGGTCTCTTTCATGAGGCTGTACCAAATGTCCTATGGCAATCGTGGCTTTGCCTAGCGAATCTAAATAAACTTCGTCTCTACAACCTTCATGGTCACGAATGCGAGCCTTCAGTTCATCAGTAATTTTTATTGTGTTCATTTTCCACCTATTCCCCAATGTATTTCATGAGGATCTTTTTCCTTTCTTTTTATTGCTCTATATAAGTATGATCTTATTATATTTCTTAAATGCGTAATAAATATTCTCATATTATCTGGCAGATAATATACCAGTTCCGTAAATATTGTTAGTCTTTTTTTGCATGTTATCTAATTTATCACCAACAGATCCACCGTCTTTAAATGCTCTTGAAAATTCAAAACCATATTGATCTCTGAAAGGATCCGCTTTTACTCCTAATTGTCCTCCGAAAATATCTTTTTCATAAGTAAAAGCAGGTTTACCACTTCTAATATTTTCCATACCAAACGTACCAATAGGAGTCTCTCCTAGACTAGATATTTTCTGTTGAAAATTTTGAATAGGTTGAGGAAGTAGACTATCTAGGCCTCCGGCATACATTGGCTGAGTACCAGATACAGAGATAGGTTCATATCTTTTTGTTCCTTGCATATAAATATCTTGTAGGTTTACTTGATCCTCTGGTTGAACTTTAAATCCTGGTTCTCCAGTGGTACTAACAGGAGATGTTTCTAATTGTTCAATACCTTGTCTAATTATATTTGCTTTATCAAATTCGGTCATTTGAATCTTCTCTAAATTATCTACTTCTTGTATTTCAGGTTTTTTAGAAAGAAATTTATATTGACCTGTATCTTTCTTTTTTAATACCTCTAAATCAATATCGGATAATTTATTAACACCTTTTACTAAAGCGTCTTTTGCTTTTGCAGCGCTATTAGTAAACTGTTCGTATAAACTTTTAGCTAGTCCCATGAGTCCAACCTCTCCAGACATTACTTTTTGACCTAGAGCACTAGCGGTTTTACCTGTTGCATAAGCGATATCACTACCTATTTCACTGAAGGTAGGACCATATTTTAAAGCGGATGCTTGATATACATCGGCAATAGAAGGGCCACCAGGAGTTCTACTTTGAAGTAGTGTTCCACCAGTTCCTTCGACAGGCTTGAACATTGTTAGTCTATTGAAAACATTTTCTTGTTGTTGAGCTAATCTTCTCTCTAAGCGATCACGAGATACATCTTGTCTATTATCAAAATATTTACCACGCATTCTTTCCACAGGATCAGTATATGAAACTGCTCGAGCACTAGGAGCAATAGAGCGAATACCACCAGGCTGACCTTTATTACTCATACTAGCATAGGATTTCTTCCCCGCAGATATGATACGATCCATTTCTTTGTCGGTGTACTTGGCCATTATCCTTGTCTTTCCGCTAATATTTCAGTGATATCCATGTCTGATACTATAGCTTTCTTTGTTACAGGATCAAGAGTTGATCCCTGGATCGTGGGCCCTTGTCCGGTGACCACGGATCCTGGACCAGTGTCGGGTGTTGTTTGACTAGGGGTCACTGGTTGTGGCTCTACAGGAGCTTTACTCTGTTGCATTTTATCTATTAAACCTTCAAAGGCACCAAAATCTAATTCACCATCTAACAAAGATTTGTTTCTATTCTTATTAGATAATTGCTGAATAATTCTTAAAGCCTCTGCGTATGTTTTTCTAAACTGTTCTCTAACAATAGGACTTTCTATTTCTCTAGCTTTTTGTAAGAAAATATCTCTTTGTCCTTTACCTAATTCAATAGGGTCATATCTTCCTGTTATAATACTATCTTTCATTCCTTTATCTCTAATACGGTCAAGTTCTTTTCTAACTCCAGGTACATTCACTCCTAGTTCTTTAGAAGCGGAATAAAATCTTTCCATATCTTTAAAAGTTTTAAATCTTTGTTTTTCAGCATACATATATTCAGAGACAATATCATCGACAGAGGGAACTCCATATCCTAACAGACCTGCTTTGGTAATCGCTTTACCAATAAACGCACCTTCTATTTCTCTAGTGTCATTATTAAATTGAGTAACTTTATACTTAGCACTTGTGGCCGGATCAATTTCTTGAACTCTAAATCCGAATATTCCACCAAACTCATCTCCAAATTTATATGTTCGATTGTGTTTATCTGGTTGAGGCTCTGTATCAAAAACATTTACACCTATACCATTTTCTGCATAAACTAATCTTTTTATCTGATTGAGAGAACCAGGTAAAAAAGCATCAAAAATATGAGCTAAAGATTTTGTTACTTTAGCATCAAGAGAATCAGTAGTTTCATAGACATCTCTTCTATCTTTTGTTTGTCCACCTCTTCCAAGTAAGGGAGAAACATCAGCTAATTTTTCTGTTAACATGGATTCGCTCGCAAAAGGAGAGAGCAGTTTTGAAAAACCATTAATTGCACCTTGTAGAATATTTGCTTTTATAGACTCTTCGTTCTCTCCTTTACCTACTGCTGCCATGACTCCTATTGCAGGAGCGACCATGGTGTCATAAGGAAATATATAAGACAAGTCTCTATATCGATATCCTTTACCGTCTTCTGTTTTACCTAAAGGCTGAATCAAATTTCCTTCTTGGAACCAAGGGACAAACTCTCTTATAGCCTCAATTGTTTCATCAGTAGCACCATATAATCCTTTTGCCATTTCTACTGCCGCAACTGGAACCGCAGCTCCAGTAGTGATGGCTCCTGTTATTCTTCCCACTCCTCTTGCTTGTAATGCCTTTGAACCTAATTCTTTTCCTAATTGAATTTCATCAACACCTTTTGCTAATACACCCGCACTGGTTCTAATTATTTCCGCAGGAAAAGAAACGAAGTTTCCAAGTGGAAGATAAGATATAAACTTAACTAATTTAGGTACATAGTTATAGTTAGGCACTGTGTTTTTCACGATGTTTGCAGATACCACATCTAAGAATTGCTCTCTTGATTTAACTAAATCAATTTCTTTACCTACTCTAACTAAGTCATTAACCTCATCTATATTTCTTCCTAATAATTTTGTAATGGTTTGATTTGCTTTAGTATCTCCTGCTTGCCATCTTTTAATAAGGTCATCAAAAGTGTTTTGATCTATTGCCTTTTTATATTTTAAAAGTTCTGCATCAAAAGAAGCCATTTTCCATATGTCATCTTCCATCATATAAAAGTCTCTTGCTCCTTGACTAATTACTTTTCCACCTTTTTTCACTGTCTCCTTTAATTTATTAACTCCTTTAATAGGTTCCATTGCTCGATTAAATAAAACGTCTAACCCTTCGTCTCCTGTTTCTACTATTTTAGCAGCATCTTTAAATAATCTATTAGCTTCACCAAAAGTTACAGAAGTATTAATCACTCCTAGTTTTTGTAACTTTTGATATTTTTTAAAAGCCTCTGGATCAGTCACTAATTTTCTTAATCCTGTTTGTTGACCTGTTCCTAATGTTTTATATGTAAAGGGATTAACCACGCTTTTTAATGCTTCAATTCCATTACCATTCATTGTTGTAAATAAGGCACCAGATATAAAGTTTCTTACGTGAGTAAAAGGAGAATAAATAGTTTTCATTTTTTGAGAAATTGATTTTGGTAAAACCAAAGAATATTTATATAAGTCTAGTAATTTGTTTCTACTAGAGTTTTCCATGAATTCATTAGCTATATCTTTAATAGTAAACTTACCAGACATGTCATTGGGCAGTGCTCCGTCGGCAAATTTTAATTCTTGAATATCTTCAACTTTTACTTTGAATGCTTTCGCAGCATCATCTGCACTACTAAATAACCATCGACCTTCTCCTGTTTTAGCTATTTCATTGTACGCTTTAGCTTCTTCTAGTAACTTTCCAATTCTTCCCATAGTCATACCAACGTTATAAGTCGGATCTTTAATCTCTCCTAATACACCTCGTAATTCTTTAGGAACTTTTCTTCTAATCAATGCCGATGTATCAACGCCTTTACCTAAATCTAATTTAAATCCTGGAGAATACCTTTGTAGAGAATCTAATTCTCCGGCTATCAGTTTTGCTATTTGTTCATCGGCTTCTTTTTCAATTGTATAAACAGTGTCTTCATTAATAACTTTACTTGAAAGGTTAGGGTTTTTAGCAACATACTTTGCTAATTCACTAGACAGTGTTGTTTTATTTTTTTTAGCTAAAGCATCTAATCTATCTAGTTCTTTTTTAGAAACTAAGCTTTTTAAAAGTTTAGGATTTTTTTCTAAATACTCTTTACGTAATTGATTTTGTATAAAATCAGTAGCAACATCAACCTCTTCTTTTAAAGGTTGCCAGTTCTTAAAAGGATTATTTCCAAAAAATCTACCCAACTGAGCAAATCTTCTTTTCTCTACTGCTGCATATTTTCTAGTAATATATTTACCTGCATTATCAGCTATGGTTTTTGATAAAGTATCTAATTCTTCAATCTCTTTTTTAGATAATCCTGGCACCCCTTTAACTTCTTCTATGTAATTTTTTAGAGTAGTAGACATATTAGCAATTTCATTTTTTACATTTTGTAATCCTGTTGTTGTAACTTCTTTTAAAGCTCCATCAGATAATCCTGTTTCTCTTAATGCTTGATAATAGTCTTCAACCGATCCACCTTTTAAAAATTCATCTACAGCCAAAGCTATTTTATTTATTTGCTCTGGAGTTCTTGCTTTTCTAGCTAGTTTATTTGCAACAGTTTTAATTTCATTTTCAATGAGGTCCATATTTTGTCTAGCAAAACTTCTATTGGCGTTAATAGAACCTTCCATTAGTTTTAGTCTTTCAAAAGTTTCTTGAGATAAAGCTCCTCTTGGACGAAGGTAAGATAATATTTTATCTACTTTTCTAATAATAGGATCTGAATCAAACAAAGCATCAAAACCTTTTTTAGATACTTTACCAACAGTGCTTAAAGTTCCCCCAATTAATTGGCCAACTGCAGCTCCTTCAACACCGCCTTTTAATCTATTCTTCAATCTTCGAATAGCATCTCTTCTACCCGATAAGTTTTCATCTCTATCTAAAGCAGTCCAATTAAAAGCTTCTGGCAGCGCATCGCCAATTGTTCCTATCTCCTCATCTACAACAATAGCTTCTCCAACACCAGCACCACTTGCTCCACCTAAAATTGAAAATCTTCTCTCTGCTCTTTTTAAATCTGCTTTTTGTTTATTAATTTGTTTTTCAATTTCATATTTTTTCTTTCCTTTGGTTTTCGTAAATTGATCTTCTAGTTCTTCTAATTTTTTATACTTTCCCGCTTTAGCTGCTCGTATTGCTTTACCTGCAATCTTTCTTCCAATATTAAAACCAATAGTAGTAGGAATACCAAAAGAAGCTAAGGTTTCTACTACTTTACCAACAGTTCTTTGTTCTGCTACTTCCTCAAAAATATTAATTTTATCAAAAGCATCTTCTACTTTTTGAGCAACGTTTGTATCAAAACCTAAATCAATTAAATCCGCACCTAAAGAAACAATTCCTTCAGGTATTTTAATAGCACCAGAAATTAAACCTGCTCCTGTAGCGGTTAGCCAATTAGGTTTATCTTCACTTGTTTCGTCTTTAACTTCTTTTTCTTTAGTGCTTTCTTCTGTAAGAGGTTTTGTTTTTTCCGTTGTGTCTTTTTTATCTTGAAGTTCTAGATATTTTTTTATCTTACGTAACGCTTCTTGATTTGTTAGTCCGTCTTCTAAAGTATATTGTTGTCCCTCATAAGTATAAATAGCCATACCATGTCCTACTCATCTTCTAAAGTCATACCTGTTAAATCTATAGCATCTGCTCCTGAAGCAACTGCACTTTGAGCTCCTTTAGTTGGAGGAGTTGATCCGGCTAATTGAATTGATAAGGCTTCGACTTTGTTTAAATCTACATTACCCTCTTTATCTCTAATTAATTCATACCAGGCTTCATTATTCACATCTCCTAATATTTGAGATTTCCAGTTGTTAGCGGTTTCAGTTACAGTGTCTTGCGGACTAAATTCTACATACGTTAAAGCATCTTCTGATAAACGTTTATTTCCCTCAGGAGTATCTGGATATTTATCTGGGAAAAATTCCTTTAAAGTTTTTCTCATTTCTTTTAAAGTATTATCGTCTGATTTACCGCTCTCTTTTATAGCTTGTAGTCTTAGTTCAAATTCATTTTGTCTCTCTGTAGCAATTTCATCCTCTATTTGTTTTAAAGCCAATACATCAATTTCTTTTTGTGTTTGAGTATTTTCGGCTGCTATTTGAGCAAAAGCTTTTAAAGGATCTTGCGCAGATTTAGCTACCTTATCTAAAAAATTTCCACCAGCTTGAGACATTAAATTTAAACCAAACTGGGCAAGTTGTAAGAACCCTTGAGTTCGCATATCATCTTCACCATACTTAGCTAAAATAGATTTATAAAAATCAGATTTATTTTTGAATCTTTCAAGGGCTAATCGACTATCGTCCATTTTAATTTCACCATTACCCTCTTGTTTTATTTTTTCTTCCGTTGTAGTTGTCTCTTCTTCTGGGGTTGTCTCTTCCGTTGTAGTTGTCTCTTCTGTTACTGCTACTTCTGGTAGTCTACCACCAGACTGTAATTGTTCAGTAGTCATAGAAGGAACTAAATTAGTTAAAGCAGTTTCAGGTTCTGGTTGATACTCTTCCCACTGTTTTGTTTCTTTATTGTAATATTTTCTACCTGGTACTTTACCGCCATCAGCAAACTTATAAACAATACCACCATTCGCAAATGCTGGTAGACCATAAGCCATAAGTTCGTCCCTGGTCGGTCGTCGTTGGAAAAGGGGTCTATCTAAGATAGCCATTATAATCCAAACAAGGAGCTAATACCTCCGAGTCCTCCGGTAGCGGCACCGTATGCACCGAGTCCTGCAATCCCTAACCCTGCAATCTGTTGAAGAGGAGAAGGCGAAGGAACTTGTGTATAAGAAATTTGTGAGGAAGGTACACCTCGGAGAATATCAGAAGCAAAAGCCATTCGCTCGTAAGGTTCTTTTTGTTGTGCTAAACTTGTTGCTCGTGCAGCTTCGAGTTGCGCTTGACCAGGGACGAATACATCATCCTCTCCCATGTAACCAAACTGTTGTGTCAATTGTCCAAGGCCCAATAATCTGTTGATGTCTTCACCACCTAATTGTTGTCCTAGTTGACCAAGTCCTGCTTGTGCCTGTGCAGCTTGTAATGTTTGAGAACCTAGAGTACCTAACTGTTGCGCAGTTTGTCTTTGCGCTTGTTGAGCTTGTAAATAGTTTCTTGATAAGTCTTCAAAAATTCTTTGGGATTTAACTTGAGCTAAGTTTCTTGCTTCTTCCGCCTCACGAACACCGAACCTTCCACCACCAAAAGCACCTGCAGCTAAAGCTTCAGCCGACGTTCTTTGTGCTTGCATGTCTGCCTGTCTTTGAAATTCTTTTAATGCTTCTTGTGTAACTTGTTGTTGATACGGATCCATATAAGTAGAAATTTGAGACGGATCTAAAACTTGTTGTGCTGCACCGAGTGTTTCTAGTCCTGTTCCAATCGTTGTTCTTGCAGCTTCTAAATCTGGTCGATAAGCGCCTAGCCCTGCCATTGCAGTTGAAATCGCTTTTTGTTGTTGAGGAGATAATCCCGCTACTTCATAAGCCGGAACTGTAGTAGGTAAATCAGCTAGTCCTTTGACTGCAGCTTGATAACCTTCTTCTCCCTCTACACCTTGAGCTGGTGTCCCAAAGATAGACGCTAATAATTTTTCAACACGCTGTTCAATAAAGGGTGCTTGTCGTTGATATTGTACGTACTCTTCTGCCATATTATGCTACCTTACTTTCAAATTTATCCATCATTTCATACATCATTTTAGCGCCCTTACGACGTTGCTCTAACTTATCATCTTTATCTGCGCCATTCAATGCCCCAAGTCCTCTCACAGCTTGAGCTGTCATCACAAACTCTCCGTCCGATAACATCGCAGGGATATCATCTGACTTCTCTGTCCCTGGTCCGTCGATCTGCCCTACTTTACGAGGAAAATTTTTTATATCGCCACCGTCTTTTGCTCGATAGATTTCTGGTATTTGTGGTGACGCTGCTCCATACGATCTTGTTGCCGGATCATAGTAAGCTATCTGCCCTGGACTAATGTCTAACATTCCCTGGCTACCTGCTTCTGGTGGAGGAGCTATATCTGTTTTATCTTCTTCTTTAAATGCTCCCATGGCGCCTAATGCGCCTAGGCCTAAAGCACCTGTTGCTAATTTGTTTGCTTTTGCAAACTCCAATGCTTTTTGTCCTAAAGTTTTCTCTGCAACTTTCATTGATGTTTTAGGTGTCGCTTTAGCTAGAGCTTCAGCGGCAGCGCCCATTCCTTGACCTTGTTGAACAACTGCTGGTGTCTTACCAAAACCTAATGCTGTCTTTGCGCTTGTTCCAAAAGCACCTAAACCTTGGCCTCCTACTAATCCAAAAGAAGGAGCTATTGATCCTAAACCAAAACCCATCAATGCTGATGTTGCAATGTTCGCAGGATTGTCTCCTCGAAATGCTGATCCTAACCCCGCACCAATAGATGCTCCCATCGGTCCACCTAAAGCGAAACCTATCGCTCCTGTGATTGCTGGTAGAATCTTTTTTAACATTTATCGTCCTTACTTTTTAGGTGTAACCGCACCCGTGAATAATTTAGGGGCGATGACGTTAACATCCCGGCGAATATCTTCGGAAGTAGTATCAGTATTATGATCATTAATATCATTATTAGCATGATCTTCTGAATCATATTCCAAGCCAGTTCGTGTATTGGTAATCGTAGTTTCGACCTTACAGCTATAGACAGGGATTTGATTCCCTTCAATATCGTATTCATAGCGTAAGATGACCGGTTCATCTATAATTTTTGCCATGCTTTATTTTTATAGGTGTTTTATCTAGAAATCAATGGTTTTGCTATAATTAAAAGTATCAAAATCTTTAGCGTATTTGTCTAAAACAAGCTGAATAGTCTCCTCATCATAGACATCTTTTAAGGTTTTATCTTCCATGTATCTACTCGGATTGTATTGACCAATCATCCTATCTCTTTTCAAACCAAATTGTTGAGCTAGGAGAGGTAGTTCTACATCTAACTTTTCGACTTTGATAAACTTATCAATCTTATCAATGTAGGGTTCGAGATAATCGGTTAGGGGAATCGTGTGTGTAATGGCATGGGGACTTTTAAAAAAAGTAGGAAAGTCTAGTTTTAAGAAATCTTTGAAGGTAACTTCATTATTAATCCAAGCTGATTTATGAGCCTGTCTCCAACAAGAAATAGCCCTAGTCCATGGATCACGGACCGTGGTTATCAGAACATGACCCTTGGACAATGCATCTTCGATCTGAGGTGTATTGGGAGGTTCGTAAAGAAATCGTTGGTTAAAGGTAACTTTGATATCGGTGCCACACCAAGCGTTCACGGTACTCGAAGCTGTCTTCGCCGTTCGAACGTACAGTAAGGACATTACTGTTGAATAAGCCCTCTGTTCACCTCTAGAATAGAAACAGTCCCACTCACGGTGGTATTACTTGTACTACTTAAAACAAGAGTATCACTTTCTTCTAAAATGATAGGACCTTTGGCAATATTACAAATAGTGGGCCCTGAGATATTAGCATAGGCTATCTGAGTAGCAGTGTTAGAATTACTACTGTCAAAAACATAAGCTCGAACAATGGCACTTCCTCCTGTATTGGTAATTTGTATATTTTGAATAATAGCACGAGTTAAAGTATCCGTTGCATAGATAACTGTATTAGCAGTATCAGCAGGATTAAAGAATGCGTTTTTATAAATATTAGCCATTTGTCGTATCGTACCATTTTATTGAACCAATAACGCCATCATTATTGGATGCACCTTTAGCACATAAAGTTAGTGTGTCGGATGCACCTGCTATTGTTTGTCCAAGTTGATATTCAAAATTAAAACCATCTCCAAAGTTTTCAATAGAAA
>Ga0208767_1002164_pt1 | contig 15082 bp, 29 predicted proteins | sample VirMetDEL_Mar_21_FD_184514 | JGI IMG/M metagenome (GOLD analysis project Ga0208767, IMG submission 184514) | Aqueous microbial communities from the Delaware River and Bay under freshwater to marine salinity gradient to study organic matter... | ecosystem: Environmental > Aquatic > Marine >... | reverse complement strand
AATGTATGTGCTGTAATAAATTTACCATCTATTACAAAACCAACTCTAACACTTCCCATTCCCAACCATTCATAATCTGTAAATAAAATAGTTGCTTTAGTTGGATTTAAATCATATCCACTTGCACCTGTACCATCGAGTTTATCACCATTCCAAGCTGACTGTGCAATTGGATCATCAACACTTGCACCTGATGTATAACTTCTTCTTACAATTTGATAACCTGTTCCAGTATCTTCAAAAAAGATTCCATTGTTTGCATCAAAACTTCCAACACGTTGTTCTAAATTTTCTTCTTGAGTATTCATTACAAATGTATTAAATATAAATAATGACTTACCTGGTTGATAAGACATAACTCTTTTGGATTGTCTTATGACTTTATCACCACTTGCTGTAGTTACATTTAAATTAACAGTAGATTTATTAGCTGTATAAGTAACTGTTCCATTATTAGTTAGGGCTTCATCAAAAAGATTATTCTTTGACATTACATTTGTACTATCAAAAATAGTAAATGGATTAGAAACTCTTAAACGACCAAAAGCATCGTAAGCATTAGAGCCATTACCGCCTCCGATAACTGTAGGTTCTACGTTTACATTATTACAATTACTCATCGTTGAAAAAACCAATTCACTCTTTCTTCTTCGTCTTGAACATCTTTCGTGTAAGTCGAATTAAGAATTTTAATTACAGTTTGTAAATCTTCAATAAGCTGATCGAAGTCATTTTTTTTATATTCTTCAGGTGCGGTATTTAATCGTGTCGTAGGTATCTTAGCCATAAGAGTATGGTATTATGTTTTACCAGCAATGTCTATCGGAAAGCTATGTAGCTATTGAAATTTGTTCTTCAAGAGCCTTGTAATAACTTCCCATTTTTTCATCTATATCTCTCATTTGTCGCTCAACATCTTTAATTTGTTCTTTGAGCCTTACACAATTTAGAGAGATAGCACCATTCGCTAAATACTCAGAAGCCCACTCGGCTTCAAGTTTTTGCTTCTGTGCCAGTAGATGATGAGAGTTTCTCATCTTTCCACTCCTCTACTGTTAGTCTATTAGTCTGTCCATCTTTTTCGAGTTGTACCCATCTAAAAGTGCTAGGATGTTCTCTCCAAAGCCTTTCCGCAGCATCGTCTAAGTTATCGTGTTCAATTAAGCCTTCTGCATAATAACCAACACGCCAAAACTTAAAACGGACCAACATTAAAAATGAGGCTAACATGTTTTTATAGTTTTGTAAAGACTAATTAAACCAAGTAGGAGTTGCGTTTTTCCACGTACAGAAATGTTTTTTATCTTTCATATAAAAAGTTCTATATGCAACTACAGTATCGTCATGCCAGTATTCTTCTGGCATACATAATGGTGGATCGTACCACTCTGTATCTGGAATATTTTCAGGGTGAATAGATAAATGATTCGCTAACTTGCGATATGTCTCGTGAATTTTATAATATCGTTCTTCGTATTCTTTACATAGATTGAACCATAAACGCCATAGCCATTGATAGTGATGATATGATTGACGGACCCATATGTTTGCTGGGTGATTCACATGTGCTACTTTATAGAGCACGTTTTCTCTGCTATCGTCTATTTGCCAAGTCCATACTTTACGTTTACCTGAGTTACTAGGGACTTGTATTCGTTTACCATCTAATACTCGATGAGCTGTCGATAATAACTGCGCATATTCGATTATCATTTTACAGACGTGCTTATCGCAATGATAAATAGCACACGTCTTAGGGTCTTTGCTTAAATAAAATATATTCATATAAATAACACTCCGGACATAGTTTAAGTTTTTTCTTTATATATCTAATAACGTCTTTTTTCTTACACTTACTACAAGTTAATAGACCAGATAAATCTATTTTAGATGCCTTCATATTCGCTAAGTTTGATATTTTCGTACTGATGGTCATCGGGAAAATAAAACATAGCTTTATTTTCGTATTCTCCTTGAAACTCAGGAATATCTACATCTAGTTGTATCTCTACTAAATGATGGCCATCTTTAAATTTTTTATTCGTAACACATTTGCCAGTCATATAAGATAAGTTAACATCTGTATTATGAACAGCGTGATGGTGTTCGTCAAAACGATATTTACGTCCTACGACACAGTCTTTTATATTTTTATACATAGTTTACCTTTCTGCTTTTTTAAAAGAATAAATTATATAAAGCATATAATATACCAAATAATAATAAATAATGTCCGTATTGATTTGCTCTCCACATATTATTCTTGCTTACAAATATAACCTATAATACTATGATTTTTATCTTCATATTTTTTTAATATATTTTCAAATAAACTTTTACAAGAAACATCTTGATCTTGAACTGTGATCAATGAGCCATTCGCAATGATAACACTTATAATGATCGTTTTAAGCATAACGATAGATAGCACAGTGAGAAGTACCTGCAGCACCATATACGCTGTGTTTATCTCCTATTTCTAATTTCTGTACTTCTCTTAATATTTCAGGATCCCAAGCTGTAGCATGAAATTTTCCATCTTCAATAAAACTATTACTGGGTTTATCATTTTTACCATTAACGACAAATCCGTAATAGTGAGTTACCATAAATTTACGAGGAGTACTGTCTTTATTTTTAAATACAACAAATCCTACGTTTTCGTATGTGTCCATTATTTATTTCTCCTTTTAGCATCCTCAGCCGGATTCGAAACCTGCCCCGACTGAGAATGTCCTTTCTTAGTTAATAACCTATCTCGGACTGTGCCAATCCACGTCCAATATAGATTTTCTCCTTGATACCCGAGAAAAAATTCCCTATCTCTTTCTCGAATAATTCTTTTTTTAATATATTCGTCTAACCTTTCTACAGTAATAAACTTCATTTACGTTTTTTTCTGTAAGATTTAAAATCAATAACATTTCTATTTTTTAATACATTTTCAAATAAATCAGACGCTGTCTTTAAATATGTTTTAGGATTATGAACGAGCATGATGCCTACATCTTCTTTAAATGGATTAAAAAAAGCGTGTTCTAAATTTTTACGACAATAATTCTCTGCTTGTATCTTACGATTAAAAGGACCAATGAGCCTTACGTTTTTAATATCGTTACCTATAATTACAAAATAAGTTTTTTTATTCGCCATTCTACTTCCTTTCTATTTTTATCCAATAAGAAAACACATGATGCGTGATCCATGCCAAATAATTCAAAGTAATCTTCGCTAAATCCATTATTAATACTATATGTACCTATCATAACTTGATATTCATAAATATCATTAATTCGAATATTAATGTACTGTGTAGATAGATTAGGAAAATGCAAGTAGTATTTTTTCTTTACTTCAACACTACTCGCATTATCATTATGAGTTGTATACCAATTAGATATTCTTTTTAATGAGTATAGCATGCCCAAATATATTCGTATTGTTAACTCTATTCATATCAATACTTCCTGGCTTTTTATTTTCTTGATGAGTCCAATACTGTCTATATGCTTGCGTTGCTTTATAATTAACAAGGGACTTCTTTTTATATAAAAACTCCTCGTCAACTAACATCTCGTAGTTTTCTCCATCCCAACGTGCTTGACTGACTTCTATTAAATCACAATTGAGTATAGCTCTAGCATGTTCCCAATCAATTTCACTACCGTGCTCAAAGCCTATATGAAAACCTGAGTGAGGTATGAATACGTGCTTAACCATCTTATTCTCCTTTCTATTTAATTGAACTTACAATTATTAATAAACTTAAATTAAACAATATATACAATAATATTATTAAAAATGATCCAAGGTCAATGCGAAACAATTTCTTGATCTTTTTCAGCAAGGTCTTCATATATTCTATCTATTACATCGAGTTGATATAATTCTCCATTTTCGTGTTCGAATAATATACGCCAACAATCAGGTCTTTTCTTTACAGAGAAAAGTATAGGCCATTCTTGACGTTTATCAAAACCATCGACATGACTAAAATCTTCAGTCGTAAAATGTCTAGGCCAACCTAACGTTCTTGCGATATGATTCGCTTCTGTGAGTTGTTCTTTATTAATTACTTTGTATTTCATTTTGTTTCTTTTCCTTTTCTTTTAATGATTGATAAAATACTTCATACTCTGTTTCTAAATTTTCACCGTAACAGTCGTACCATAGCTTTTTTATTTCTTCTGCGTTCATTATATTAGTATGCATTGTCTAGTATGTAAGGTATATTGATATAAAAGATTTTTTTATTTTTACCTTTCCAAATACCAAACTCTACTTCGTTTGTTTTTACGATATCATCGGATACCATTCTATTACCGACTTTACCATCTGAAATATTAATTTCAAAATAAGCATCGTCAGGTAAATATTTTATTTTTTCTCTAATATGTTTAACTCTTAGTCGCATATTATTTCCTTTCTTATTAAGTTCTTTCTAATTTTATATATAATTAAATTTAGTAAATAGTCAATAAAATTCTAACGATAGTAGATATGGCTAATAGTTAATCCGAGTGAATTTAGCCGGTTTACGTCACACGAATTTAGTGGATTATAAACTCTTTATCAGTATCTATATTATATTTAGTAATTTCTTTAGGATAATGTTTTATTTCGTAATCGTGAAATTTAAACTGTTTCATAGTATCAACACAAAATTCATAGAAGCGATTAATACGAGGAAAGTAAGGTTCACTATCATATTGAGCAAATTCAAAGTATTCTTTTTTATCTGGTGTTTTTTTATTAGAGTAAATGAATTTAACCCAATAATTATGAGTAGGCATACTCATTAATTCTTCTACTAACTTTTTTTCTTGAGACTTTTCATCAAACATAATTTATAAAGTATAAATGATTTATTTCTTTTTTACAGTCTGTTCTTATATTACTTTTACTTGCGAAGCAAATTTAGCTTTAACAAGATATAAAGATATTGAAGATTGTATAAGAAATATAGGTCCCGTTGTTGAAAAACAAATTATTGATAATCCAGATAAATTTATTTACGCTGTTTGTGCAGAAGATTTAAGACGCTTATGATTTGAGGATTATCTTGAATTAATTGTACAAATCCATTACCTAAACAATTAACTATGTTTTCTTCTTCTTTTTCTTTTTGATCTAATATTCCACCACTATCGGCAACTCCTCTTTCCCAAAGTATTGCGTGAAATATTTCGTGAACAAGTGTATTAATTTTATCTGTTTGATTTAATTCTTTATTAATTGTAATTGTTTTTTTAGTAGAATCAAACTCTCCGTAATCATAATCTTTTTCTATTGCGGCCACTTCATTGACCGCAATAGTTGCGTAACCTATTTTAAGCTCCGATATATCTATTTCTGTTAGCATTAACTTGCGTGTCTATTCCAATGTTTTTACCGCTTTCTTTTCCATTATTGAAAGCCAGCTTATCTTTTACACTGATACTAGAGTTCTTGCTACGCAATTTAATCCCTTGTTTTGCTAGCCAATTACGATTATTTTCATTTTCATCTCTAAATAACTTAGGTAAGTTATTAGGATTATCTATACCACCGTAATAATCTGGTCCGTTAATAGTATTGTATTTTTCTTCAATACGATTGCTTAACTCTAAAGCGCAACCCTGCATGAAGTTAAATTTGATACGATTAATTTCTGACTTAGAACCAGGTATTTTTCGTACGTGATCTTCGGCCATACGTTCTACAGCTTTGATAAAATAATCACACATAGATTTTGCAATCTTACGATTACTTTCTCGACCTACGAATGCTCTAACTTTAGTCCACTGATAAGTTTCTTTATCAAGTTTCTTATGCGTATAAGTCGTGCAAAAATATAATCTTGCAGTAGATGCGCTTATCCAAGATTTCCACTTATCCCTATCTATTTCAAAGTCTTCGCTACCGATAGGTTCGACTACACCATCGTTCTTATCGACATCTGATAACGATAGATTGTGTTCTTGTAGAAGCTCTTGTACTTTTTGAGCTGCCATCATCGCTTCGTTTTGTGAAGCGCCGTTTTCTTCTGACATTCTTAAAAGCTTTTGTATTCTTTTAAGTATGCTTTCTTTTTCTTCTGTCATAGTTCTCCTTTCTAGTTGCGAGTACGTTAAGCTCAAAAGGATATAACGATAGCTAATAACTAATTAACCGCCTAACGTACTCTAAGCAAGTAACTATCTGTCTCTATAGACCCTCGGCTTTACGCCCTTCGATAATTACTTACTTTTATATTAATAAATTATTTTTATAACTTTTGCGACAGAATAGTATTAATATAATAATTTAGTTGTTTTTTAGGTTCAAAAGATAAAGTGTTTATTATTTTTCCACTTTTAAATCTTTCTCCTTTTTGCGATTTTATATACTTTATATTAGTTTTAAAAAGTTTAGCAACTTCAATTATTGAATAACTTTTTTTATTTCCTATCATTATTTCTTGATTATTCTTTTTAGATGCTTCTATTATTCCTTTAATAATATCGTCAATATGCGTAAAATTTCTTCTTTGTGTTCCTGGTTTAACTACAGTTAGTGGTTTATTATCTTTAAATTGTTTTTCAAATATACCAATAACAGTTGCCATTGCCCCTGAACCTATTTGACGTGGTCCATATACATTAAAAAAATATAACAAATTATATTTTAATCCAAACCACTTAGAATAATTTTTAATTAAATTAATATTATGAAACTTAGAATAAGCATAAGGAGATAGATTTTGTTTATTATCTTGAATTGCAGATGATGCTGAATAAATTAATTTAATATTTTTATCAGTACAAAATTTAATTACTTCTAATGTACCTTTAATATTAAAGTTTAAACAATCTTTTGTTTTTATAAAACTTTGATTAATTCTTGAAAATTCTCCAAAATGATAAATTAAATCAATTTTAATATTTTTAAAATGTTTATAAATATTTTCAGATGTATCTTCTATATAAGTTACATTATTTGTTTTATAGTTTCCGCAATATTGATTATCTAAAACATACACTTTATATTTGTTTTTTAGTTTATCAACTAAATGTCCTCCTATAAATCCACATCCTCCAATAATTAATATATTTTTCATATTTACTTTTTAGATAATATTTTATCTACTTGCGACCAATCTCTTGCTAAAGACATTTTATCAAAATCATCTCTACTTACGCCTTTCGCCAGTGTCTCTCCATCTTTTCCATGAAATAAATAAATATCTCTGTCTTTCTTAACTAAAATATAGACAAGACCTCCATAATGAATATAAGCCTTATGCCATGCTATCTGTTCTACTGACAATTTTAATTTTAATTTTGTGTTATCTCTTTTTGGTGTTTGGATATATTTACCTTCAATCCAACCCGAAACACCACCAACACAATAAAAAAGGTCTGGTATTCCTCTCTCTATCTGAGTTTCAATCCGCTGTAAAAAATAATTGGGAAGTTTAACTCTAATTTGTTTCCAAAGTAGTTTTTCCATTTATATCAACACACAAGTGAGAAAGTTTCCTAAATTTTTTTATTCCTAAAGTTTCAAAATAATCATATAAATTATCATCAACATCTCTACAATGTATGTCTCCACTTTTTTTAATTGGATGATATTTATGATTAAGCCAATTAGTAACTATAAAATAACCTTTAAAATTATTAATCATATTATTTAAAAAAGGTTTAAAATCTTCTTCAAGTATATGTTCTAAAGATTCAACCATTATAATTGTATCGTATTGAGATAAATTTAAATTAACATTTGTAATTGAATCATTAATTAAATTAATTTTATTTAAATTAATTTTATCATTAAAATATTTTTGAGCTGTTTTCCAATACCATTCGTATGCGTTTTTAGACACTTCAATACTCGTTATATTTATATTCATATAACCTAAAGTACAAGCTAGTTCTCCACGACCTCCACCTATCTCTAATATATTTTGAGGAGTTCTTTTTTTATTATTTTGTAAAAAATTTATTTGATCATATATGGTATAGTTCCCATTTTCAAATCTACCATAAATATCCGAAATATCAGGAAAATGTTTTAATATATCTTCATAATAATTAATACCGTGAGCATAACATAAAGCTGCAAAAGCATCACCAAATTTTAATATATTGTTTCTCCACTGATCTATTCCATCAGATTTATTAAAGAAATCATCGTTGTATAAATTTTTATAATCCACTACCAATTCCTATTGGAATATATTGTACTCCCTCAGGAAGTTTTAAATATCTAAATGGATCAATGACACAATCGCCAGGTTTAAAATTAAAATGATTCCATACATCGTGTTTAGTTCCAATAAAATATAATTGCGGTTTAGTATTCCATTCTCTATTTTCAATAACATTATTAACATTTTCTTTATCAACCCAAGGATCCCACATAAATACATTAAATCCTTTTTCTTCAAGAATATTTTTTAATAAAATAGACGGGCTACCTAAAGTTAAATTAGTTTCAGGTTTAAAACATTTACCTAAAATATTAATTGGAAGTTCTCCTTTATATTGTATAATTAAACTAACAAGCCACTCTGTTTGTTTTTCTCTTTGTTTCATTATATTATCATACCAATTATATGATAAATTTAATTTATCAGCAAGATATGATAGAGCTATATTATCACGTGGATGACAACCACCTCCATCTCCCATTCCACCATATAAATATTTAGGTGATATAATTTTTTTAGTACACAAACTTAAAGCTCTACTTACTTCATCAACATTTGTATTAGGCAAATGATGACAAGTTTCCATGATAGTATTAATCATAGAAATTTTAGTTGAGATAAAAGTATTATAAACGACTTTAATTAATTCAGCGTTTTCTAAAGTTGTTTTAAAGAATGGAGCATTGTTAATTGTTTTATAAAATTCTTCTGCTTTCTTAGCAGCTTGTTCATCGTCAACACCAAATAATATTATTTCACTATTTAAAAAATCGTCAATAGTTGTACCCATTGCAATAAAAAACGGGTTATAACAAAGCTTTGTATGACTTTTTAATATTGGCTTAATATGTTTACGAATAGTACCAGGCAAGACAGTAGAAATAATAACCACTGTTTTATCCACGCCTTGTCTTTCAATTTCTTCGGTAAGTTCAGATAAACCATTTTTAAGATATTCATAATTAAAATCAGCCCTTTCTTTTGGTATTCTAGTTATGCCTTCGTATTTTTCTTCATGAGGAGTTTGAATTGGGACAAAAATTATATCAGATTCTTTTACAATTTGCTCTATACTTTTTAATTCAATTTTAGAATTATTTAGTAGTTCTTGAGCACCTTTTTCTTTATAATCTAATGTCTTAAATCTTATATTTCTTAATGTAAAAGGATTTATATCTGTTCCTAAAACTTTATGTCCTTTTGATTCTACAGCGAGAGCTACAGGCAATCCTAACTTTCCTAAACCTAAAAATCCTACATTCATTTATTTTGCAGTGCCCCAACTGTCTCCTTTCTCTACATCAACTTTAAGAGGCACTTGCAACTCTACAGCATTTCTCATCAGTTGTATAGCCTCTTCTAAACATTTTTGTTTATCTCTAGGCACTGAAAAATCTAATTCATCGTGAATAGTTAATTTAACGTCAATCTCTTTTAATAATCCTGATTGCCATATCTTTAACATAGCTGCTTTTGTAATATCAGCAGATGAACCTTGAATTAAAGCATTAAGTCCAGTATGTGTCATTGCTCTTTTTAGTTCTTGTTTTGGATAACGTTCAAAAGCTTCTGATCTTGTAACTGGTTTTTCTCCCCAACTATCTTTAGGTTCCCATAAATTAAATCTTCTTTTACGTCCTAATAAAGTTTTTATATAACCTCTATTTTGAGCAACATGAGATACTTGTCTCGATAGTTCTCTTACGAAAGGTACTTTATTATGATATTTATTAAATAATTCATAAGCTTGATCTGTATCAAGTCCTAACTCTGCTGCAAGCTTTTTATTACCCATACCATAGAATAATCCTAGATTAATCGTCTTTGCTTGCTTTCTAGGAATACCTGCCATAGTCGCAACCATTTGATGAAAGTCTGTATTCTCATCGTTATTAAATTGATTCTTCGCTTCAATCGCAGTTGCCATATTTTTAAGACTAGCATAATGTACTAATACTCTAGGTTCTTGTTGAGAATAATCAGCACATACCCATTCTGAATTTTCTTCTGGTATAAATAAACTTCTGATCATCGGACCAAGCTCCGGGTCTCGTGCTGGTACTTGCTGTAAATTAGGATAGTTAGAGCTAAATCTTCCTGTAACAGTTCCGTGTGGATTAAAGTTACAATATATTCTATCTCCTACAGCTTTCTCTAGGATCATATTTTTTATAAATGTATTTCTAATCTTGTCTAACTTTCTAACCTCTAAGATGCTCTTGCTGATATCATCCACTTGACTTTCCAACCAAGTCGCAGTGAAAGACGGAGTACCTTTGTCGGTGTGATTATATTTAATGTTATTTTTATCATATGCTTGTTTAAGAGAGGCGTTTGCCCAAACATTAACCTCTCCTCCTCCAAGTTTATTTAGTCTAGCATGAACCTCTGCTTGTTTTTTTTCAAGCGTGTCATATAGTTCTTCTGCTTTATTTATATTTATACGAACACCTTGCTTACGCATATGAAATAATAAATTTATTAATTTTGATTCAAAGTCAACTATGGATTCTATTTCTTCTTTCTTAATAATCTCTTGCTGTTTTTGAAATATCTGTAAAGTTAATAAAGCATCTTCTTTAGCATACTCAGCTACATAATTTGCGTGTAGTCTCCATAAGCTATCTTTGACTTTAGCACGTTTACCAAACTCTGCTTGTACAGCTCTTTCTAATTCAACTTCATATTTAGATTTTCTTAAATATCGTTGAGCCATACTCTCTAAAGAGTATTTAAGCTTGTTTTCGTCTATTAAATGCTCTATCCCTTGAATATCGTAGATAGAATGGTCGATAGTAAAGGCCAGTCTTGAATCGTGTGAATTTAGCCACTCCATGTCATAAATAGCGTTAGCAAAAACGTACTTTTTATTGAGTTTTAGCATTTTATCTAAAAAATCAACGACTTTCTCATTATTAAGATTTCCACCGCCTTCGTGACCTATTGGAAAATATTCATTATAACCAGAGTCAGTTGCAATAGATATTCCAACTAACTTACCATCTTTTCTAAATCCACCAGGTCCATGCGTCTTTAAACGAGGATCGCATGTCTCGGTATCAATAGCTATGATATTTGATTTTTCTAATTCAGAGAACTTGAACATTTATCAATCAATACTTTTTTATTTATATATGCCCAAGAACGACCATCAGCTTGACCATGTTTCATCCAATAATCTCCTAGTGTATCTGAATCAACATACTTTTCTCCAAACACAATATGTTTAGCTGATGTATTTAAAAGTAATTTTAAACAATGAATACAAGGACTAAGTGTACAATAAACATATTCTATATCGTAGACATCTTTACATTGAAGTAACGCATTCTGCTCTGCGTGAATAGCATTACATACATCTAAACCTTCTCCTGATTTAAAGTCTGCTCCTTTACAAGGATTATCTATACAGTGTTCTTGACCGCTTGCTCCACCATTATAACCAGTAGCAATCACATGACCTTTTGAATTAACTAAAACGCAACCAACTTTTCTCCTAATACAAGTTGCACGTTCTGAAACTAAACTAGCCATTTTTAAAAAGTACCAATCTCTAGGTATTCTATACGACATCTTTTAATTCCAATAATCTATTTTCTAAAGTCATCTTTTTAGAATCACCTGCTTTATAAAGATTTGTAATAAATAATTCTTCTCTACCTGCGTATCGTTCAATTAAATCGTTAAATGAAAACCAACATTCTTCTTCTTGCCAACCACCTCTACACACTAAAGCTTCATCCCAATTGCTTTCGTATAAATGACGACTACCAGCATTTATTTTTAAACCACCTAATTTAACTTTAATTCCTAGTTTGTATAATCGACAAGCTATATAAAAAGCTATTGCTGAAAAATTAAAAGAATCATAGGGAGTGCCTAACCATATATCGTTACTTCTCATAGTCGTAATGCAATGTAGATATTTTTCATTTTGAAATTCTCTAACTAAAAATTGCATATTAGTAGTACAAGGAATATCTTTACTTGATCTAGGATTTTCTCTCCATATATTAAGGACAGCTTGTCTACTATCTAAATCATTTTTAAGTGTTTCAATAATATAACTTAATTGAGTAATAATCTTAGGACCATATGCTCCATAAAAAGATACACCGTCATCGCTAAATCTTTTAATGCCTCCCATATAGTATTCAATTGTTTTTAAATCATTACGACCATCTAATATCCATGCTGCTTCACCAAACATAAAACGATAATTTAAATTTCTACTTTTGCGAGTAATGATAGGACAATCCATATCTACATTAAAAGTATGATTTATTTTTTCGTATATTTTCATACCTCTAGGTGCGCATTGAAATTCTGGATATTTCATTATATCCGTTAGTGTATTTATATATTCAGCGTTTATTTGTTTACTCATAGTGCTATTGTTACCGCCCTTTCTATTATTTTTTCTTTTACATCTTCTAATCTATGACCATCTTTAAACATATCATATCTTATAAATTCATCTCGTTCTCTCAATGGAGATAATTTAGATAAAAAATTATTACGACTAGGTTTACCAAACCAATGTTGATAATAAAAGTCAACAACTTTATCTATGTTATCATATTCTTCATGACGTTTTTCTTTATTAATTCTATGATTTTCTTTTACTCTATTAGTATCTTCAGGACAACACCAAACGTATAGTGGTCTTTCTTTATGTAACATTTCGTAAATAGGTGTTGCGTTATAACTAGGTCCATTACGATAGATATAAGAATAACATTGTTCACTAGGCCAATGTCTATCTATTAAAACTAACTTACCTTTGTTTTTCATTTTAATAGCGTGTCTTGCACTAGCTTTATGCCATAACTTCATATCTTTATGTACTCTTAGATGCATATAATATGCATCTTTACCAAATTCTTCTTTGATATAATTAATTAAAGTCGTCTTACCGACACCGTCTGGTCCTTCAAAGATTATGATTCTAGCAAGCATTTAAAAAATTCTTTCGTTCTTTCTTTAGTCCAAAATTTATTATTTAAAATATAAGTTTGACTATCTAATATTTCTTTTAATTCTTCATTACTACCATTTTCTATAATATTATGATCAATTTTTATTCCTAATACCTTAGCTTCTTCTGGATGTGCAAATACAATATTCCCTGCGTCTTGAGCAATTTTATATCTAACTCTCCACCAGCCACTACCTTTAGCAGTATGATAATGAGGTGGACTAATCATACCCCATACTTTCTTATATTCTTCAAATAGTTCATGTTCTTTTAAACGAGGTTGTTTTTCTTTTACATTACCAAATCGTTTAACTGGCCAATTAAACTTTTGCTTACTGAACCAACTATCTTTACTTACTAAACTTGCTAATATCCATTCTTTTTTTCTTTCCTCTGTATGATTTGAAAATAATGTATCAGCGTCAGGGTGATTTAAATATGTATTAGTATATGGTGTAGGATCCCAATTAATTATTTTATTAGCTTTCATACCTAGTTCATCTAAGTTACCGCCATCATATGCAGGTACTAATAAAGTATGTGGCCATTTTTCAAAAGCAAATGTATCTACAAAATCTTCTATTTCTTTTTTATAAGCTTGAGCCTCGTCCCAATAAACTTTACCTACAGGATTTCCTGCTTTAGAGACCTTTTTCCATATTCTCCAATGACCACGACTAAACGTACCGAAACCACTTACTGAATCTTTAGTTTGCCAATCGTCAATAGAAATTATAGCATCAGGTCTCTTAATTATAGTATAGGCTGCACCATACCAATAACGAGCCGAAAGACTATTTGGACCAAAAACGAATACAAAAACTTTATCATACATTGATACATCTTCACCTGGTATAATAGCTTTATGAGTTACTTCGTGACCTAGTTCTTTTAAAACTTCAGGAAGTATTCTAGCTGATGTCGCAATATTTAAAGGACTACGAGCTGTACCAATTGCTAATGCGTTAAACCCTGTTACTAAAATTTTCATTCATATCTCTTTCTTCTTCAACTATTCTTTCTATATTCGGTGCTTGCCAACCTTGAGGTTTAATAACGTCAAAAGCTGTACCTCTTTTCTTTGATTTACTTTTAGCTCTTACTTTACTCATATTTGCTTTTTGTACTTCATTCCAAGCTTTTTCAAAAGGTAAATTAAATAACCACGCTGTACCTAAAGCAATATAAACGATATCAACTAAAGCATCTAAAGCTCCTGCTGCATCTTTTTTAGTTATCGCTTGAGTATATTCTGCTAACTCTTCCATTAAAAAAGAAGTTCTAAAATTTACTATTTCGTTATTATCAGGTATACCAACTTTTTCGTTTTTTTCAAAGCCAAATTTTTTATGAAACTGATCTATGTCTTTTATTAAATCAGCTCTTTTATCAAAAAATTCTTTATTCGTCATAACAATCTATCTTGCGATGGTTCCTTTCTAAAGTCTATAACTTGATGTTTTTCATCGTTAGTTAATTTATTTTTTATACTATCTTTTACTATCCTTGCTACATATTCAGCTACAGGTGGCATAACTCCTCGTGCGATTTGTGATCCTATCGTAGAAGCAGGTCCTTCCCATTTATAATCATGAGGGTAACCTGCCATATAAGCTAGTTCTTTATGTCCAAATAATCTATCTTCTGTAGGGTGAATATAAAATCCTCCAGCAATAACTGGTATGTGACCATTTTCTTTTAATCTCCATTTCATAAACTGAGGTCTTCCTTTAACTCCTCCACGCATACCACCTCTTACCCAAGTTTCAGGTGGATTATATCTTTCCCAAGTTACTCTTAAACTCTCTCCTTGTTTACAATGTTTTAAATAAGGTATTTCGTTTTTACCTAACTTCATTAAATGTCCTATATCTGATCCGTGTTCCAATTTAAAATTATCAAGTACCTCTTTAGTTGTAGGTAAAGGTGAA
>Ga0208767_1002162_pt1 | contig 15090 bp, 16 predicted proteins | sample VirMetDEL_Mar_21_FD_184514 | JGI IMG/M metagenome (GOLD analysis project Ga0208767, IMG submission 184514) | Aqueous microbial communities from the Delaware River and Bay under freshwater to marine salinity gradient to study organic matter... | ecosystem: Environmental > Aquatic > Marine >... | reverse complement strand
TAAGCACAGCATAGTTGTTTATCAAGGCGCTGAAGCACCAGCAACAATGTCACTTGCAGACACGGTAGCAGGAGTAGGTTGCGTCGATCGTGACACTGTGCAGTACACAGGTACTGACGTGTTGTTCTTGTCACACACTGGGCTTAAGAGCTTTGGCAGAACAATACAAGAAAAGTCAATGCCTATTACAAGTTTGTCAAGCACTATTTCTAAAGACATAATTGGTTTGTTACAGAATGAAACTGAGTTTTACCGCTCAGTGTACAGCCCAGAAGAAGGTTTTTACCTGTTGACATTTACAGCTCAGGACACAACCTTTTGCTTTGACGTTAGAGGCACACTAGAGAATGGTGCTTACCGTGTTACGCGTTGGCCCGGTACAGGCTTTACGTCTTACGGTAGACAGAACGACGGTACGCTTTTAATTGGCAATGGTGACGGCATAGGTGAGTACTCAGGCTTTAGAGACAACGGTGAGAAGTACCGTTTTAAGTACTACAGCCCCGGCTTGACCTTTGGTGATCCATCAAGACTTAAGATACTTAAAAAGCTACGACCTACAATTGTTGGTGCTAACAGTGCCATTATGTTTCTTAAGTGGGCGTATGACTTTGGTACGTTCTTCCAAACTTCAGAGTTTACTGTTGGTAATCAGGTAACAGGTTACTACAACGAAGACGAGTACAACGAGACAGCAGAGTTTACAGGTGGTGATCTTACGTCACGCCGTGGCATAAACACTACCGGAGGCGGTGGAGTTATAACAATTGGGTTGGAAGCAGACATAGACGGTTCAGGTTTGTCTCTCCAAGAGATTAACGTATTAGCACTAATGGGTAAAGTACTATGAGTAACTATACAAAAACTACTGACTTTGCCGCTAAAGACAGTCTACCTTCTGGGGACAGCGGTAAAATCATTAAAGGCGCTGAATTTGAAACAGAGTTTGACGCTATATCTACAGCTATCGCTACCAAGGCAGACCTTGCTTCACCAACCTTTACAGGCACAGTGACGATTCCTGCCTTGACTTTTACAGGTACGCTGTCGACAGGAACTATTGACGGAGGTACGTACTAATGGTAGCGGTAGTAGCACAACCTAACCAAGGCGGTTTTTTTAGCGATCTGTTTGGCGGTATTGGGGATGTTTATGGCGGTATTAAAGAGATAGGTTCAGCCATCTCTCCTGCACTGCCGGGCATTGCTGGTACGTTGTTGACTAAAGAAGCTTACGACAGACTAAGTGATATTGGTGAGCAGTCTATACTAGGTACAACTGTAGGTGGTGTACGTATTCCCGGAGCTATGGAGCTTGCTGAACGTGGACAAGCAGAGTCACAGTTTAGACCGTTTACGGTAACTACTCCTACCGGTGCTATGTTTACTGCGCGTATGGGTGGCGAACAGCCTGTAACAACAATGCCAGTAACAAGTCCCGGTGGTTTTGCTCCCAGCCCAACGGCTCCTCCATCAATGGCGTTACCTCCGGGCATGGGCATGGGCATGGATCAATTAATGATGCAAAGAACAGGCGAAATGCTTGGTCGCCCGGTGGCTATGGGTCAGGTTGCTCAGCCAGCTGTAATGCCAAGAACCGAAGAAGAGGGTCTTCAGGTAGGAATGCAGTTGTCACCTCAAGAGCAAGCATTACAACAACAGTTGTTTGGTGGTGCAGGTGGCTTCTTTGGTCAGGCAATGCAACCTACAGTAAGTCGTGAGCAAGCTATCTTTGAGCGTATGCGAGCAGCACAGCGCCCTGAAGAAGAGCGTCAACGTCTTGCGTTAGAAGAACGTCTAGCTGCTCAGGGTCGGTTAGGTACGTCCTCAGCAGCATACGGCGGTGCTACTCCTGAGCAACTAGCAATGGCAACTGCTCAAGAAGAAGCACGTACACGATCAATGCTAGGCGCTATGCAACAGGCTCAGGCAGAACAAATGCAACAAGCAGGTCTAGGACAACAGTTCCTTGGTGCGAGTTACTTACCTCAAGCACAGTTGTTAGCGGCGTTACAGCCAGCACAGCGCATGGCAGAGCTACAGCAACAGGCTCAGTTGTACGGTACAGGTTTGTTTGGCGAGACTGCTATGTCTGGTCTGGAGTCTAGACTGTTGGCAGAACAAGCACGCGCTAACCTGCTAGGCGGTATTGGGTCTAACGTACTTGCTGGTTTGTTTACACCGCAGGTTACTGAGTCCGGTACTGTTATTAATCCGGGTGGCTTTGGTGATTTAGGCGGTTTGTTTGACGGTATCAGCAGCGGTCTTGGTTCAATCGGTCGTGCTATTGGAATAATTGACTAACGAGGTTAATCATGGCTAAGTTTTCACAAACATTTTTACAAGGTTTGTTACAGCCTTCTTATCAAGAGGGTTTGTTTACTGCTGCGCGTGGTATAGGTCAAGCCCCTCAAATGAGGGCTTTGCAACAACAACAGCAACAACAGCGTCAACAGTTAGCAGGAATTGACACTAATTCACCTGAGGGTCTGCTTCAATTAGCTCGGTTTTACCGACAGCAAGGTGATGTAGCTAATACTGTAAAGTACGAAGAAGCAGCGCGCAATCTACAAGCACAGGTTACAGCACAGGCTCAACTAAATGCTTTCCAAGAACAAGTAGCTAGAGCAGCAGAAGCAGCAGGTCTTAAGGACCAAGCAGCGACTGCACGAGCTACTACGGACATGGAGGAGCTACGGGGTATTAGCAAGGATGTACGAGAGTTTCAGATTGAGCAACTGCCTCTAGACAATCCACAGGTTATTAAAGCACGTCTAAAGATGGCTGGATTTACTCCTGCTCAAATTACTGCTATGGGTACGTTGTCAGCCGAAGAAGCGGATGACCTATTAAAAGGACGCACAGGTAAGCTAGAGGCTTGGCAAGATAATGAAGGTAAAATTCAAGCTGTCAATGTTAACGACTTTGGTTTAGTCTATAACGACCAGACCAACTCTTATGTTAAAGCTAGTGAGTTAGGGTTGGTACGCAAGGCTCCACAGGTTCAAGAAGTTATTGACAAAGGACAAGAAGTCGGAGCCACAGCAATGGCGGAAGCCAACGTTAAAAACTTTATTGAGCTAAACACCAAAGCCCAAGACGCTCGTGATATGATTGAGTTGATCGACAGACAAACTGGACGTTTAGAGGGCGGCATGCCTACGGGTCTTGCGGCTAACGTAGAGTTAAACCTAAGACGCTTTGGTGAACTTATTGGTCTACCTTATGACCCTGCGGTCACTAATGCTGAAACCTTTATTTCAGAGGCAGGTAAGATTGTTGCTGACCAGATCAAAGACTTTGGTTCAGGCACTGGTTTGTCAGATGCGGATAGAGAGTACGCTAAGTTAATCGCTGCTGCTGACATTACCACACAGCAAGAAGCTTTGCTTTCTCTTTTGAAAATCCGCAGACGTGCTATGGTAGAGACTGTAAATAGCTTTAACAAAGTCAGAACTGCTACTTCAAAGCGCGTAGGTGAGCAAAACATGACCAGCTTCCCAAGCATAACTATGCCAGAGGAGCCAGAAACACCAGAAGCAGAACTTCCCGAAGGTTTTGAATTGGACTACTAAAACATGAAGACAGCGACTCATCCACAGACAGGACAGAAAATATACTGGGACGGCGAACAATGGTTGCCTCTTAAAACCGCCACTAACAAAGAGACAGGAGAAGTCATTGGTATAGTTAATGGAGAAACATTTACTGTTACTCCTCCACGTCCTCGTGAACCTGAGAGTATGCGAGAGATGATTGCGGAAACACCTGAGCGTTTTCAGGAGACCCGTGAGCGTTACAGAGGTCTTGCTGAAGGTCTTGAAAGAATGCCTAGTGGGTTTAAGGCGGCCACTACACTTGCAGCCGGTGTCAGCGCTGCTGGAGAGACGTTAGGAGAAGTAGCAGGAGAAGCCTATCGTAGGTATGCTCCTGAGGCTGTCCAACGCGGTGTTTCTGAGTTGTACGAAGGTTCTATGCTTCAGCGTGGAATGGAAAAGGTAGGTGAGTTAGCACAAGCTTACCCAGAGGAGGCTACTACTGCTGAAGCCCTTCTTAATGTTGCTGGTATCAGTCCCAAGATAGGTTTCCCGTCCATTCCCTAGGCCAGTGCTTCAGTACGTATGGCCTCAGGAAAAGCAACACAGGCTATCCTAGAGGAGGAACGTAAGGCAGTAGCAGATAGTTTACTACCTGAAGACTACGTTAAAGCTCCGGGAACCATTGAGCCTGTAGGGGCCATGAACCGTAACGTATACGTACCGTCGCCTTCAGAAGACAACGTGATTGACTACTTGGCAAAACTCCCTGAGTACAAAGGTGACCGAAACCCCGCTGTAAACGCTAAGGTTGTAGACGGTCAACTGGCTAAACACGAGGCAGATCTGCAGTCCTACATCAATCGGTCTAAGAACCCCAAGACAAACGTAGCTGACCTGTCTAGTAATCTGGAAGAACTCAAGGCTGGCTTCCATGACCTTGATGACTACGTTGAGTTGATGCCTGACGCACAGAAAAAGGTAGACCTGTTGATTGACACAGCTATCAAAAGGCTCAACGACAAGGCTTCCAAAGGCGGCAAGATCACTGCTAGGGACATTCTAGAGGTGCGCCGTCAGTTGGACAAACAGATCTTCCGTAAGAAACCTACAGCAGGTCTTGAGAACCCTGACCTAGCTAGTGCAAAAGAAGTAGCAGGTAAGTACGTAAGGGACGAGCTGAACCAAGCGTTTCTTAAGTTGATGCCCGATGACGAAGCCTATCGTCTTATCAACGGTATGGCTATGTTGTTTAGGGCTAAGAACCTACTGGACGTTAAGGCAGGTAAAGCCATAAACCAGACCATGTTGGGACGTACAGTCAAAGGCATCGAAGACTTTTCTGGTCTACGTTTCCCGACCACACCGTTGGCCCTTGGTGCTACTGCTGCTTATGGCTTTGGCGTTGCTACTGGTATGCCCGTAGTTGCTTCCATTGCTGCAGGCACAGGATTCGGAATAGGTCTGGCTCGTTTGTCACGTAAGCGTAGACGTGCGGAGATTCTCAGGGAGTTAATTAAGACTACTGACCGCATGATCCAAGGGGCTAACGTGAGCGTGGACACTATGACTACCTTACGTGCTGACAAGGTAATGCTGGCGCAAATGCTGAATGAAGTAAATCAGGAGCCTGAGAATGAGCAATGATTACTTAGAGTTACGCAAAGCAGCCTCAAGAACTACTCCGTTTGCGCGAGAGCAAGCCAGAGGTCAGGCCTCTGCTGTTGCTGATGCGTTATTTAGTCCTGTCGTAGAGAACCCCTTTGGTTCTTTACCAATGACGGCTTATGCAGGTTCAGAGGGCATTCGTATGACTGCTCCTAGAAAAACCCAAGTAGACGTTATGGCTCCTTTGAACTTTGCTGCTGAAGAACTAACTACTCCTGCTAACGCTCCTTTTGTCGCCGCCCCTCGTATGTTGGCAAGGGCTGGTAGCGCTTTTGTTGAAAACATACCGACAGAGTTGAAAGATTTTTATTCTGGGGACCCCATAAAAAAAGCAAAGGGTGTGGCAGGAGGAATGCTACAGAGTGCTAAAGGAACTGCCAGAGAACTTGTAGATCCTACTGAAATGGCGACTAGACGTGAGTTTGGTACAGGTTCTGTTAGACGAGCAGAAATGCAAGAAACAGCAGACAGAGGAATAGTAGAAGGCAATCCAAAAGCATCAGCTTTCCTCCGTGCTCAAGCTACAGGTAGAGCGGTAGGCGAAGGCGACACAATTATCGAAGCTTATCCTGTATTGAAAAGAGACGCAGTACAGGTAGGCCGTTTGGAAAATACTCAGGACGTTCAACAGGCGTTGACCAGAGATAACCCAGACATAGATCAAGACATTGTAGACAGAGCCACAAACCACCTGTATGCCCAACAGGGTAAACAAGGGCAGTTGGTCACAAGAAATAGAGCAACACCTAGTACAAACTTAGGTCCTGAAGCTATAGGTCAAGCCACGACTTCTCCTGTAGCTCTTAGAACATTGTACTCTCCGAAGAGTATGGAAAGTTGGTACGACGTAGTAGGAGACAATCCAAGTACAGAACAGTGGAAGGAGATGTTAGGCCTGTTTAGCGCTCTTGATAGAGACTTTTTGTTACAAAACAAGAAGGTATTTGGTGAAAACCCGTCTGCTGCTGCCGTGTGGGGCGCTTACTGGAAAGGAAAAAAGAGAGTAAAAGAAGGTAAAAAGCTAGGCTCTGACCAAAAAAAGTACATAGAAGCTATTGACAATCAGATGAAGACTCAAACGGGACTTAAGAAGTACCTGTCTAAGTTTGTGCCTAACGCTCTTGTCAAACCCAAAGGCCCAACCAGAGTTAACGAAATGAACGGTAAACTTGTGTTGCAACAGTCGTTTAACTCTTCAGCTAAAGACTTAGGCGGTATGAATGCGTTTATCGTCGTAGACCCTAAGAAGGGTGAGTTTTACTCTATGCTGTCTGACGGTCACGACTTGCTTGGACAAACGCCTCCCGGATTTGAAGACCTTGTAAATGTAGTTCCTATACAGAAGTACAAGATAGGAGGAGGAAAAGAAGCAGGAGGGGCGCGTCCTAAGAAAGAACTAGAGACTGCTTCTGAAGTTTACGAGGACACTTCGGAACTAGAGAGACGCTCTGGTATTCCTAAACTCAAAAACGAAAGTGTTTCTGCGTACCAGAAGAGGGTAGCTAGAGACTTCAGAGGAACTGCTACTACTGGAGAGCGTCTTGAGGCGGCTGCTACTGCTACTATGCCTTTGTCTGCTGCAGGAATGATGGCTAGGGACAAAGAAGAGCGCTAGATACGCTCTAAAACCCACTTCAGACCCATGATCTCACCTCTGATCTCGTTGTTGCGAGCAGCAGGTATGGACTTGGTTAGTTTGTTCTCAAGTACTCTAATGCGTATCTCAATGTCACGTTTGATGTTCATAATCACACCTTGAAAAGACAGGGGCGCTAAGGCCCCTTTTGTTTACAACTCGCAGTTATTACCTGTGCAAGCCAATTGTTGTGACCCTTCGGTCATGTCTGAGTTCTCAGAGATGTTCCAGTCAATGGTCTCTGGGAACGCCTCCTTCAACTGCTCAAACGTCTCCAGATCAATAGGTTCATAAGGAGCCTGTTGGTACGTATGTTCGGAATAAGGCAGGAAGCTTACGCCACTGATCTTGTCGAACTTGTTGTACAACCACTGACCTACTTCAAGGAACTCGTTGTCACGGTAGTAACACGTCATGGAAGGCTTGTGTTCACACCAGAAGTCCTGATATATCTCCCATAGCTCAAGTTGCTCCATAGCACCCATCTCAGAGGCCACCACAGCCCCTTCAGGGGACTTTATGGGGAAGGAGAATACCTTGGTAGTGGGTGACATTACGTCGTCCTCTACGGGCACTCCTGCGGCTTCTAGAACTTGACAGAGTGGGTCTCTTGAGTCCGCTCTAACTCGTCTAATGTACTGATCTGCATATCTAGGGTGGATGCCAGATGCAGAATCAACCAACTGACTAACAGTACCGGAAGGTTTAACAGCAGTAATGGCAGCGCTAATATTAATACCAAGCTTGTTAGCCCATTCCGCATTAGTACTAATTGCTTCCTCTTTGAGAGCCACCAGCCAGTCCTTAAGTTTTTCACGGTCTTCCCTCCCTGACATCACTGGATGGTCCATGATGCCTGTTAGTGATACACCTAAAAGTGCTTCCTCTTCGGTGTTCTTCTGCCATACCTTGCGAAGGTAGCGGAAGTCAGTTAGCGTAGCCTGAAGAGACCCAAGGATAGTTGCAACACGAACTTTTCGTTTGAGGTCTGACAACGTATCTCCTGCCCTGACAACAACTTCCGAAAGATTGCAGAACTGGTAGGGCCGGAGGATGATTTCTGAGCATGGATTAGTTCCAAAATCATAGGTAGCATCTCGTCGCTCGTTCTTTGCAGCTTGCTTTTGACTTGCAACTCTAGAGAACATACCTCGTTCTCCGGAGCGGGACTCGTATAAACTTTTCCACTCATTTAAAAATGCCTCAAAGTCTGGCTTCTCTGTATAACACGCTGAGTTGTTCGCTAGTCCTCGTTGAGGGTTGTCTTGCCACCATTGTCCTGACTTGCAGCGTCTAAGTCTATCGTCGGTAAGATTACTGAGACTGATGAGAGCGGACCGGCGTACACCCCCGACAACGACGATCTGTGCAATCTTACAGCAGAGATCGTGACACTCGATGGAGCTAAGTTTACGTCCAGCAGCTTCCCGAAAGACGCTGACTGTGAAGTTGAACAAATCGACAAGAGGCTCTGGACCAGATGCTCTACCCCCGAAAGTCTTAAGGGTTGCCCCTGCAGGTCGTACTCCAGAGATGTCCCATTTTGGAACTTGGCCTGAATACAACAGGCTGATAAGTTCTCTGTAAGCTTTAGCCCATCCAATTTTGCTGTCAGCGACGTGTATAACGGTATCTGTGGCATGAAAGTCCTCCGCAACTTCTGGTAATTTACTAACGTACTGTCGTTCCACACTAAAGCCTACACCAGTGCCACACATAAGGACGTACATCATCTCGTCAAATGCTTTAGGATGGTCGATAGGCAGGTAGGAGCAGTTAAACCCAGCTACATTGTCACGGTCCAAGGCCTCACCAGCAGTCATGAGTGCTCTCATGCTGGGCATTACGTCCAACTCATGAATACTCTGGAAGATCTCACTTTGGTCAAACTCATTGAGCTGTACACGGTCTACCCAGTAGTCTAGGTAACGATTTACTGTTTCTTCCCAAGTCTCCCTACGCTGTTCCTCTGGTAGGTAACGAGCGTACCGTGACTTGTGAATGTACTGTTGATATGCGTCCAATTATCTTACTCCTTTGTTCGTCTGTATATCTAGTCCAGTTAGTTATCTCTTCCTTGGTACGATTACATCCTGTGCAAACATCTTTAACTAACTTGCACTGCTTAACGCAGGGACTATCCATTTACTTCTTTGATTAATCTGTCAATGTACCAGCGACACTTACGTAAGTCCTCCACTGGTTTCCCTTTGTAGTCGTAGCGCCAGAGGTACTTCAGTGCGTTACCCTTGAGATAACCTTTGAACTCGTGTTCAGGCATGGACGCTTTGATTGCTTCGATGGCTTCGATTGCTCCTTTGTTGTAGTGGTCAGGTTTTTCCACAGGGTCTACCTTCTTTGGTTTCCTAATGGACAAGTTATTTAGTGCAGTAACCGTGTCCCAGTCTTCAGGAGTCGCTTCATCAATACTCATTATTTTCTTCCTCTAGCTCTTGTTCAAACACATCTAGTCTGTTGATTAGTTTGTCCTCAAACCTGTCCAGAAGCTCTTCTGAGGTTATCTGCAAGGCCTCCAGCAGGTCGTCTGGGTCAAAGGTTTTCAAGAGGCGTTCCTTAACTTCCTCTAGTGTTAGTGACATGGTCAATCAACTCCTGTAGTGTCTCTATAGTATACCATAAAATACCTTCTTTGTCACACCATTCTGACATAGTCATTTTGGCACCTTTACGTATTTTCTTGTTGGGTTGCATTAGGACAAACACTAGCTCTTGTCCTTCTGGGAGACTGTCTCTGATACTGGTGTACTTCTTCGTGTCTCCGTCCCGAAAATATCCTTTGCATTCAACAAGAGTACCGGAAGCACTATGTACGAAATCAGGACGGTAAGACCGACTAATAACGTAAGGGATCGTGAATGGTTCATAGTCAAAACCTGCTAGTATCTTGCTGACATCGTCTTCAAACGTGCTTCTAAATTTCGATTTCTGGGACCTTCGGCTCATTGATAACCTCTGTTAAATATCTTGGACCTGATGAATAGGCGAAGGCGCGAACGGAAGGCCAGCATACCTTTTTGTAGGAGCAGTAGGAGCATCCGACGGCGAGTTTCTGGTTCCCACTCTTTCCATCGTCGATAGTACCGTAACAAACGTCCGGTGGTGTCGGCTGCTCCACTAACTTTTTTACGTGGTCAATACGCTCCGATATGTCGTAGCTAATCAAGTCGTACACGGGGGCCTGAGTGTCCTCTTGGTCGTACATGAGGTACGCCAAGTGTCCATTCTGCTTGTCCATTGCTAACCATCCAAACTTAGTAGCACCCTCTGAATACGCGTATCCTTTAATTTGAGCCACGTAGCCAAATGGGTCGTCATAAGCCAGTGTGCCGTCTTTGAATTTCCTAAACCCATAAGTTGACACGCTTTTAACGTCAGTAACAATACCGTTGATTTTACAGTCCATCGAACCTGTAATGCCATTAACTTCGCACTTCTTCTGTTCATCCGTTACCTCATGACCTGCAGCTCTCGTTAGGAACAGTAACATCTCCTCAATGAGGTGTCCGTAGAGGAACTTGACATAGGTGTGACCCTGTATGTCGTCTGTTTTCTCTACGTCATTATAGATGTTCCAGAGATACCTGTCCTCGCGCCCAATGTTGGACATACGTAGCTTACGTCCGTCACTTCGCTTTTCACCAAACTCTTTACGCATGAGGTCCTTGACGTTCTCACCGAAGAGATCAATAGCAGCTTCCAGATCCACGCCTTCTGCTACTTCTTTCGTCTCCATCAGTTTGTAGATGTCGTCTACCAATGTGTACACGCTTTTCATACGTTTCCCTCAGTGGGTTTCTGCCCACGTTGTTCCAACTTTGTACTCTCCGTCAAGGGGGCATCTAAGGTCGTACTCCACCCCTGCCGCCTTGAGGCACTCAACTGCAAGCCAACCGTACTTCTCTGCTTGGTCTGCAGCCACCTCCGACTGTACTTCATCATGTATGTTTCCTATAAATTTGTAGTCTAGTTTCCACTGCGTTGCGTAGTCGTCCAGTATGACTAGGGCTTTCTTCATAACGATAGCCCCTGCCGCCTGTAACAACGTATTCAGTGCAGCATGTTCAGATCTAACTCTAAGTCTTCGACCATCAAGTCCTGTGAGATAGCCTCTCCCAGAAGCTCTAGTAACGCGTTCTCGTAGACTTTCAAGAGCAGGTGTATTTGATAGAAATCGTCGCTTAAGTTCTGCGCCGTCCTTTGCGCTTCCACCAACGATAGTTCCGATCTTTGCGTCTCCTGCTCCGTAGAGGAAAGCGTAGATGAAAGTCTTAGCTTGAGGTCTTGTTTCAAGCCCTGCAGCCATTTGATTTCTGGTATGGATGTCTTCGGTGAGGAGGACATTGGTAAACTCCTTATCGTCCATGTAATGTGCCAACATTCGTAGCTCAAGGCCACTAGCGTCGAAACCTACTAACTTCTTCCCAACAGGTACGGTCCAGCAGGAGCGACACTCGTGCCCGTAGAGGCTGTGGCTTGCTGGTACTTGAGCCATGTTGGGACTCTGGTGGGTCATGCGTCCAGTGACTGCGCCGTTGCTAATGACACGACCATGAACTCTACCGTCTTCCTGCACATGTTCTAGCCATGAGTGGACCTGTGCGTATCGCTTTTGTAGCATCAAGTACTCACTAATGGACTTAGCCTCTGGCAGGTCAATGGTGTCTAGTACAGCCTCATCAACGATGGGATTCCCTTTCTCCGTAACTTTATCGAAGACCACACCAAGCGTCGATAGGCGTCTCGCAATTTGCTGTCTAGACCCAACATTAAATATTTCAACTCTGTCCTTAAGACGCTTACCGGTTTTCTCAGAATAGCGTTCGTGTACAATCGGAGGAAACTTCTCCTGCAATTCCTCTTCAATTTCATTCATTCTCTCCTTGAATGTTGCTAAAAGTTCATGGGCCAGTTGTTGGTCTAGGACCCACCCGTTACGTTCCTGCTGCTGGACAGCGTACTGCACCTGATGTTCCAGCTTGATGGACTTAGGATCAAACCCTTTCATGTCCCTTGTCAGGCTTTTGTGTACTGCTTCGGTTACCTCCACGTCTCGTATGCAGTAGTCGATCATCTCCTGTGACAACCTAGACCAGTCATCATGGTCACCCTTTGGGAAGCCTAAGGTTTCACCCCATGACCTCAAAGAATGTCCACCCTGTCTGCTTGGGTCGTACAACCTTGACAGTACCAATGTGTCCACTACCCTCTCAGAGGCCACAGAAAGCCCCCAGAGACGTTCTAGCACTGGGATATCGTAACCTATTAGGTTGTGTCCACAAACGCTCACAGAGCCTTCTAGAGCCTTACAGAGGGTGTCGGGGGTAGTGTGTACGGTATTTACCCCGTTTTCCCTTGTCACAACACACCAGACGGTGTCAGGAGTCAGGCCGTTGGCTTCCAAGTCAAGGTAGATCAAAAGTCACTCCCAATGTGTGGATTAGCTACTTCCGTTAGACGACCCGTGGTACGGTCATAGGCTAACCAACAGGCCGGTCCAGTTTCTCCGGTGTACCGGTTCTTCAACACTCGAACAGTGGTGGTGTTTCGTACTTCCTCGTTCTCGTGTTGCTGGTCCCGTTCCATGCCTATGACTATGTCGGAGAGTTGAGCAATTGCCTGAGACCCCCGAAGCTCACCCAAGGATATCTGAGCACCGTCCTCGTGTGCCTTACCTTGGGATCGTCGTAGGTGTGACACGAGGAACAGACATATCCCCGTCTCTGCTACCAGAGTCCGTAGCTTGGTCATGATCTCGTCTATGGCCTTTCGCTCGTCTCCTGACTCTTGGGAAGAGACGACGATTGACAGGTGGTCCAGTATGACGTACCGGCAGTCAAGCGCTTTTGCCATATAGCGAACACGGGAGAGCAGGTTGTCTGCTGAAGTTGACCCCCAATGGTCGAATAGGTAGTAACGTCCTGTTCCCAGTGTGCTCTCCCAAAACGGTCGTAGTTGGTCCACAGGCGTGTCCTCTTCCAAGTGAAGGGGCCTGTTTGCCGCCACCGACATGATACCAAGCGTTGTTCGGGCCAGATCTTCCTCAAGCGCCAAGACTCCAATATTGCCTTCGCATCGGCGTAAAAGATCGTACTCAATTTCTCTGATAAATTGGGACTTTCCCATACCACTGCCGCTAGTGATCGTGACGAGTTCATACGGTCTGTGTCCTCTTGTGATATGATTGAGGCCCTCCCAAGGGTACGGGATGGACTTGACGTTCCTCTTTTCTACCAGCTTTTCCCATGTGTCAGTACCAGCGACGATACCGTCAGGCCTGTAGGTCTTAGCACTCCACCAGTGTTGCGTAAAGTCCTTGACCTTGTTCGCCATGAGCATGTCACTGGCGTCCTTCAGGGGTAGCTTGCAGATCTTCAGCTTGTCAGGACTGAAGAGGTCCTTGACTTGTTCTACTGCTTCTTCTCCTGCCTTGTCGTTGTCAAAGCAGAGGACTACCGTGTCGTAGGACTCAAGCCACTCTAGTTGGGCCTTGATCTCCTTAGCGGCGTTATTAGCGCCCGACCGTAACGAAACGACATCCCAAGACTTCCCTGACATCTCATAGATTGCCAAGGCGTCCAGTTCGCCCTCAGTAATCGTTATGAAGGTGTCACGGATGCACTGTTGTTGTCCGAAGAAGCCAACGTTGCTTACGTCCCCCATTGACATGAACCCTTTGGTTTTAACCTCGCGTACCTTTGCCGCGCACAGGTCACCAGTGGACAAGTCGTAGTAGGGGTAGTAGTGTTTGTCTATTTCACCTGTGGAAGTGTACTCAACGGTGACCCCGTAGCGCCCACAGGTGTCCTGAGATATGCGCCGTTGGGGTATGCTTGAGACCACTCCCTTGAAATTCAAGGGCTTGGCTTTTGGTAATTCTGTAGCCATGTTGTCTCCACCGTGAACGTGATAGTCGCAACCAGCGCCAAAACAATGTTGGCCCCCGTCGCTGTAGATAGCGAGAGCGTCCGAAGAACCACACTCCGGACAACTCTCGTGTCGTAGGAACTTAGAAGTCTGCGGCATCGCCTACGGCAATCTCTGCTTCCTCTAGTACTTTGACCGCCTCAAGGTAGGTCGCTACGCCATGCACTGGGTGAGGCTGTCCCAGCTTGTACTTCAGGCGGACTTTGGAGTTGTATGGGACTTCTCCGGAGTACGGTGTGCCTTCCTCGTCGAAGACTTTGATCTCGTACTTTGACTTGAACTTGCGTTGCTTATTGCCTTGGTAGTCCTTGATCTTGACACCGTTGGCTGCAAGCTCTGCTGCGTCCTCTTCTGACATTGTGATTGTCATGGAGTAGGCTCCAGTTGATTGACCGTTGAACACGTCGTGTTGGGTCACGTTGCTGAAGTTAACTACACCTTCGATTGTTGTTGCTGTCATGGAATAATCTCCGTAAGGTTGCTTTGGTTTTGCTCTGAGGAATTTCCCAGAACATACTAATAGTATACACTACTTTTGCTACTGAATCAAACCATATTCACGTACTCCTGATTAATAATGGTTTGAATGTGTACGTATCCTTCGGGCCAGTACGTGTAGGACTCTGCTAATGCCTTGGCTGTCCTACGTACTGAGGCCTCAAAGTTCTCGTACAACCCTAGTTCGTCCTTACAGTACCAAAAGGGTATGCGTAGGACTGGCTCTGCTGGCCCGTGTTGCTCGTAGTACACAATGATCTCAGCGTCGTTATGAATAGAACCGTCGTTACCAAACATCTTTGTGTGGTCGTTCTCTGGCTGTTTCATGTTCATAACTCACTTTCCGACTGTGGTAGGTCGTCACTGGCTAGGAACAGGATCTTGTCCAGTGTCTGCCTAGACATAACCACGTTCCCCTTGTCGTCAAAGGACAGCTCCAGATCCTGCCTGAGGACAAACGGGATGCCACCCCAAGGGTCCTGCTTCATGATGTCATTTGTCACTGCTCTGGCTTGCGTGTAGCCTAGGCAGTAGATGGAGTAGTCACCCCCATCGACCACGTAGATGCTTCTTTCGTTTATAAACATAAGTTTACTCCTATAGTACTACTGTAGTTAACTACTACTGCTACTTCTTTAGTATATATACCTAAGTATACCTTAGTAGAGGGTATCACAATTTTCATCGTCTGTAAATATCTCATACTGGTAATATTCCATAGTATCTGTATCTACTCCCGCAGTAGCAGTAGCAGAAAGGCAAATACCGCAGAGATCAAGAAAATCACCATGTGTGTCCTTCCGTGTTA
>Ga0208767_1002161_pt1 | contig 15093 bp, 17 predicted proteins | sample VirMetDEL_Mar_21_FD_184514 | JGI IMG/M metagenome (GOLD analysis project Ga0208767, IMG submission 184514) | Aqueous microbial communities from the Delaware River and Bay under freshwater to marine salinity gradient to study organic matter... | ecosystem: Environmental > Aquatic > Marine >... | reverse complement strand
AAAAAAATATGATACGTCCAACAAGAAGCCACCCAAGGCACACAGCTATGTAACACACCTTTTTATCATCATAAAATTTTTAAAAATTTTAATTTTTCCAATGTTTTAAAGATTCAAAAACGTGAAATAAAAAAATAACGGGAAAATAGAGCATCATAAGAATTTTAAAAACATGTAAAATTATTATGATGATATATGGAGCCGATAAATCAAAATTCATCATGGAAAATTTTTATTATATCAAAATTAAAGAAAAAGAATATGCAGATACTAACAGACAAAAATTTAGAAATTTTTATAAAAGATTAAATATATATATTTAAAGATATAAATATATAATATATATAATGAGTAACGAAGTTAAAAAACTTTGCAGAAATTGCAATGAAGTTAAAAATCTTGAAAATGGATTTTACAAAGCTGGAATCTCATATCAGAAATATTGTAAACCTTGTCATAATAATAAAAGGAACGATTATTACCGTAGTTACAAATATGAAAAAAGACCGACAGGCTTTTTAAAAATTCCAGAAGATATAAGAAAGAAAATTTTATACGATATATCAATTCAAATAAATTATAAGGAGATAGCAGAGAAATACAATATAAATTATGGTTCTCTTTTGAATTGGAAACGCAAGGGAATGTTAATTTAAATATATAATTTTTATTTTTTTAAAGATAAAAAACTAAAAAGGGTATAAAGATATAAATATATAATAATTATAATAAAAATGGAAATGGAAAATAGAAAGTGCAACTACTGTAAAATCCAAAGACCTGTTAATTTTTTCAGTAAAAATAGAAAAGATGAATATAATAAGTCATGTGAGGAGTGCAGAGTCAAACAAAAAGCAAATAGAGAAAAATACAAGTGCACTCATAACAGACAAAAATCAAGATGTAAAGACTGCGGAGGAGTTACAATTTGTTCTCATAACAGGGAAAAACATCGTTGTAAAGAATGCGGAGATCCAGTTAAAATAACAATTAAAAATATGATTAAGGGTAGCAGACACTCTGATAAAAAAAAAAATAGATACGATCCTGTTAAATTTATTGATTATTGTTTTGTAGAAGGTCTAATCGAAGATTATAAAAATTGTTATTGGTGTAAAGTGGAATTACAATACACTGAATACAATAAAACACTAGCGTCAATAGAGCGACTAGATAATAAAAAAGGTCACAATAAAGATAACTGCGTATTATGTTGTCTAGATTGTAATAAAAAAAGAATATCAAATATATAGAAAAAAATTAATCACCATAGTATTTTATCAGCAAAATAAGAAGCAGTATTTTTTATCAATCTTGTTTTTTGGAATCGTTTTTTGTATAATTCTCGACGTTTATTAGCGTAGTCTTTACCTTTATACTTGATATAATAAGGATAATCGAGATGATTTATACTACCAATCGACACAAGAAAATTATTATTTAGATCATAAACATCTATTTTTTTATTTTTCTTGCTGCTTGGTTTAATAATTACTTTTAATTTTGAGGCTTGCTTATAAGAGTAAGGTAAGATGTTATACATATATAATAATAATTATATTTTAATTATTATTATTTTATCAATTACAACTGTTTAACTAATTTATTATAACCAGTTGTTAATTTTTTAACCTTATTATCCACTTTATGAACAAGTTTTTCAAGATCATTAATTTTTCCATTTAGGAGATCATATACGGTGTTATCTCCATCATCAGTTTCAATAATATTCATAGAAACAGTTGGTTTTTCAAATTTATCAAATTTTTCAAATTTTTCCATTAGCATATTTACTTTATCAGTTAAAATCATATTATCAGCAATTAATTGATTTATACAATCTTCCTGTTTTCTATTATCAATTTTCAGTTGTTTAATTTCATCTTTCAGTTCGCTGTCATCATATTCTTCTTTAATTGTTTCTAATTTTTTATTTTCTAGATTTTCAATTCTCTCTAGCAACTCACTATTATCTGTATGATAATTTAAATCTACTTTTGTTTCACCTGATATTCCATTAACTAATCTTGATACTTTACTATCTAGCTCTTTAATTGCTTGTGTATTAATACTTATAAATTCAGTATATCTCAAACCCAAACCATTTCCAGTATCAACATAGCCGGCCCACTGATCTGCTAATCCTAAGGGATTACATGATATTACGTCTTGACTAATAAAACCAGTATGATATCTTTTTCCCCCATCTTTCCATTTATACTGAACAGGTTCTAATTTTCTAACAAAATTTAATGCATTTTTAATCTGTGTAATTTCTTTTTTATCATTGCGGTCAGATGTATTTATAGTCCCGTTAGTTGCAAAAACTTCAGACCATCTATTAGTCCCATCTCCTAATGTTCGGGTATTATTAGTTGACGGTCTCAAGACAGCATTAATATTTACAATCTCATTCACATCATAACTGGTTATCTGATTAGTTGCTACTTGAACACCAGCGTTTAGCGTCATTCCGTGGATTTGTGCGTATCGTAATGAAGATGAACCTAAATCACCGGCTTGATCACTACTCGGATTTAAATCTACTGAGACCTCTATAGTTCCTGTATGACGGAGTGCCATTTTGATCCCACTTGGCCCATTACCTAAATATAAATCACGATTAGAAGCAGAAAATAAATTATCCGTATTTATCGATTGATTATTATCAAGAGTAATACTAGAACTATGAAAATTAACTACTGATCCTGAATATGGTCGAATACTTGAAGCATATAAACTTGTATGTGCTCTCACATTATTACTATATAATTCATTATATTTTAAGCTCGAACTTCCTAAATTAAACTGACCGTCAGAATTAGGAACAGTATCTACATAACTATAAATTTTATCATCAATTAATAATTTTCGACCAGTAAATCCGCTTTCACCTGTATCATTATTTTCAGTACAAAAACTCAACCCACCATAAGCACTTAATAACATTCTATCACCTACAAGAGCAGAAGATAAACACGACCGAATCGCCATATTATCGCCTGTATAAGGTGATGAACTACCATCAAACCCATCACGAAAATATATTCCTTTTGTTTTATAGCTACCGCTTACTGGTGAGAATGTATCCATTTTAAGCTGTCCTTTACAATCAAAAATGCCGCTATGAATGGTTTTATAATAATAAAAATTATTACCCATATTTATACTGTTATTTATTGTTGGAATTATCGACGCTGAAGGCTCAATAGTAGCTCCGATTTTTAATCTATTAGTATATCCTCCAACACCATCATCAGCATAAAATACAGCATCACCTTTCACGGCAAATTTAGAAGATATACCACTATTATTAATTTCATCACCCACTACCATATAGCTTGTGCCTCTGTTAAATGATATCGGCCTATATCCGCCGTTATTATAATTATTAATTTCCATTTGATATTCGCCGGAATTTCGTCCCTGTAATAATAGACCACTATTAGCATTATCCCAAGCATACAAGCAAACTTGCCGACCATTTTGACTTTCAATTATTGCAGTTTGATCATTTCCTTCGATTTTAATTTTTACAAATTTGTCTTGAGACATTATCATATTTTCATTAACATTTATTCCAGAAGAGGTGAATTCTTGATATACTGAACCCCCTCGCCGCAATCTTAAATTTTCTCCAGCACGACTGCCTACATAATCAGCAATTAAACTTTTATTTAATGCTACATTTAAATCATTACAATTAAGAGTTAAATTATTTTCGAGGTTCATCTGTGTATCTGTGATTTGAAGTCTTAAATTACTAGCTGATGGACTGCCTCCTGTATTTGTGTAAAACAATATCTCATATACAGAATTACCCTCATATTTTATAGCTTCTTCTGTTCCTTCTAGTATAGATTGACGAAAACTAGCAAAACTAGTCTCATTTAACAGCTGTTTACCATAACTACTAACATTTACAGTTTCAACTGCATTATTCAATTTAAAAATCGCTACTTTGTCTTGTGCTATATTTGCATTTTGTAAATTTTGGAGTCTTTCACTCACTCCTATAATTGTTTCATTATTAAAAATATTTCTTCCTGTTGATGACATATTTATATATTATGATAATATAAAAAAATTAAAATATTTAATTAATATATAATAATGATTGATACATATTTACTAAATGTTTCAACAAGTCAATTAAATGGATTAACACATGATTTCAATGTTATTTACACTAATTTAAATATAGCTACTTTATACTGTGCTACATTTGCGTTTTGTAAATTTTGTAATCTTTCTCCCACTCCTATAATTTTTTCATTATTAAAAATATTTATTCCTGTTGATGACATATTTTTTTATTTTGATAATATAAAAAAATTAAAATATTTAATTAATATATATAATGAGCGATACATATTTACTAAATGTTTCAACAAGTCAATTAAATGGTGTAAATGGATTAACCCATGATTTCAATGTTATTTACACTAATTTAAATTTAGATCCAAACAAAAATTATGTTTTAGGATTAAAAAGTTATTCTATGTGGTATTCTTGGTTTAATGTATCAACGGAGAATATTAACAATGCTTTTAGATTTAGCAGTGATAATGGAGCTACTTTTACAGATGTAGTATTAGAAGATGGGAACTATTCATTAAATGATATAAACCAAGCTATAGACAGTTTAGTTGTAGCAAATGGCGGAGTATCAGGCTCTATTAATTTCCAACCTAATTATAACACGTTAAGGGTCGAATTAACATTAGCATCGAATTATCAAGTAGATTTTACACCAAATATTTCTTTAAGAATTTTACTCGGTTTTAATCAACAAGTATATACAGCATCTTTCACAAGTGGACCATTAATTCCAAATATCACGAATAGCGTCGATGCAATAAACATAAACTGTTCATTACTTAATAGTAATAATAATTTAATTAATAATACACCATCACAGACACTTTATCAGTTTGTACCTCAAACAAGTGTAGGTACTAATCTTTCAGAGCAGATATCACAAATAACATTTCTTCCCATATCTAATAGCGGAAGTATTAACAGTATGAGATATTTTATAACAGATCAAAATCTGAATATATTAAATTTAAATGGAGAAAATGTTTCATTATCATTGGTATTAAAATCAATAGACTAATATTAATAGTGTATTAAAATCAATAGACTAATATTAATAGTGTATTAAAATCAATTGATTGAGTAAAAATTAATAATATTTAGATTGTGTAAAAATAAATAATATTTAAATTGTGAAAAAAAATATATCGTTAAATATAGTATGGAAGAAATTAATTTAATAGAATTGTTTAAAAATAAAGAATATAAGAAATTCATTGTTAATTATTTACTGCTTAAAGGATTTCAAGTAGAGGATTTAAAGTTGTATATGGTCTCACATAAAAAGGAAATTACAGAAACTGAATACAATTATGTTATAGTTAGAGGATTTGATTGTTATTTTATAATAGAGGCCAAAGAAGGTATCACAATAAAATCACATAAACTTCATAAGTGCTTTAAGAAATTATTGAAAGCCGGAGATAAATATTTATTTGATCCAAAAAATAAATATTTAAATAAAGAAATTATAAAGTATCTGTAGAATTATAATTAGTTAATATCTCATCATAATTCTTTCTATATCTATACTTACTATTTACATTATCCACCATAAGAAAATTATATTTATCTTTATAAACATAATCTAACATATCTTTATACTCATCATCTTCTAGATCATCAATTAATTCTGTTTTTAATAATGATCTCTCTCGTTTGTTATTATTATTATAGAGACAAAGATAAGATAAATTTAGTCTAACTTCCCTAGGTGTCTTATGATAACACTGACCAAGGAATATAATAGATGCTTTTTTATGACGACAAGAACAGTATAAATCAGCAATCTTTTCTTTTTCTTTTTTAGTAAGGTTTGTATTAAAATCATCAATAATTATTATTGAATCATCTTTTTTATCTAACTGGTCACACTCAACGAGATTATCTAGTGTATTTTCCCAGGCTTTAATAATATCCATTTGAATTTTTTCCTTTTCTAATAACTCCTCTAACTTTTTAACATATTTATATAAATATTTATATTTAGGTTGGTCAATATGTTTACTATAAACATACAAAGAATCATAACTGGTTTTACCTCTTGTTAATAAGTCTATCAACCAATTAGTCTTACCGCTATTTGAAGACCCTACACAAATAACTCTAAAAGGTTTTTGAAACAATAGAGGGTGGATGTATTCATCATCTTTTTTATTTTTCTTAATATATTCATCGATATTTTTTACTTTTAAATCCATAATTATATATTATAAGTATATTTTATTTTATTTATATAATATATAATTATGAGTAATAAATACAATGATTTAGTAAAAATTATTCAAAAATCAAGAGAGAATATAAGACCAGCATTACAAGGTAATATATATGAGCGTGAAATGTTAGGAAGTCAGATTTTAAGTGAAGAAGAAGCAAAAATTAGAGCATTAGAGGAAATAAAACAGAGACCAAAAGTAAAAATAATTGATGAAGACAAGCCAACACCTATTGTTGAAGAAGAAGAATTTGAAGAAGAAGAAGTGAAAGAAGAAGAAGTGAAAGAAGAAGAAGGGGAAGAAGAATTAACAGAAGAAGAATTAGAAGATAAATTAGAAAATCATGCATTAGATATATCAGGATTACAATTAATACCTAAAAATAGTGTTAAGAAGATGAGACAATCAGGGGTAGGTAAAAAATATTATATTAGGGAAGGGGACGATATCAAAATTTATAAAAAAGAAAATAAAAGTGGTGTTAAGGCAAGTCCAAATATAGATGAATTAATTCTCACAATACCAATAACCAGAGGTAAAATACTTTATGATGTCGGTATTAAGAATGTATTTAGATTTGTGAGCTTATTGAGAAAAGGACCGGTGAAAACAAAACTTAATCAACAAATAGACCAATATGTAAATACTAGAGTAGAAGGAGTAACAGGAGTAGTAGGAGGAACAGGTCATGACCCTAGATTATTGATTGGTTCTTTTCTTGCTAAAAATAACAATAAACAACTAGAAAAATTAATTATGAATATATTCAGTAAAAAAAAATCTTTTTATTAATATATATAAATGTCATTTGTAGATGCATTAAAAATTTGGAATAAAGATAAAGATGTATACTGTATACCTAGGAGAGGAACACAGGCACACCGTGAAGTGTTAGAAATTATGAGTAGTCTACCAAAGAGAAGCAAAGCAAAGAAAGGATCAGGTATGAAACGGTTAGGTGGAGATGGTATGAGTAGATTAGGAGGATGTATGAAATGTGAACTTTCTGCTGCTGATGAAAAACAAGTTCATAAACTCGGTATGGGATTAAAACGCCTTGGATATTCTTATGAAAGACCACAGAGAGGAGGGTTCCTTCCCGCTCTTTTAGCTATGCTACCCTCTTTAGGAACTGTTGGCACTGCTGTGGGTAGTGCTTTATCTGGTGCTGCTGCTGGTAAACTTCTAGATGGGATTGCTAATGTAGCAAGTGGTAAAAATTTTTTTACTGGTAAAGGACATGGTGATTCTTGTTTTTGTCATCATTTAGTAAGAAATAAAGATTATAATAAATGTAAAAGATGTGCAGGAATAACTGGTGGAAATATTATGGATATTGTTCCTTTTTTTACTCGACAAGTAGAAGCACTCGCTAAAAATCCATTTGTTAAAGAGATGTTAAAACAGGGCAAAGCAGCAGCAAGTAATGTAACAGGCTTAGATGTAAAAGGGTTAGAAGATGCTGTAAAAAGAGTAGTAAAAGGACGTGGTATGAAAAAAAAAAAGAAATAAATAATAAAATTACACAAATTATAAATCCAATTAGACCATTAAGCAATATAGATATTAATGATTATTTTAAACTGATAAATTTAAGTAGTTATTTAGGAACATATCCAAAAAATTTATTAAAAAATATAGATAGTAATAAATTAAAAAAAGATTTCTCAACAATTATAAATTTAGATGGAGAAGGGTCTGGAACTCACTGGGTGATGGTTTGTAAAAGAGGAGATGAATTATTATATTTTGATAGTTTCGGTGTAGAATTTATAGATAGTAATATTATGGATTTTATTAATAGATGTAAATGCAAAAAAAGATATATGAATTATTCACAAATACAAGATTACGACAGCATATTATGTGGCTATTACTGTTGTAAGGTTATAAAAAATATATTCATAGATAATATAGATTTAAAAGACTGTTTAAAGATGTTTAAAGAGAGACCTTCAGATCTTAATAAAGATTTAGCTGATAATCTCCATATTTAATTATTTTATATATATAATTTTCTTATATTATATATATATAAATGTATAATTCTACAACTCAGATGATTAATAATTATCTAAAACAACAATCAACTGAATCCTATATAGACCTAGCTCAGTCTAGTTTTAGTTTGATAATAACACTTGCTATATGGTATAAAGTTATGGACTTCCCAGCATTTTTTAAATCAGTAAGAGATAAAAGAGAAAAAGCAAAAAAGCAAAAAGAAAAAAAAGAGTTTGAAAAAATGAAAGTATTATTTGAAGCAATGCAACGAAACGAGTTAGAACATATTTCATTAGATTCAGATGAAAGCGGTGATGATGAAGAAAAAAAAGATCGAGATTATCATCTAAAAATTACAAGAAAAAAGCAGAAGAAACCACCGTCAATTGTATAAATAAACAAAAATATGATAATTACAACAATTTTTTAGATATTTTAGATTTAATTTAGTATAAAATCTTTCATTATATATATAATGAAAGATTATTACAATGACATTGAAGATATACAAGTATATGGTTACGGATATACAGTGCAACAAGGCTCAGGAATATGGAGCACATTATTCAAAAAAGCAGCAGATGTATTCACAAAAAAAGCTATAGAAGAGACTGGTAAAAAAGTAGTTGAGCAAGCTAGTAAAAAAGCATTAGAAGAAGGAACAAAAATATTAGTTGATAAAGCAACAAAAAAAACTGGTGAGTTGGTAAATAAATATTTAGGAGGAGAAGAAAAACCAGTTGTTTTAAAAGAAAAAACACAAAATAAAATGACAAAAGAAGAATTACAACAAATGAGAAAAGCATTAAAAAGAATCAAGTTACAGCAAATGAAAAAATTAGATGATGAAGAAGATAGTGATTATAGCGATTAAAAAAATAATTATTTAGTTATTTTATTATTTTTTTTTATTATATATATTATATATAATGAGTTCATATAAAGAAGTTGTAAATAGGCAATACTCAATTGATGAGATGCCACTAAAAGATAATTCCACTTATGAAGAAGATTATTTAGAAGTCCTTTCTGATCAAAACCCTCCAAATTATTCAAGCCAAATTAGATGTGAATTAAAAGATGTAAATAACTTTACAAACCTAGCTAAAGGATATTTAGAATTGAGAGTCCGTATAGAAAGTAACGCTGGGGCAGATATAGGAGCTAATGACAATGTTGCCATTGTGAATAACATTTCTAGTATTTTTAGCAGAAGTGTATGTAGAATCAATAATGTTGTTGTTGAAACTAATGAATTAAGCCATAACTGTAACCATCTTAAATCTTTATTGGAATTTAGTAGTGATTATGCTGCATCTGTAGGTTCTAATATGGGAGTTTCTCCAGATACCGGAGTACATCTGTCTACTGCTGCTTCGCTATTACCGGTTGATCAGGCAACTGGAGCATACTTAGCTACACATAATAAAGGATTTTATGACAGACGCAAACTAGCTACTGAAAATGTTGCTACTAATCAAACTTATCATGTCCCACTTACTCACTTGTTTGGATGCTGTAAAAATAAAGTGATGATGAATAACCAGTTCTCAATTGAATTAACACGACAATCAGATGTTGTATGTCTTTATGGTGCTGATGCCGCTAACAAACGGATTAAAATCGACAGATGCTCCCTATGGTTGCCTCGTATCACACCTTCTCCACTAGTCCAGGCACAGTTATTAGGCGCCATCTCTTCTGGTGTTGTTTCTCCCTATATGTATCACACTTGGTCATGTTATGATTCAAATGTTGTAGCTCAAAATAGCTCTATTACTCAGCGTGTTATTACTCAAAGTGAACGGCCAGTGTGGGTATTCACATTTGCTACTTTAGCAAATGTTACACAAACTGATTCACCTTATCATACTCCTCTTAACTCACTCTCCAGAATTCAGTGTCGTGTAAATGGTAAATTGATGCCGTCTGTTGAATTTTCTGATTTGACAAGTTCATTAGGACAGTCTAGAGCATTTAACGAACTTGCTAAATATGCTGCTTCATACATGAACAGCAGAGATGGTATCCTAGTAAATAAAGCAGATTACAAAAATAATTTAATTATTGGATTTGACTGTCGAGCCTTGCCTGAAAATCTTGCGCGATCCGGTAACACTATCGAGGTTATCGCTACTACTGGTCCAGCAGGAGCAGACCAGAGGTTGCATACGTGTGTCGTTTCTGAAAAAGCATTTGATATGAAATACGGAGGCGGTGTGCCAACTATCACTATGCTTTAAAAATACAAAAAAAAATATTTATATATTATATAAAATGAAAGTTCAATATAATGCTGAAAGTAGAATATTCGGTGGTAGTATTTTAGGAGATGTTTATAGTAGTGTAACAGGACAAAAATTTAAAGATGAAAGACATGTTCCATTAATAACTGATAATGGATTAAAATTAGCAGAATTCGCAGGACCAGGAACACATATAAAATACAGAATAGAAAACGGTATACAACCAATAACAGCTGTAGATAAAACCGCAAAAGCACACGATATAAGATATAGTTTATCTCAAAATGTTGATGATGTAAGATTCGCCGATAATAAAATGATAAATAAATTGGACGAAATTGATAAGAATAATTTAGACTATAAATTAAATGTGAAAGTGGTTAAAAATGCAATGAAAGCAAAAAGACTGTTTGAAGATGTAGGAGTATGGAACAAAGGTTCATTTAGCGATATGTCCGGTTCAGAATTAAGTGATAGTGATAAACAATTATTTGAAAATGAATTAAATAAATTAATTCAAGAGGGTTATGGTGTTGCTATTGGAAGTATAAAAGGTGAAGGATTAGGAAAATTAAATTTTGAAACTTTAGGAGAAAAGCTATTTTCAAAAAATCCACTACAATTTAAAGCATTATTAGATTCATCTTTAGAAAAATTAATAGTTGGAAGTGGATTAAAAGAAAGTTTAGCAAGAGGTATAAAAAGAATAATTTATGGAGCGCTTCCATTTCTTCAATGGTTTGACAGTGATAAAACCATATTACAAGGTAGAGGTTTAAAAAATTTTTAGCTTCATCCAATTTATTTTTTATAATTATTTTACCTAATAATTATAATATTAAATTCTAAAAGGTAATACATAATTTTGAAATATTTTTCCTTTTGAATAGGTCTTTCTAAATGATTTTGTAACTTTCTTACTTTTAATAACAAAAGCTTTTGTTTCACTTACATAATTGCTCTTTGGACATCTAAACTGTGTTTGTTCTTGTGTCATCTTATTACCCTTATTAAGACTTAACATATCTTCAAACTTTAATTTATCGTCAGTCTGTGAGTATCCTTTACATTTAACTATTTCAATTGTATGCTCTTTTCCATTATAATTTATTTTTTTCTGTAATGCATATTGCTTACAGCCTGTTAATAATCCTTTATCAAATGAGAAATTTCCATTTTCTTTTAATAATAATAATTCTACTTCTTTATTAATTTGTTCCTTAGTATAATCAGGTTGTTCTTTCTTAATAATTTTTTCAATGTATTCATCGCACTCATTTTTAAGACTACCTAACTCTTCGCCATTACCATCCCACTGAAATTTTTTTTTAATCTCTGGATAGTCATTTAGATTAATATTACATATTATGCTGTCAGTATCACAATAATATATTTCACCTCCTACTTTTCTTACATCTGTAAGTAGCGAATGTAATTTACTACGAGCATATGAACTAATAGCAGCAGCAATACCAACATTGAAATCACAAACGTCTAAATCTTTTTTAATTCTACAAAAAACATAGTCGTTAAGCTCTCTTATACTTATTAATTTATCACTGTTAAGATACTCCATATACTGGTGCGAGTTTGGTTCACAAATTATTATACCATCTCTATCTTTAGTCCTTAGTCCCCAGAACCCATAACCGCTATTGAGAATAATTTTATATGCTTGCGCCATAGCTGTGTTTCCATTTTTTTTACTGATAGCTTTGTTTCTAAAGCCTTCATTGAAAAATTTCTGTTTAATTCTACTTTTTTTGAATTTTATACCTGTAATAAATTCATACTCATATTGTTCATAATCTAATTCTTCACTGAATAAATTTATTTTAGTCCAATTTTCAAATATAGGAAATATTAACCTATCGTTTTTAAGGACAGCGTGTTTAGGAATATGATTAGTGTTTTTAGTTCTTACCAAACATTCAACCCAACCGAAAAAATTTTTATCTAATTTTTTTGTTTTATTAAATTTTACAATTTCAGGCTCTCCATAGGGTAAATATTTCCTACCAACATCTGGATATAGACTGGTAAAGTCATAATAATAACATTTATCAACTTTGCCCATCTTAAAACATTCAACCCGTCCTCCAAAATAACTATCTCTAATAAATTTATCGTTGTCATCACTTAGTTTATATACTGGAAACTTATTGTCGTAATAATTTTTAAAGAAATTTTTCTTTGACAAACTCGCACCTGTATAGCAGTTAGTTATATCAATTCCTAAATCATTATAGACCCCTTGACCGAATTTCTGTATAACCTCTAGCAATCCAAATACATCATGAGTAAGATATGTTTTAAGTTGTGGAAATGTGTTATAATTAATTAATGAAATATCGTTATGGTTTATTGTCTCGTGTAATTTTTGGTGAGGAACTTTTAACTCCTTAGTTATTTTAGCCAGTCCCATCGGTAACAACCTTAAACTATCACGGAAATATATTTTAAATTTTCTATCGTTTTTTGCTCTTAGTGTAAAACCAATCCAAGCATTATTTAACTCTACACATCCTTTACCCTCTATTAAAAAATCTGGGCTTTCCATAAATGCTTTTTTGATAGCAAGAGGTAAATCATATTTTCCGCCGTTGTGAGCGTATAAAGTGTATCCATTGAACCTTTCTTTATTTTCGTATATATATTTTGTCATTCTTTGTAAGCAGTCCATTCCCCAAAATTGCTTTTCTTCAGGTGTAGATTTAGTAATATTTTTAGTTCTTTTTTCTTTCTTCTCCCAAGACACTTTTTTACCTTTCTTAACTTTCTTATTGATATATGTAATATTATCATCGCCATATTCATAATTAAACCAAGCAACTGAACAGGCATAAGGAATGTGTTCTCCTAATTTATTTGGTGATGTTTCAATATCCCATGAAGCAAATTTATAGTTGTATTCATCAAATGATTTTTTTTTTTTTATTTGTTTATTATCATGTTCTTTTTCTTCTTCTTTCTTTTCAATAATATTAAAGTCAAAGTCAGGGTATTTAAGTTTAATTAATTTTTTATCAACAAGTGCGAGGCAATGATCTCCAACTTTTTGTATTTCATAAAATTTTACTTTATTTCTGTATCTTTCCAGAGGCTTCTTTGGTTTAAATTCTTTGATTAGTTCAAATATATTGTTATATAATTTAATAGGGTATCTAGTATAATCACAAATCTCTTGAATAGTTTTATTATCTGCGAAATTATCAATAGACGGTTTTACCTCTAATTTTAAGTTCTTACCTGAAGTAATTCTCTTTTTATTAGCTTCATCGGTTTTTTCTAATAGTTTTCTGTTAGTCCAAAAATTTCTACAAACAGCTACGGATTGAAAAACACAGTTAAAGCGGCTCTTTGGACTTACAATATGCCATTTATTATTTGCTTGCTCTATACTTCTTGAATTAGAAGCCCCCATCAAATTATCTGGTTGAATAAATACATTTACAATAATTTTAGAAACTTCAAAAGTATCGAAGTCGTATTCACGTGCCTTTGGTCCTAATTGTTCTAGAAATAAATAATTAACTGCATCTTTAATATCTGCATGATATGCAGATGATATTGTAAATCCATTACGGATGTCTTTAACCATTATTTGAATTCTTTGACCTGCCACCTCTTTAAGGTGTTGGTTAACTATTAAATTAATTTTCCTTCTAATTTCCGGTATATTTTCTTCACTTAATCTGTTTCTCAAATCATCATTAAGACTGTGAATATATGAACGAATTTTAGCTCCGTTTGTTAAGTTCTTTGTTTGCGTCTCGTATCTTAAAATATTTATTATTTCGTTTAGCTCAGCTCTTAATCGATGCCTGTCTTTTTTGATATTCTGAAATCTTAAAGGATCTTTCTTAACAATTTTTTTTATTCTTTTTAATTCTCTAATCCAAGTCTTTTTATTAGTTTTATTAACTACGTTTGGAACACTTAACGGTTCTTTTATTTCTCTTGCTAATTTTAAAGTTTTATTATAAATTCTATCTCTACTATGAATTTGCTTTTCAAATTTTTTAATTTGATTTTTCCAAAATTCTGATGTGGATGTTCTCCATAAAGCTCTTAACTGTTGAATATTTTCCCCCAATTCAGATGCAAAGTTTTTAGCCTGATTGTATAGTTCGTGTCGTTTCATTATTATATAAATATAATAATTATATCTTTAAATCTAAATACAATTTTTTATGACTTTATATTTATATATATATTTAATCTTTTATAAAAATTTCTAAATTTTTGTCTGTTAGTATCTGCATATTCTTTTTCTTTAATTTTGATATAATAAAAATTTTCCATGATGAATTTTGATTTATCGGCTCCATATATCATCATAATAATTTTACATGTTTTTAAAATTCTTATGATGCTCTATTTTCCCGTTATTTTTTTATTTCACGTTTTTGAATCTTTAAAACATTGGAAAAATTAAAATTTTTAAAAATTTTATGATGATAAAAAGGTGTGTTACATAGCTGTGTGCCTTGGGTGGCTTCTTGTTGGACGTATCATATTTTTTT
>Ga0208767_1002160_pt1 | contig 15093 bp, 20 predicted proteins | sample VirMetDEL_Mar_21_FD_184514 | JGI IMG/M metagenome (GOLD analysis project Ga0208767, IMG submission 184514) | Aqueous microbial communities from the Delaware River and Bay under freshwater to marine salinity gradient to study organic matter... | ecosystem: Environmental > Aquatic > Marine >... | reverse complement strand
GGTGGTGCGGTTAAACTTGTCGATCGCCTTGAGTTCAGCAAAGCTAACTTCTCACCGGAGATTATTAAGGGCTGGCAAAAATAATTTTTTATAAATAATAAAAACTAACTACTCCCAGTTAGTGTACGCAAAACCTGAGGAGAAAGAATGAGTAAAATAGGATTTGTATATATTTGGCATGACACTAAAAGAAACCGCTTTTATCTAGGGTCTCATTTAGGATCAACTGATGATGGATATGTAGGAAGTGGTTCTGATCATTTTCAAAAAGCATATAACGCTCGTCCCCACACATTTAAAAGACGAATTATAGAGTCTAACAACTATTCATCTCATAAAGAATTACAAAAACGAGAAGAATATTGGTTATCAATGATCGATGATAAAGAACTTGGTAACAAATATTATAATTTAAAAAAATTTGCTGGTGGCGGTGATATCGTTTCGAATTTATCGCCAGAAAAAAGAAAGTTGCATAGAGAAAGATCTATTGCAGTCCGCGAACGTGGGCGTCAAAAATGGATTAAAGAAAACCCAGACCAGGTAAAAGAACTTGCTAAGAATGCCAGAGCGAGTTGGTCTGAAGAATCATATAAATCCTGCATAGAAAAACAAGCAAAAACTGCTAAATTAACTAAAAACGGAAAAGAAGTTTTAGTAAAAAATATTTCGACATTTTGCCAAGAACATAATATCAATTATGGTAATATGAAAAATGTTCTCCGTGGAAAAAGAAAAACATGCCAAGGGTGGAGTGGTTCATATGTCTAAAGCAGTTATTACGTGGGGTCGCCTAAATCCTCCTACAATTGGTCACCAAAAATTAGTTGACAAGGTCAAAGCGGAAGCCAAAAAGCGTGGGGCAATGCCTCATGTTTATATTACGCATACACAGGATAAGAAAAAGAATCCACTCGACTATAATACTAAATATAAAATTGCTCGTAAAGCCTTTGGTACATCAGTCACCAAATCAAATTCAAAAACTATCATTCAAGTTATGCAAGAGCTTGAGAAGATGGGTCACACCGAAGTGACTCTCGTCGTAGGCTCAGATAGACTGAATGAATTCAAAACATTTCTCAATAGGTATAATGGTAAAGATTTCAAGTTCGATAAACTTGAGATCGTGTCGGCTGGTGATCGTGATCCAGATGCCGAGGGTGTGTCTGGCATGTCGGCTTCGAAGATGAGAGCCGCAGCACAGTCTGGTGACTACGATTCATTTAAAAAGGGGACACCTCGATCAATGTCCGAAAAAGAAAAGAAAGATATGTACGATAAGATCCGATCCGTAATGGGCGCTACAAATGAAGCCATTGAATGGGATGAAACTGATTTTGATTTTACCGACGAGGAACTAGACGCCTTTATTGAAATGACAGACCTCGAGGAACTCGATGAAGATTTAGAAATTGATGAAGAGTTTGAAGAATATATTGAAGAGGTTCGTAAACCACTGACCATTCAACAGCGTATGCAAATTGCCCGGCGTATGAAGCGTCTTGCTCCTCGTATGGCTCGTATGCGTAAGATCCGCGCAAAGAGAATGGCGGACCCAAAACGACTTGAAAGAAGATCACGTAAAGCTGCAATTAAGATTCTTCGTAAGAGATTTGCCGGTAAACAAGGTGCAAATTATGCATCACTCTCACCAGGCGCTAAGATGTCTGTCGATAGAATTCTTCAGAAGAAGATGGCCCTTATTGGTCGTCTCTCAAAGCGAATTATGCCAAAAGTCCGTAAGGCAGAAATGGAAAGGCTCAAAAGAGCTCGTGGTGGTAGTGCTGCACCAAATCTATCACCAAAGCCATTAATTAAAAAAGAATCAGTTGAAAAAGTAGAAATGATTTTAACTGAAGAATCAGTCAATGTAAACACCAGACTGATGGCAATGCTACGTGTAGGTATACCAGATACAACTCAGAGAAATCTTATCATTCGTGCTCTACGTGGTGGCAAGGACGCTCTCAAGAATCCATACCTACGCCCATATCTTATGAATCTTTTAATTCGTTTGGTTGACGTCACTCAGTCAGATCCAAACATTTATAATAAGGTAAAAGAGCGTATGCGTGTTATGGGTCTTGAAGATCCTATTTTACCCACAACAGTAGATACAGGACAAATTAAAGAGGCTCAGGATCCAGACATTAAAGATCGACCAGGTGCACAACCAGCCGGTTATCATAGAGGTCTGAGTAAGAGTACAAAAATTGCTCGTGATCGTCACTTTAAAAAGTACGAGGAAAAGCCCGAAGATAAAGGTAAGAAGGATAAACAGTCAAATTATAAACCTGCACCTGGTGATGCTAGGGCAAAGACAAAACCGTCAGTACATACACAAAAGTATAAGGCAATGTACGGCGAGGGTCTTGATGCTGCCTTTAATAATTTTATGGCCGAACAATATATTGAAGAAAAGGCAATCGAAGGTCTAAAAAAGAAGGCTGAAAAGTCTGGTATCCCATACGGTATTCTCAAGACAGTATATGACCGTGGAATGGCTGCATGGAAGTCCGGTCATCGCCCCGGTGCAACACCACAGCAATGGGCTTTTGCTCGTGTAAATTCTTTCATTACGAAGGGAAGTGGTACATGGGGTAAAGCCGATAAGGATCTTGCAGCAAAGGTTCGTAAAGAAGAAGTACAAAACGAAGATGCAGTTGCTAATGCCCGTGCGGCTATCAAAAGAGAAAAGGAAGCTGATAAGCGCAAGCATGATGCAATGTTGGATCGTGCAAGACTCCAAAAGGCACAGACAAAGAATAGAGCTACAGAATCCATAGATGAAAAGTTCGAATCTATGCTCTCTGAAAGTTTTGTTGCCGGTATCTCTGATACAATGTACGCAAAAGATTTTGAGGAGCATAAAGTCCATGGTGGGTTTGCTTTACATCCATCTGTTATGGAGCAAGGCGGCGCTGGTGAGGAGGGCACCACAAAACTTGTTAAGAAATATAAGAAAGACACTCCTGGCGAAATTTCAGAAGCCATAGAATTTATGAAGAAGCACGATATTGATATTGTTGAAAATATCTATCGTCCTCTGTCAGAAAAGTATTTTGAGTTCTTCCGTGAAGCTCGTCGTATGATGCAAGAAGGAGAGATGGAATTTTCCGGACTCGACAAACAGATCCTAGAGACTGATCTCGGTGAGTTTGACTGGTATGAGGATATGGAAGTTCCACTTGACTGCCCAATGGTTGCTATCGAAGATACGATAGACGAAAAAATGTATTATGCTATTGCTACAAAATCTGCTAAATCTAAATCTGGTTGGAGAAGAGTACCAGATACTAGATTCGACACGAAGCAATCCGCTGAGAGATATGGCGATAAGTATCATACAGACAAGTATGGTTCAAAAATGTACAAAGTCGTTACATTTAGTGAGGAAGCGGAACCAGAACTCAATAAACCAAAACGTGGTGGTTCTAAGAAGTACTACGTCTACGTGCGGAACCCAGATACAGGAAATATAAAGAAAGTTGAGTGGGGTGATACCACCGGCCTCAAAGTAAAAATTAATGATCCTGCCGCACGTAAATCTTTTGCCGCAAGGCATCAATGTGATACACGGAATGATAAGACCAAGGCTTCATACTGGGCTTGTCGTCTGCCTCGTTATGCTAAATCATTAGGTTTACAGGTAGATAATCCGGGGAGTTGGTGGTAATGGCATCAAAAATGGTAAAACAAACAACATCTGTTTATGTTGGTACAAAAAAGAAAACATCAATTGGTCGTACTCATTCGATGATTGGTTTTGGTACTATGAATAAAGCAAAACGCCGTAGCTATAAAAAGTATCGTGGGCAGGGCAGATAAATGTATGAGTACAGATGTAAAATAATAAAAGTGGTAGATGGAGACACGGTTGACGTTGATATTGATCTTGGTTTTGGTGTATGGCTTAATGATGAACGTGTGCGCATTATGGGAATTGACACTCCTGAATCGAGAACTAGCGACGCAGTTGAAAAGAAGTTTGGACTCGCTGCCAAGAAACGTCTCAAAGAATTACTCGGCCCGACAGCAATTCTTAAAACGCAGGTCTCTAAATCTGGAGAGGATCTTAAAGGTAAGTTTGGTAGGATTCTTGGTGATTTTGTTGTTGGAGATCGTACAGTTACCGAGATTCTAGTTGAAGAGGGACATGCAGTTCCTTACTTTGGTGGATCAAAAGAAGATATCCAAGAGCAACATATGAGAAACAGGGAGAAGCTAATCGAAAATGGAACCGTATTGTGATGAAGTCAGAGATGGCTTTTTTATTCGTCAGTTTGATGAAAATGTAGGACAAGATGCATTGGTTTGGCACCGAGATCGACGTTCTCGGTGTGTAGATGTCTTAGAGGGTGAAGGGTGGCAAGTTCAATTTGATAATCATTTACCCATTAATATTGTAGCAGGTGATCATTTTACAATTAAAGCAAACGAATATCATAGATTGATTAAAGGCAGTTCCAAGTTAAAGCTTCGTATCACAGAATTATTATAAATAATAAAAATAACTCGAAAAGAGGAAAAGTTATGGATCAGAATAACCCATTTAGAAATAGAGATCAGGATAGTCTTGTTGCCGCTGTTCGTGCAGTACTATCTGGTAAACCAAATGAGGCACAGGAAAAAGTCGAGCAGGAACTGGAAAAGGCTGAGGCCATGGATCCAGTAAATCCTCAGGCTGTTAAAAAGAAGTTTAAAGACCGTAAGGACAAAGACATCGACAATGACGGTGATGTTGATGGCTCCGATGAGTACCTTCATAAGCGTCGTAAGGCTATCTCTAAGGCAGTAAAAGAGGCAGTAGAGGATAATCCAGCCAATCGTCAGCATCTCTGCGCCAAGAACGTGGTTCACGAAAACTGGGGTGAAGGTGTATGTATTCCTACAATGCATGCTGATCCAGATGCTGAAGGTAATGTCGAATGGTACGATATTATGTTCGAGCATGGGATTGAGACTCGAGTCTCTATTGATGAACTCAAGGTGACAAAAGCCGAAAGTCATAATCACGGCGGCAAGAAGAAAAAGATGGCCGAAAATGATGATATGGAAGATGATGATGACGAAGAGGAAAACGGCAAGAAAAAGAAAATGAATGGTAAGAAGGATGAGGTTGATACCGAACCTTCAATTGACGATAAAAAGGATACAGCTGAAGCAAAAGAAATGACCGATGCTCAGATGAAACGCCGTGAAGAGATTGTAAAGGGCATGAAAGATAAAATGCCTGATTTCAAAAAGAAGTATGGTGATCGTGCAAAGGATGTAATGTATGCCACCGCTACTAAGATGGCTATGAAGGAAGGTTTCGAGCTTACCGAAGAAGATTTTGCAGAACTTGATGAAGCAACCTACTCATATAAAGCAGCAACATTCAATGGTAATGTTGTAAAGGGATCGGGTTCAACCAAAGAGGCTGCTCGCAAAGATGCTGAGAAAAAAGCAAAAGCATTAGGCTCAACTATTCGTAAGCGGCTTCCTGAAGAAGTTGATCTTGATGAAGCTCAAAGACCATATGTTTCATCTGACCGTGATGGTAAACACGTAATGAATGCCGCTGGTAAAATTGAGAAATCCTTTAAGGATATGGAATCTGCAAGTAATTATCTGCGTAAACATTATAAGAGACTAGCAGCTGTTCGTGAAGAAGTTGAACTTACAGAAATGGAAGGTCAACCAGCACAAAAAGATAAAGATGGCAAATTTATAAAAAAACCAGGATATGTAATTAAATTAGCCCCCGGAAAGGGTTATATTTATCGGAGAGAGACAGGACCTGTAACACCAAGTAGTATAGGCCGGGACGGCGGAATGTCTGGTCGCGCACACGGGCCTGGTACTACTGGTGTTAGAAGGTAACTAAAAATGAAATCGTTCAAACAATACATTTCCGAAGCTTCATTTAAAGTCAACATTCCAGATATGCCACCTGTGTATGTGGATGCCAAAAGCGCCGGTGAAGTTAAGAAGAAACTACGTGCTCTGCTTAAAAAGCCAATGGACGTAGAGGTTGAACGAGTTCAGCCAACACAAGTTAAGAAGGCATTTCGACTTCGTGCTCAAGGCAAGGATGAGGACGAGGTACAGGAAGAAGTTGACCTTGATGAGCGAATGAAATTACCCAGACAGTTAATTAATAAAAATAAAGAGGTCATGATTGTCAAGAAAAATAAAGTTATTGTTATTGACAAGAAAGACCAAGACAAATATATGAAACAGGGTTGGAGCCTAGCAGAACAATCTGAGCTCGATGAACGACGTGGTCGTCCACGTAAGGATGGGACCTCAGGTGGAGACCTAGAGAATATCCAGATGCAGCTACGCAAGTCTATTTCACTGCGTGGTCAAAAGGATGTAGAGTTTGAAGATGGTAAAAAGGTAAAGGTGCCTGAAAAGGTTGCTCGTCAGGTTTTAGCCGGTATTGATAAGATGCGTCAGCCAAAGGATAAACAGATTGTCGTTAATTATATTATGAAGTCGCAGAAGAATCTTATGGACTATGCTGCTGGTAAAGTGAAAATGGATGATATGGATCCAGAGGCAAAACGCCGTAAACTCTTAGGACTAAAATAATGCAATATGCTAGAGTTATTCGGAAGTTAAATGAGACTGGTCACACTGACGTTACCTCAATGAAAGGTAAGGTTAAGATTGCCCTCGATGCTCTTAATAAGATGCAGGGTGAGCTTGATAAATTATCAGATGATGCTCCTCTACCAACATGGTGGACAAATAAGGTAGCCGTGGCAGTAGATAATCTTGATAGTATGGCTGATAATATCGGTAATCAGATTGAAGATAAATAAAAAGATTCGAAGTTTATATTATGCCGAGTAGTCGGAAAACAACAGACGAAAAGCGAAGGAGAAACGCAAATGTCAAATTGGGATTTTAGAGCCGAAAAGAACCAGGATAATGCCGGTGATAGTGCAACTGGTGGTCTTAAGGCAGGTTTTCAGCCATTTTCAGAGGCTGATTCAATCAAGTCAAAACGCAACGTAATTGCAACCGAGAAGGGTTGGGTTCGTCGTACTCATAAGAAGAATGAAGGTTCATCAACAACTCGTCAGATCGACGAAGTTCTAGTTGCTGCAAATCCAGGTGTTGCTGGTGGTTATGCTGGTGCAAACTATCTCGGATTTCCAGATATTGCTCAGGTCTATATGCAGAATTCAATCAGCGATAGTGTTACAACCATTGCCGCTCTTAATGGCGCCGGTGGTTCTGAACACCAGATCTGCGTTGTATTTAACGAACCAGTTAAATTTAACAGTGCAGTAACTGCAAAGGTGGTTCTTGCAAATACTGCTGGTGGTAACAACAGCATTGCAGCTGTCACAACAAGTGCAGTCAATTCAAATACCAACATTATTAATGCTAACAACACTCTTGTATTCCGCTTCACACCAACCGCTGGTGATGCCGGTACATATAAGATTGCCGCAGCAACAACCGGTATCGCAAACGGTTCGACCGGTACTCTTGCTCTTGTTGGTATTACAAGTGGTGAAGCAGCTAATAATACAGTTACAGGTGCAGTATCAAATAACTTCATCTTTACGATCACAGCTGGTTAATCGTTAACGGAAGGAGTTTATTGATATGGCTGATAAAAAGGTATCACAACTCACAAGTCTGACTAGTCCGACTGGTGAGGACCTCCTACTTATCATTGATGACCCTAGTGGAACTCCTGTAAGTAAGCAGATCACAATCAAGAACCTGGCGGGTGCGTTACCAAACACATCCGTCAGTACCTTGACAACTTCTGCTAATACGACACTCGCAGGCAGTAATACTGTTGTATCGGCAAATGTTAACCTCACTGCAACTCGTGGACCACAGATCACGGCTCGGTGGATTAAAATTGCTCCATCAACAGGTTCCATTTCCAATAATGCTACAACAGAACTTGGTGGTGGTCAGCAAGGAGCAATCTTTATTGATTCAGATTATTTGTATGTGGCAACATCTAATACAGTCATTAAGAGGGTAGCACTAAGTACTTTTAGTTCTTAAATAAAGTTATAATGTATGTTTGAAACTCTTGATGATTCTAATTTTATGTTGTATGCAGCAAAGTTTTATGATAATCATGGCGCTGATGTTCTTGAATTTGAAGAAGACTTAGCTCGCATAAAATATATAAAGAGGTTATTTAGTAAATATAGAGACGGAAAGGAGTTAAGAGAAAGGCTTATATTAAATCACATTATTATTTTGTATAATGTATTTGAACATAAAGCTTGTACTCGAATGCTCTGTTTCCGTCTCTATGAATATTTGGATTATTTAAAACCATTTTTGGTTTATCTTGGATATTGGCCGATTAAGATTGGACCAATAGGTGTAAATAAAGAAATCATTATTGATAGTGAAATCAAATTAGATCATACAATTATTGAGGCCTTAAGGAAAGTATAATGGCACCTCCAAAAATTACAGGAACTGGATCTGGTTCAAGAGCCATTGATATATACGTACTGTATCGTATTATTAAGGACCTTTCAACTCCTTTCGATCAAACCAAAGCATTCGAGCTCGGTCTTATTGATGCAAAAGGTAAAAAACTTAAATCTGCTGAAACATCAGATGAAAAACTAGAGATTACCTATTATAAAAGATTTATTCGAAATCTTAAAAGACTTATGTCAAAGGTCGGTCTCGGTAGTAAACTAGCAACATTTGCAGCAGCATTATTTCTCTTAAAAGAAGATAGAGAAGATCGTCATCAACTCACAGAAGATTCATTTGTTGATGAGGATACTATACTCGCTGAAATCGTTCAAAATATTAAGTATCTAGAAAAAAATTCACAGAAAAATTATCGCGATTTACAAGAAGAAATTGCAAATGCAACTGGTGCCGCTGTTGCTGGTACTGGCGAAGATCCAGCTCATTGGAAAAAGATGCCATATAGAGTTGGACCAAAGGGTGAGCGTAAACGCAAAGGTAGATATATAAATGGTGTTGCCTTTCTCAAAAAGGTTGCAAAAGAAGCTGCTAAGAAGCAGGAGTCGTAATGGCTAATTTTAGAATTACCGATAATCAGTTTGGTCCTACTGGAGCCGATAGGTCAGTATTTGAAGTACCGATGATTGCCAATAAGAATGGCAGAGTTGTAACAACGACATACGATAGTTTGGTTGATGATAGACTGCCAGTTCGTTCAGCAGGAACAACATCAAAAGATAGATTAAAAGTTTCATCATATTCAACATTGTTCTTTAACACATTTCAATATGGAATTGAAACAGATGTGTGGGACACTGCAACTACAGGAACAGCAAGTGTTACTCACGATGCAACTAATAGCGCAGCTCAATTGAGCATTGGTGGTACTTCTGGTGATAAAGTCATTCGGCAAACTCGAAATGTTCAAAGATATGTTCCTGGTAGAACATCAACAGTTTCATATGCTGTAAAACTAAATAATCCAGTTGAAGGCATCCGAAAAAGGTTTGGTATGTTCGATCCTAACGGTGATGGTTTTTGGTTTGAAGATAGCGGTGTTTGGATTGATGGTGTACCACAATACAATTGTACTGTAAGTAACGGTTCTACTGGTGATATTGTTACACCTAGAAGCGAATGGAATGGCGATAAATTAGATGGAACAGGAGTAAGCGGTATCACTGCCGACGCTTCAAAAATTCAATTAGTCAATTTTGAATATGAATGGTATGGCGCTGGTGAAATTAGATTTGGTTGGACGATTGATGGTGTAACACATATTATTCATACACATCAAACTGCTAATAAATCCGCACAGCCATGGGCTAGAACTCCCTTTTTACCTATACGAATGGAAATTGAAGCAATATCTACAGTTGCAGGCGGTCCATTTACTATGCAACAAGGATCTAATAGTTTAATTAGTGAAGGGGAAGCAAGTAAAACTGGTATTGCACAAAATATTAGTGCACCGTTTTATGGCACAAGAATGGCAAGTGGATTAACATCAGCCGTTACTTCAGATAACTGGTATCCAGTTTTAAGTATTAGATTAAAGTCAACAGCATTACAAGGCATTGTGCTGCCAACTACATTTCAAGTTGCAACTGTTGATAACACAAATGTATTTTTTAAACTTGTTCGTAATGCAGTAATTCCTGCTGAAGTTACCGCAGGAACAAATGGACCTCAACCTTGGTTAGATATGCCTGATCCAAATTCTTTTGCTCAATATCAGACTTATTTAAATCCAAGTATTATCACCGTTGCAAATCATGGGACCTCTATAGATAGTGGATTTGTTGTTTCTGGAGGCGGCGGTAAATCTATTTTTCTTGATAAAGATACAGTTTATCAAATCGGTAGAACAAATTTAGGAACAACAAGTGATGTTTTAACTATTTTATGTGCGTCAAATAATACAGGTAAAGATGCTCTCGCCGCTATGACATGGATTGAACAAAGGTAAATAGGAGATTAAAATGAAACTCTCAGAAAACTTTACTCTTACTGAATTTACGAAGTCACAAACTGCTCTTCGGCTTGGTATTGATAACACGCCAGAAGGTGAGCATCTTGAAGCAGCAGAAGCTCTTTTTGAGAATGTGGTACAGAAGGTTCGTGATGAATTTGGACCAACGACAATCAACTCTGGCTACCGTGGTCCAGCATTGAATGAAGCAGTTGGTGGTTCTTCTAAATCTCAGCACTGTAAAGGTCAGGCTGTCGATATTGAAGTTCCAGGTGTAGCGAATTATGATATTGCAAAATGGATCGAAGATAATCTTGAGTACGATCAGCTTATTCTCGAGTTCTATACACCAGGTATTCCAGATTCAGGCTGGGTTCATGTATCATACAGAGATGATGGTGAGAACAGAGGTCAGTCTCTTACTGCCATGAAGGAAGATGGAAAAACAGTTTACAAGCCAGGTCTGATTGCATGAATGAAGAAATGAAAGAAGGTCCAGTACAGAGCCATGATCCAGACCAAAGAGTCTGGGAATATGATGGTGATGGAAATAAGATCTATAAACTAGATCAAGGCTATCAAAAAAAAACTCCATATACGAGTGCTCATTATTGGGGTACTCATTTTTGGAAAGGCAGACAGTAATGTTTGGCTATATTAAAATTGCAATGTTAGTCATTATGCTCGGCGGTCTTGCTGGCGGTGTTGCCTATGTAATGAAACTACGAGCCGATCTTGCAATTAGTGAAGCCAATAATGCCAAACTTGAATCTGCTGTCTCTGATCAAAAAGCAGTAATTGAACAGCAGCTGAAAGATGTTGAGGCAATCCGTTCTGCTATGGCAGAGCAAAATGCATTAAATGAAAAACTGAATGCCTCGATTAAGGATCTATCGGATAAATTCAATAAGGTAAATGCCTCTGGTGAAAAAAGAGATATTGGAAACCTTGCTGAACAGAAACCAAAATTAATGCAAAGAGCAATAAATAGAGGTACAAAGAACGCACTACGCTGTATGGAAATTGCTATGGGTGCTGAATTGACTGAGGATGAAAAGAATGCTACAAAGAAATCACAAATTAATCCGGAATGTCCTGATATTGCCAATCCTTCTTTTATTCCTTACGGCAACTAGCGGCTGCAGTAGTATTAAAGAAATTGAAATTTTTAAGAAAGAAGTCGAAAGAACTCCACTGAAATTGGATCCACCAAAACCAATTAAAATGGATCCAGTGAATTGGATTATTATTACCAAAGATAACTATGAACAGGTGTTTGAAAATTTGAAGAAGAACAACAAGGATGTTGTTTTATTCGGACTCACTGATGACGGTTATGAACAACTGTCAATTAACTTTGCTCAAGTCCGCAAATATATTATTCTGAATCGTAATGTACTCATGAAATATAAAGATTATTACGAGGGAGAAGAAGATGGCGGAGGAGACCGAAGTAAAAAATAATCTCCACCCAGCTGATACAAACGGCGATGGTGTAGTAGATGAAGTAGAGCATAGAATGTATCTCGAGTTCAAGCGTAAAGAACTTGAGGATGCAGATGCGATGCGAGATGCTCAGCGTACAATGGCATGGTTCTCGCTTAGCGGTATGTTACTCTATCCAGCAATTGTACTGATTGCATCAGTATTTAATATTGATCAGGCAGCAAAGATCCTCGGCGATATGGCTGGGGTATACTTTATTGCTGTTGCTGGTATTGTTGCGGCATTCTTTGGCGCTCAAGCAATTTCAAAGCCTAAGAAGTAAGTGCCATGGCTATTTCAGAATTAGATTTTAAAGAGAGAAGTCTACTCTTTGCGCAGTTAGCTCAGATTGCTTATTATGACGAAAAGGAAGCAAGAGCCGAATCAAAGAAGCTCGGGTTTACTACCACAGAGTTCTATGAAGCAAGTGGTGCTCAGGCATATCGGTTTATGAATAAGGATGATCTGGTCATTGCATGTCGTGGAACACAGCCTACTGAATGGAATGATATTAAGGCTGATCTGAGAGCAATTCCTGTTCTTGCCGAAACAGTATCACGGGTCCATAAAGGTTTCAAAAGAGAAGTTGATGAACTCTGGCCAATGGTTTGTGATGACATCAATCGTAAGGTAAACTTGAAAAAAGAGCTATGGTTCTGTGGTCATAGTCTTGGTGCCGCAATGGCTACCATCATGGCTAGTCGTGCTCGATTTAATGAAGATCTTAATGATCCTACAGAACTTTATACTTACGGTAGCCCACGTGTCGGTTGGCGTAATTACGTCAATAGTCTTGATGTAACCCATCATCGTTGGGTTAATAACAATGATGTGGTAACTCGTGTTCCGTTTACTATCATGGGATATGTTCACCACGGCGAAGAACACTATATGAACGCATGGGGTAATATCCGCACACCTACTTATTGGCAGCGTGTAAAGGATAGATTCCGTGGAATGTGGATGGGAATTAAACAGGGAAAGATTGATAACTTCTCAGATCACAGTATGGTCAATTATATTGACAATCTTGAAACATATAATAAAGGTATGGAGAAGTATCAGTATTAATGTTCCAACATCTTAATGATGTAAAAATGAGTTATGGGGAGCATTTATTATTTGCCCTCAAACTTTCATTGTTTACTTTGATTATGCTAGTACCACTCACAATACATGCATTTGTGCCGTGTTTATTTACAGATACATTCAGTAGATTTGTACGAAATTACTTAGTCGTTGCTATGAAGATTCCATCCCAGTCTTCTGGCAACGGCTGAGTTTTCATGAACTCACAACGTTCGATCCACATCTTATAGTATCCTTCCATCTTGCCGTCGAACTCGTGCATTAGATCATTGCACCATTTTATAGCAAGATCGAACTGTTTTGATTTGTACAGTTCATGCATCTTATTGTGCTGATTTTCTGCCATACCCCAGTTGGTGTTTTCCATCATCCAATCCATCTCACTGAGTACAGTATAGATGCGAATGCCGACAGACTTACCTTTAACGGCTAGTTCGTCCACCTTGAGATAAAAGAAATCATCTTTTGTCTTATCATAGGTCGTTTCTCCAACGAGCAACAGACAACCATACTCCTTACACTTGGATTCAATACGAGCTGCTGTAGAGATTGCATCACCTAGCACATCATAAGAGTGACGGCTCGTAGAACCCATCTCGCCCAGATATCCAAGACCTGAGTTAATACCAGCGCCCATACCAATAGGTGGTCTGCCTTCAGCCGTAATCTTTTCGTTGAATTTTTCAACTGCCTCTAACATATTCAAACCAGTCTTTACAGCTGAGTGCTCGTGATGAGGATCGTCGTTAGGAGCGTTATGAACGTGCATAGAAGCATCGCCGATATATTTAATAATCATACCATCAGCATCGAGAACAGGCTGCGTAATTGCATCCATATAACCATTCATGAGCTGGGTCAATCCCTTTACGTCATCCCCGAACGATTCGCCCAATGGTGTAAACCCACGAAGGTCAGAGAAGCAGATTGAGATCTCTCGCTTCATACCTTCTTTAATCAACGCTGGGTTTTCTTGTAGCATACGAACGACTGTAGGTGAGCAGTATCCAGCAAACTGTTTCTTGATCTCCATCTTCTGTTTGTATTCATCCATGAATCTCATAAATGCAGCAATTGCCCATACAAAGAACATACCGAGAGCTGGGTAGGACCAGTCGACAAGGAATCCGTATTGAGTGAATAGATAAGAGCTACCGAAGAAAGAACCAATTACAAGAACTGGTGTGGCAAGACTAAACCACCATGAAAGAGAAAGAACTGCAACAGCAAGAATAATAGAACCAATAGCCACTGCAGCAAGTTCACCAAAGTCTGACCACCAAGGACGAGTGATATTAGTACCAGTCATCATCGTTGCAATGGATGTGGCAATAACATCATGTCCCTGTAGAACACCAACGGGAGTTGCTACTGGATTATCGATACCAGATGCAGTTGGAGATAGAATGATGATCTTGCCCTGCACAAATGATTCTTCTGCATTTGGATCAACATCTGCAAGACTCATTGTTTTGGTTTTATAACGGAAGTCAATCCAGATAGACCCATTTGCATCCGTGATAATTTTAGAGAACTTGGGAATACGAAGTGCCTCAACACCGGCTTCCCCGCTTGCTTTCATTTGATAAGACGGGTCACCAGCCGCAACGCGCAGTGTTTCCAAAGAAATTGATGGATAGAGTTGATTATTAATTTGGACGACAAGAGGAAGACGGCGGAGTACGCCATCGGACTCAGGTGGGCTACTCATCATACCAACACCAGCGGCAGCATCACCGATTACCTTGACAGGACCAACTGCGGACTTATATTCATAAATCCAGTTTGTCCAAGGCGGTTCTTCTCCATTACCGCCAATAACCGCAACACCTCTAGGAACTGGATTACCCTTTGCCTCATTGGCTGGTATCTGACCGATAACTACAGGTAAGGCAACAATTGATTTAGCAAAATCTAAATCCTTGCCACCACGGTCTGGTTGTGAAAATAGAATAGGTATGACAACCATACCAGCACCAGCTTGAAAGAGTTTAATCAACTCTCTCTGCATAATCTCTCTGGGCCATGGCCACTGACCATTCTTATCCATCGTCTTGTTGTCAATCTCGACAGTAACGATGTCT
>Ga0208767_1002159_pt1 | contig 15098 bp, 11 predicted proteins | sample VirMetDEL_Mar_21_FD_184514 | JGI IMG/M metagenome (GOLD analysis project Ga0208767, IMG submission 184514) | Aqueous microbial communities from the Delaware River and Bay under freshwater to marine salinity gradient to study organic matter... | ecosystem: Environmental > Aquatic > Marine >... | reverse complement strand
CTTTAACGTCATCTTCTTTAATATAGGGAAATGTAAAGGAAAAGCGGCGAATTGTACCGTTTCCACTGTGTTCATTTTGTGTAGTTGCCATCAGAAATTAGCATTACTTGTTTACAGAGTCGCGTAAGAACTGTTGAGCAGCAAAGCTTAACGGAGCTTCACCACGTTGTACACGACCGATATTAGCATTTTGAATCCAACCTTCAGTCTGTAAACGGTCACGTGAAAGTAGCCGATCTTCGGCAGATTTACGTGCAATTTCAAGGTGGTAATCGAGTTCAGAATGGATCATTAAAAATTGATCAATGGGTACTTCACGACCAGCTTGACGCAATTCATCGAATTTATCTAGTGAATCTACATGCTGTTTCATGACATCTCGAATGGCTTGTAAGAAGTAACCATCTTGACCAACCATAGCATATAGTTGAGCCCGTTCTTGGGGTGTATATTCTACACCATCAGCATTTTTGTTAAACAGTGGACGTGAATCATATTCAACAGCAGTCAAGAAACGAGCTTCAGGACCTTGTTCAGTGCTGATTTTCATACCACGGTTATAAGCATTGAATAACCGAATCATAAATGGTTCAGTTCCATCAACAGGTTTTCCGTAAATCCAATCATGAGAAACCGGCATACGTGCACCTTCAGGAGAAAAGGCATCTGCAAACTTATTTCTATTACGGAAATAACCATCCATAGTACGGTTCAGCTCACGGCGTTCATTGGACATCAATCGGCCCCATTCACTGCGTTGACCTGCACCAGGAATCATATCATTTACCATGCCAGCAACCCAACGAGCTTTAGCACCTTCATCTCCGTTAATAACATCTAACGCAGATTTAAAGCTAGTAATCATAGCTTTGTCTTCCATGTTAGCTGCAAGGAAGAAGGAGATTTTTTGAAGCATAGTCTCTACACCTTGCTCGCCAAGAGTTTCCCAGTTATCAGCAACGTTTATTGTAGTAGCAATAACGTCAGCGATAGGACCTAGGAAATCATAGGAAATGTACTTGTTAGTACCTGGTACTTTGAAACTCCTAGCAACCCATTTCTGTTCTTCACGAGCACGTTGAATCTTAGGATCAAAGTGTCCATCGCCAGTAATACCGTCTTGCATAAATGCATTTACAGCCAACATACTGAACATCGTACCCATAGCCCAACGAGCTTTGGCTTGATGCCGCAGTTGGATAAACTGTTGCTGCATTTGATCAAAGGGAAGGTCTCCCATTCCCCTTTTATTCATAGCTGCTTGAATTTCTTGTGTACTAAAATCAGTCCAACTGCGTCTACCTGGACGTATGAAATCGTACACCTCATCACCAAAGCCTGCAACAGCGGGAGAAATTGGGTTATACTTCTTTGCAAACATAGACAGAGCATTACCCTGGCTACGTGGGAACGTAAAGAAAGTTTTGAGGATAGGAAAGCTTTTAGTCAGACCGCCAAGACGATCACCAAAAAAGTTATCATTGTTCAATGCAATCTCAGCCGATTCAAATTTAACCCGTGGGTCAGCAATCATGCCATTTTCATCGAACATTTTTGCATAAGCTAGTTCATATGCTTCCTGTAACAGCTCTTTCTTTTCTACACCTTCATTAACAAAGTCTTTTAAAGAAATCCTACCGTTTACAGCATCAAAAGCATCAGCACGAGCTTGGACATTAGCCATCCAGGCTTTAGTCCACTCATCACCAGCAGACATTTCGTTAGAACTAAAACGCATTAGTGGGTGCAGTGCCATTTCTTGCATAGCTCTCAGTTGTTCGACGATCATCATTTTACCGTCGTTACCTTCTTCTAATGCAGCTTCTGCCATGCTTTCCAAGAAAGCCATTCTTTGGTCAATTTTTAAAGCCACGTCAGGCTTCATCAATTCAAAATGTTTCTTTGGTTGAGTTGATAGTTTCCACAGTGTATCTTTATATGCCTTACCAGCTAGTGCAAAGGTCTCAGACATAGCACCGAGTGCATGGTGTGCACGTCTAAGGCTATACATATCTAAAGACATCAAAGGACCCATGTAAGACCCTACATATTTCTGGACCATACCACCAACGTTACCAAGTTTAGCAGCAAGTGGTGTAGCAAAAGCACTGAGTTTGGAGTTCATCACGTTCGACCAAGCAGCTTCAACCACCATACTAGGCATTTCAGGTGCACGGTCAATAAATAGTTTACTCCAGAAACCAGTAAGGTTTGCCCAAACTTTATTCATTTCAGCAATCGATGCTGCATCACCATTAGTATAATCTAGCATTTCTAAGAAAGGCTTCATATACCCAGGACGTTCTTTACCAATCTGACGGTAAGTATCTACCAGCCGTTTAGCATCAGGAATAATCTTTTCCATTGCTGCAATACGTGCAGCTTCATCAGCACTTAGTGTTTTAGTAACGTCGTTTGGTGACTGTTTAAGTAAGGATTTTAATGAGTTAAACTTGTTAGGGTTTAACAGAGTATTTTTAGCTTCCCATTTAGAGAAGTTTTGGTGAACCAACAGTAATTCAAGACGATCATACATCTCGTCTAAAATTTGTTGGACCCCACCTTCAGTTAGATTCTCAATTGCAGTTTCAGCAAAGTCAGAGACCTGACCAGCAAGCTGCGTCTTTAAAGTTGCATCAGCTAAATACCGCTCAAGCTTATAGATCTTCTCTCCATAACCTTTGATTGCAGTTTTAACTGCTTTCTTACCGATCGGATCAAGTGTCTTAACACCTGTTTCAGACCACTGTGAAAATTGACTTAGAATCTTTACCATAAAACCTGGTTCAGCTGCAGGCTCTAAAAGCGTTTCTGCAACTTCTGCCGTAGTCTTAACAATCTGTGCGTTCGTGAGCTTACCGTAGTTTGCCACGATTACATCCCATTTACCAGCCTCCATAAGCTCTTTAGTTGCTGTGTCCAACAACCAACCTCGTTTGAGGTTTTCGGGTTCCAGTGCAAACTTAGCTGCAACAGAACTCAGAGCATTACGTACACGACCTAGTTGAGTACCAGCATTACGTTGGATACGTGCAAGGTCAGTCATACCACCAGCAATACCGCCCTGATCAACAGAACGTGTGGCAGTTTCTAGGCTATCGTAGAGATCGTGAACACCTTTGATTGGACGGTCAAGTGGTGCGTCTGGATCTAATTTAGATAGGTTATATGCACCTATGTCATCAAGGTTTTTATTACGTGCAGCTGCAGCGTCAGCCATATTACGCAGTGAAGCGTTCATTGCTGATTCTTTGTACTGTTCAGCCATGTCCTTAAAGAAGACACCAGCCTTCTCGTTCCGTGGTACCCAGCGTGTAGCCCATGCTGCCTTTTGAGCAGCCTTAGTGAGGCGTGCAAGGGAACCAATCATATCAATACCAACGTTCAAACCACCTGATTCCATCCGGTTTTTGTGACGGAATACATCACCAGATTCACCATCAGATGTAGCGAGCCAGTTAGGCAGTTTATCATGCCAGAACTGTGGCCAGCTTTTCTTAAGTGTACCAGCAAGGTTGTGATCTTCTGCGGCTTGTGTCGTAGTTTCATCTACGTAGATACCAGTACCAAGACCTAAGCCAGACTCAGCAAACCTCTTAAACACAGGGTCATTACCTAGTGCACGGAGTTTAGCGGGTGCAACACCTCTAGCATGGATACCTTGAGCACCTCTTCTTGTCAGTGCAAACAAGATAATACTAGGTCCAATCTGTGCCGTAGCATCACGTAGTGCATCTTGTAGTTCACTATTGACATTCCTAGGACGGTCCAAGGGTTCCATCCCTGTCCACTGGAGTTTGTTAATCTCTGCGGTAAGGTAATCACCCATACCAAAGACCATGCCTTCAGTGGCATCTGCAATGCCCTTCAAGGGGCTTCCAACCTTTGGATCTTGGATTCCCCCTACCATGTATCCACCGGGCTCATTACGGCCAGGCTCACGGGTAGGACCAATGATCTCATCAGGTTCTTCTTCAGTACGACCTTCCCTTAGGATTGTCCTACCTTCTTCATCTGTTGCTCTATAATTATAAGATTCAGGATCCGTAGATCCCGGAAATGCTTCATCGAAAGTTGGGTCAGCAGACTGAGTGGCATAAGGATTACCCTGCTGACCTTGCTTATCCAATTGGTTGATTTGAGCGTCTCTAATTACATTTTCTTCGATTCGCCTTTCTTCTTCCTCTTGGGCTGCTAGTATCTGATCCGATGAAAGCATGAAATCATCTTCATTCATTTATTTAGTAAAGTCAAAGTGACCATCATGTCCGGTGTAGGTACCACCACTTTCTTTATTTTTTAAATTTTCCCAACCGTATTTGTGACCGTGTTCTTTGATCCATTCTTTAGAAGCACCGTGGATATCTACAGCATTACCACCAAGGTGATTAGATCCAGGCACACCACCGACAGCTCGGTTCTTGCTTTCAGATCGTTGAGCACTGTGTACATCAGTCCATTTTACAACACCATTAGATTCCCGAACCATCCTATCAAATGCTGCAGTGGCCGTTTGAGAAAGCACTACAGGACGTCCTTTGTAATCAAAAGCACCGGGTACAGTGTAACCAGTACCGGTGTCAGGATGGGTTGTACGGAACATTCCACGGTGAAGTGAGCTGTTAGATAGTTGGCTTTGATCTCCAAGACCAGCTTGAGCACTCCTTACTCGTTGAACATATGCCTCTTGAGTTTCAGTAAGAGTTAGATTACCATTTTCAATGTTAAGGCTGTTTTGTCCTGCATTATAACCAGCCAACATACCATCTACATAATGTGGGTGACCTTCAGTAATACCATTCTGTGCTAGCACTGCTTTAACTTTTAGTAGTTGTGCAAGTGCTTGATTTGCATTACCATCAATGTCACCAGGGGTGTAGGAATAGTATTCTGTGTTGACTTGGAATGGACCACCATCAAAAGTCCCATTATTACGTTCTGGAGATTTTATATCTTGAAATCCTGATTCAGCTTGTACCAGTGCTGCAACGACTTTAAAGTCTAATCCAGCACCGTCTGCGACTTTTTTAAGTGGGGCTCCATATCTCTCTGGGATACGGGCAGACTGAAAGCCAAGAGAACTGGAAGCACCAATCCTAAGAGACTCGGCGGTAGTTTTTGCATTATTTAAAAGTGTTTGTGTACGGGAATCAATCCCACCTTTAAAATACGTCTCTTTAAATTTCGGATCAAGTGACGGTGGGAGGAGTAATTCAATAGGTTTGTTATTAGCGTCTACCGGAATAAGTTCATTTGTTTCCATCAATTGCTGGAAAATTTGAAGTTGATTCTTGTCCGGAATTAAAGCATCTAACTGTTTAATAGCTTCTGGCATTCTAAAATTCTCATTAAAAGTACCATCACTGTTGTAGTAATTTTTTGATGCTCTAAGTAATGTGGCGTCATCAACGAACGCACCTTTTTTAGTTAGATCAAGACCGTAACTCTTATAATCCGTAAAGAATTTTTCTTGTTGTTTTTGGATGTCTGCTAAAACGGTAGTCACCGATTGGCGACGTCCTTGTATAGTCGGATTATTAAAGTATGCGTCAAACTCGTTGTTAGAGCCAGCTGAATACGTTAGATTTTCTAACTTTCCAGTTTTAGTTAGACCGTTAGCACGAGCGTTTTTTAGTACGTAATCTACTGCATGTTGCTCTGCAAGCAATGGATCATTTCCATATACTTCAGGCTTTTGATCTTGTAAAATCTTTATCTGTTTTATTACATCTCTATGTAGATCTGAAATAAGATATGCCTGTCTAGTGCTGACTTGCGTACTGTCTCTACCAGTATAGCCTGAAGCTTCCTGCACAGCAGTACGGACTAATCCATAGGATTTTGAGTAAGCACCTGTACGCTGTGAATTAGTTCGTCGTTGGTTGGCGATGTTAATAAAGTTTGCCGCATTGGCATCACCGACTAACATTCTGATTTGCTCGGGGGATGGTAGGTCTTCACCATTGTCAACCATCTGCTGCAGTAGATCCATGTTATCATCTACATTCTGACCATGCTCAGATTGATTTTGCCACCATGCTTTAAGTTGAGTATCTTCCTTGTTAGTCAGGGCCATCGAAGCTTGCTGGGCTGATAGATACTCGTTTAGATTTACCTGATCATTAGGATCGGAACGTTTCTGATTCCAAAGATTTAGGTACTGGTCTCTAAGACCACCAGCTTGAGTCCATTCAGCCGCCTTAGCGTTAGAATAATCACGAGCATCACTAATCCTGGCACTAGTCATGTGTACTTTTAGACCAGTTACAAGATTGTGTCGATCTGCCATGGTACGACCAGGGGCTGCGGGGTCGGGAGTATTTCGCAGGAAAGTCATCAGATCTTCCTGTGAGTTAATTGTACGACTGTCAATAAAACTTTTTAGTGTGTTTGTAAACTCTTTAGTTTTTTCTCGCCCGCCGATTTGATTGCCGTGTTCATCTTGTAGTAAACTGTAGGCATTTAGTAGCCCAGTTCCATTAGCTGTTGCAATGTTGGTTTTAATTTTGGCGGCAGTAACGTTAACCTCTTTAATCAGGTTGTTCTCTGCATGAATTTTGGAATCATGCTTGGTCTTTTTATTAACAAGTTTATAGGTAGCATTACGAGCACCATCTTCACCACCGGTAAAATTCTCTTCTACGAAGAAGTCATTCATACCCTGGATACCGTTCTGAATTAAGAACTTACGATACCCTGCTTTAGCTGCTGCTGAGTTTTCGGCAAGCCCATCAGCATCTTTAATTTTAAATGTCTTACCACCAACAGTAATCTCTTCTTCGCTAGACGTCATCAGTTCAGCTAAGTAAGCTGGGAATTCAGCCCGCTTTTCAGCAAGAAATGCTTGAGCAAAACCTACACGTTCAGATGCACCTAATGATTTATAAACACGTGCTAGCTCATAGTTTTGAGTACGACGGAAAGCTTCAGCAGCCTTCTGGTCATTACTTAGTTTTGAAGCTTCCAGTTCAGCCATCTGCTGCTGGTAGTAAGGTAGCTGGTCGATATCAGAAAAGTCCATGTCGAACTTTTTCATCTTACCTTGAAGCACCTTCTCTTGCTCCATTGATTTAATTTGATCCTGGCCCATTTTAACTAAGCTAGGAGCAAATGCCATCAGAGAGTCCAGCATTCCAGATTGGTTTTTGGCAGCACGTTCAGCGTTCGCAGCTTCTATGTCTAAATTATCTAACTCTTGTCTTTCATTTACCTGTAGGGCATTTAAATACCCTTGATCCATCCGCTGCTTTTCTCGGTAAGCCTGGGAAATTTGTGGTGTGATATCCAGGGTCTGCAGTGGTTCACCGAGATTAGGCAGCTTAGCAGGATTAAATTGTCTTTGTCCTTCAAAGTCTTTCATTAAAATTTAAATCCTCCTAAAACAGCGGGTTGGGTGTAAAACTAGTGGCTTGATTAAAAGGTGTAAAACTGCCACCTGACATATTAAGTCCTGAGATGCCTTGTGTACCGTAGTTTAGAGGACCATCTCCTAGTTTAAAGGTGGCTGCATTTTGTAACTGGCTTAAACCACCACCACCTTTACCACCCTTAAGTGATTCTTCCAAAGCTTTGTCCAAACCTGGGTTCTTAGGTGACATAGACAGAGCAGTTGTAGCACCGTCAACAACAGCACCTGCAATCTCCATCCACATCTGTCCTTGACCCACATCGAAACCACTGGGTCTCTCAGGCATAGTAGGTACATCAGGTACACGTCCAAGCTGTGGTAAAATAGACATGCGGCGACCAATGTTAGCTAGCTTATGCTGGTTAACACGGTAGTTAACTTCACTCTGTTTATCAAACGAGTCAATCATACCAGTCACTTCACGTGCTTGGATAGCCTCATTACGACCTTTGATAGCAGCCGCAGCTACATCAAAGCGACCTGCTGTAGCACCCATCTGGGCTTTAGCAGCAGGAATACCTTGTGATTTGGCGAATCTAATTGAACGATCTTGATCTTCAAATGCTAATTTCTGGAACTCTTGGTTGAGTTGTTGTTGTCGTAGGTAGTAAGTATCAGCTGCATGTTGGTTAGTAAACTGAATATCAGCCATACCTTGCTGGAACTTAGCGTTCCACATTTGCTCAGTATAGTTAACATCATCTAGAAATTTACCAATAGCACGTTGATGTCCAGCATAAAGCTGTCTTTTCTCTGCTCTGTGTTTCTTAAGTGCAGCTTTTTTTTGGCGGGCCATTGCTGAGGACCGCTTGTGATGACCAAAAATAGCCTTGGCGCCACCCATGCCAGCTTGTAAACCGCCAGCTAGAAGCGCAGCGCCTGTAATAACTGCCATAGTTACGCTCTCCTATAATTCTTGTTAGTATATTCTCCTTCCCAAGTCATAGAAATAAGAGTAACTGGCAGGGGATAAGAAGATTTAAGATGTAAATCCACATTAGTGTTTCGGTCATAGCACGCGACTACGGTTTCATCTACTTCACCGATAGCAATATCGTCTGCCTTATAAGAGTCAAACGTCTTTGCTTCATGTGTGGTTGAAAATGTGGTTCGATGTTTACGACCAAGTTCCATTTGGAAAGTGCCCGTAGAGTTAGTATTAACTTTAAAACGATGGATAATCAGACTACCTTGTACATCAGATTTAGCTGCATCACCAGCACCTTTGACAGGATAGATAACAGGGAACTGTACATCCATTTCATAGGCATAACCTACAAATAGACTTTGCTCAGTAATCTTTAGTGTGCAGGTAGCAGTGGTATTAACAGCAGCTGGATCGCCACTTGGGTGAGCAGGAGTTACTTGAATAGTAACCACATCATTTGTAGTATACCCTGAACCAGGGTTCACAATCTGTACATTACTAAGGTTACCATCTACATCCACCTCACCAGCAAGCAGCAAACCTGAGCCTGATCCACCTGTAGTACCAAGACCAACAAACTTACCAGTCCCTAAGTTATCACCAGTAGCAGCGTTAGTGATTGTAATATCGGTTTGCTCATTCCACCGTCCACGCAACGTAACGGTTTGGAAATTTGCATCAATTGTATTAATGCGAGCAGGAGTACCACCGGCTGATACAAGATCAACAGCACGACCATCAGCACCATCTCCAAGTTGGAATACAGTTAGACCAGTTGCAAACGTATCAGAGTTAAACTTAGTTTGATCATAAGTCCACGGAAGGGTAAACTCAGTAGTGTCAGTTGCTGTATCATAGTCTAAGTCAGCATGAGGAATTTCACGTTTGTTATCAAGATAGCAAATAATACCTTGAGTAGCATTGTTAACTGTAACAGTACCATCGTTCTGTTTTAGCTCCATCTTTTGAATGGTAACGATATTAACGTCAGGGTTAGGCGTGGTATCTAGGTTACGTACAATGGCCCAGTAGGTGTCTCGGATGATGGTGTGGTAGATCACATCACCACTCATCCTAAGCTTGAACCAAGCGGATTGTAGACGCCTCTCCGTGGTGTTGTAGTATCGATACCCGTAGACATCTCTAGATCCAGAAGCTGCAGTTAGTACAATAGTATTGTTTTTAGATGTAGCAATCCGGTTAATACCAGTTGGATATAGGTTAGATATAATCTTACTTTGTTCAATAACTTCAGGCTGTCCCTCTCTAGGAGGATTAGACATTTCATATAGCCTGGTGTTACTACCTTCATCATTCAAAAATCCAATAGTAGTACCAAGCGAGAAAGGGCTAACGTCTTCATTGTAGTTGAAGGAAGACACAAAGTTAATCTTAGCTGTCTCAGGTGACAGCACGTCATTATCAGTAGTCAGCATGAACTGCTCAGTACGACTGAACAGGACTAGACCGGTGTTAACTTCAATAGAGTCGAACAAAGTAGCTGGGTTAGGGGATGCAGCTGATAGGTCAATAGGATCCTTTGCAGTAATAGCTAGTGCAGTTGATACAAAGAAATTAAAGAAGTCACCAGGTCGGCTGAGGATCAGGTTTTGATTAGATAGGAATCCAAGCCTATTTCTAAACAGAGTAATGTTGTTAATCCTAGCACCAATAAATGAAGGAGTAGGGTTAGTGGTTGTATCACCGACCATCCGGTCATCGTATGCAGTAGGACACACTAAGAATGAACCATCAGTTTGACGGAACATAATGTGTGGCATAGTGGCAGCATCAATCTGAATTTCTACACCAGGATCACGCCACTCTTCCCACGTACCTTGGCCATCACTATCGTTAGCACCAGAAAACCGTACATAATAATCATCTTCTAGACTACCACTGTTAGCAACTTTAACACGGTAGTGATGATGACACTGATCAGGTAGTAAAGTAATGTCCTGCACTTCATCAGTGAAGACATTCATTAACTGTCGTTCAGGAGTTTCAAGTGAAAAAACACCACCTGCAGTAGCTCTAATGTGGAGACCGTTACCAATTTTATCGCACTCAAAATTAGCTAAAGCATCAACTTCAGTTTTAAATGCGTCAAGGACACCTTCTACCGTTGCTGAGGTAGCACCAGTTGCAGCAATATCAACTTCATGAGTAGTTTCACCTTGTATAATATTAAACTGATAAACCTGGTTAAATGCTAAGACTGTGATTTCCATAAAGCCTTCATTCTCAGAAGCAGGCTCTACAATAGGATCACCATCATCATCTACAGCCATAGCCGTTACTGTGTCCCTGTTGACAAACGCAGTAGTGTCGTTAACAGTCAGTGATTTAATACGATCGCTATTTGTATGCTGTAAATAATTACAGTTAGTGTCAGCAGTGGTAGGTGCCGTAGTACCAGCAGCATTTAAATCAACAATACTATGAGTTTCCGTATCATATTTAACATTACACTGCTCACCAGCTAACCCAGTAAAAAACGTAACTTGAGCTCCGGCAAAGCCAGTGATAGTTAATACATCACCATGTGAGTATTCATCATCATCACCAATGTCATTGATGAAGGCTGAGGCAAGCAGACCTGCAGCATTAACCGTGACGTTAACAGTCAGACCTGTAGCATCACCATTGTCAGTGTTAGTTGTAGCTACATCTTCATGAGTTGCAGCGTTATCTTCTGGATTACCTTCTGTTAGTCCTGAACCTGCATTAGTAACAACAAGATAGTACCTACGTTGAACTTGATCTGCACCATCATTATACGTACGCATTGGCGCATCCACTACACGCCATATATCAACCTCACCATCCTGATTATCAGTATCAGTTTCTGGTCGGACAACACCAATGTACTGCTCGTTAGGATCACGATAAATGTCAAACCAATGACCCAGGTGTGCATTAGCTCCAGTGTCCTCACGTAGGAACTCACATCCTGGACGCTTACCCAGCATCCTGGTGACGTCAGGTAGAGCGTTTACACAATCTTTAACCTGACCCGAAAGTTTAAGTTGGTCAGGTTGTTCTGAGATACCCGCAACATAGCTCGGGATTGTTTGACTAATAGAACTCATCGCCGCAATGCATCAGAAGGAGAATAGGAGTGCCACACAGTTCCATCACGCCATCCCATCATGCTGTAGTCACCCTGGTTGCATTCATATTCCATGCAATATGCTTGGGCTCGGACTTCATTTTGTTGTAGCATTTGGACTAGTTGTGGGTTAGAGACAAGCTGTGCTGCTGCACGGCTAGCTGCTCTGTAAATAACTAGACGTTTAAAGGGTTGGGGTAGATCAGTAAAATCTCGGAGATAAACAAAATCAAGATCAAGAGAACCATCATTGTTTAGGAGACCTTTGGCTTTAGTAAATTTATATGTATGCTGTACCTTGTCATAGAGTTTAGCACTACCACTGGTATCACTTTTAATGATGACATTAACGTTACGGTTAGAAAAGTCACCAGATAAATCTACTTGTAAAACGTTATCAGCTATCGGAAATTCATCGTTAGTATCAGGTTTGGTAGTTACGTGACTTTCAGTATTAAATGAATAGCCCTCACTCTGTACATCTCGGTTACATTCTTGCAACAGTTGGTAGATGTAAGAGATCTCAGGGTTAGCATAATTAAGTTCAGTAACTGGTGCTTGACCGATCGCTCCCAGCACTTGATTGACTGCGGATAGTTCGGTATCGGTCTTAAATGTGGAAGCGGTCATAGTTATAAAAAGAAAAGGGGGAGCCATAAGACTCCCCAGTATAATCAAGCGGTGCGGTCGATAGCGGGAGTATCAGCCTCAACACCAGTGTAAGCGAAGCGAAGTCCCTGGGTCACAGAGAACACTTCAGAGCGGTTACCGTTAGAATCGGTACCACCTTCAAAAGTTTGCCCAGTGCGGGTACGTGCTACAGAGTGACGGATGGCTTCATCAAAGCCCTCACATTCTTTGTCACCTGCAGCCAAAGTACCAGTGATAGCACCGTAGTTAGCACCCAGACCACCGTCAAGGACGCCAGCTACACCGTTATCACCGGCAGCAGTTGCAGCATTAGCCATAGTATTAATTGGTTAAGATCAGTTGGTTGCGCCGAGTTCGTCACCATTTGCAGCTTTGTCCTGCACACCACCAGACACTGTACGCCCAATCTCTACAGGAGAGGGAGGGTTCAAAGTGAGGCTAGCGATGTGATCACCAGGAAGCATTGCATTGGTTTGAGTGACAATCCGGCTAGTTCCAGGAGTAATAGCCATGTTAGTCTCCTAAATCAGGTAGCTTGCAGTTCGATAGCAGCAGCAGGGTTCAGGGTGCCACAGCCCATAGCCATCCGACCAACGACAAGATCGCCTTGGTACATGGTCTTGATGTCCGAACCGGAAGTTTGGATCGAAGGACCCATGGCTTCAACGCAAGCAGCTGCGTCACGGTAGTAGATCAGACCAGCGTGGCTAGAGAAGTCACCACTGTAGTCATTGTTCTCACCTTCGACGGTTGCAACGGTACCAGCCAGGAAAGGCAGGTTGTTGGAACGCTTGATGTCAATACCAGCAATGCTATACACACCGGTACCAGCTTGCAGGTTAGTGCCAGTGGTGTCGCGGTTCAAGATATTGGTGTCTACTTGTGAGACCAACGCATAATACTGACGAGGGGAGAGGACAGCGGTACGGCCATTCTTAGGCATATTCTTTTCGTCAAGAATGGAAGCGGCTTCAAAGAAGGCGTCAACCAGGGCTTGAGCGTTGTACTCGTTGTTGTCACCCAGACGGATCACAGAACCACCGGGCTCAGGACCAGGAGCGGCAGAGATAGGATGAGCTTCACGTGCTGCCAGAGCGATCGTACGGAAGATCTTCTTGTCATATGCCTCAGCCAGAGCGTGACCGATCTTGGCAGAGATTTCACTCCTCAGGGAGTAATGAGCCAGAGTCTCATCGAGGTCATAGACAAATGCGCTGGAGATCAGCAGGTCATCCATGACGATGGTCTTCTCAGCCACAGGGATACCACTACCCAGACCAGCTGCGTTATCATCGGAACCGAGGATAGGCAGACCAGGGGTGTGATACTCAGCCGACATGCGACCGGTGAAGATGAATTGAGCAGCCTTGCCGTTGCGGAGCTGACGGCTTTGAACGGTGCCCTTAGCGATCGTAGCGCTTTCATACGCCTTGATCATTTCGCCCGTAAAGAGCTTCAGGTAAGTTGCATACTTAGCGTCGTATGCACTGACGGTCTGACCATTGATGGTGACGGTATCACCGAAGCCGGTGCGACCCAGACCAGGGTTACGGTTTACAGAACCGAAGGAAGTACCGCGCACTTCGTTGTTGTTAAAAGCGGGTACGTTAAAAGTTGCCATTGTAATTTAGAGAGTGTATGTTTTACAGTCTCTTAGAGCTCTAAGATATTTAGTTGAAAATTTTTTTGTGGTAAAATTCAACGTCTTACCGAACGTTCGGCAATTGGTTATCCCGTAGGGCCAAAAGCCAAAGGAAGGGAGAGTCCGACTCTGAGGTGCTCTCCCAACGTATCACGTAACAGTGATAGTAAGGGTTTCAGTGTGAGGGGAGTTGTCAGCTTGTGCGTTAGTAGCAACAACCTGAAGGACACAGGAACCAGCGGTGGCGTCGGTAGCCAAAGTGCACACACGTGCAGTATCGTTAGACAACGTAGTACCAACGTCAGTGTCAGTTTTAGTCCAAGCATAAGTGGTGGCAACGCCATTCACAGTAGCAGGGAAGTTGTTAGCAGTGTAGGTATCACTAGTGGAGACAGCACGAGAGGTGTCACCTTCGACATAACCAACACCCAGGTCACGACCGTAGTCAGTCACGGTTGAAACCGGTTGACCAGTGGGGTTTTCATCCGTGGGCTCGCCACGGGAAGTTTCATAGATTGCAGGTACGCGCATAATTAATTACCAATCAGCAAGAGTATTAGCTTGAACAGCGACGCCGATGTTGTTATCACCAGTATCGTCGCCAACAAGGTTATGGCAGTCAGCCAGCCGTTGAGCCATGGAACCACTGTCAGGGTTATCCCCTTCAGCTTGGTTACCAGGAATGAACAGCTGATCCGTTGAGTTGTGGGTTGGATATAGGACACGGAAGGTAGTTGGCATTTCATTAACCGAACCATCAGTAGGGTCAATAGCGCCTCTTCCGAAACGTGATCTAGGCATGTTGTTAATAATAGATTTTAATGTGGTCTATTCCCACCGTCTAGACGGCGAAGGGTGTCCCGTAGGGCCAACGCCAATAGGCAGGGGAGGAATTGCACCTCCCCAAAAGTCTACTTGCCAGATTTAATGTAAGTAACGCCGCGATACTTCAGCTTGGCTTGCTTGACAGCAGCCTTCTGCTCTTTAACGCGAGCTTGCAGTTCAACGGTAGGCATTGAATTTCTCCGAAGTACCACACCCCCGTTCCATGGTGTGGCGTCATGCGTCCAACATGAAAGTCTCTTCTAAGAGTACACGTTGCAGACTATCTTTCAGGTATTTATAATATTCTTGCTCCACAGGATCACCTCCTGCCCACTTATCGTGAGCGAAGGTAACAGCCTTGTGCAGCATCCGTAAAGAGGTGACTGTAAATTGTAACTCGTAGATGCTTTCTTCCATGTTAGATGAACGTACGTTACTTTAGAAAGAATACTTGACCCCGGCTTTGGTGCCATAGTCATTGGTGCCCTCATTCAAGCTGGCAGACATTTCGCCATACACTTTGAGGTGCTTG
>Ga0208767_1002158_pt1 | contig 15103 bp, 21 predicted proteins | sample VirMetDEL_Mar_21_FD_184514 | JGI IMG/M metagenome (GOLD analysis project Ga0208767, IMG submission 184514) | Aqueous microbial communities from the Delaware River and Bay under freshwater to marine salinity gradient to study organic matter... | ecosystem: Environmental > Aquatic > Marine >... | reverse complement strand
ACAAACTTAATTGAACTACGAGAAGCACAAGAAGAAGCACGTAAACAAGAACAAGCACACATGGTAAAGGTCGGTTATAAACTAGACCAATTCCCAGATGACGGAGTTGGTAATGACGGACACCGACAAGACTAATATGTACGTAATAGAAATTACAATCCGTGATAAAAACGGCAACCATATAGAAACACTACGACAATTAACAGACCGCCACGATATACCAGCAGACATTGACTGTCAGTATATCCACGACACGTTAGATAACTTAGATGAAGCATAAGTACACACCAAAAGCATACAAACTGGTTAAGTACCTACAAGACGAACCACGAGCAAGAGAACGAAAGAATAAAGACCGTGCATTAGTAAACCTACTTGCAAAAGAATACGGATTTATACTGCGAGGGTTAGAAGATAGAACAATCTCCAAAGAAGCACTAACTAACTTCGTAGGAGATGTACTGTACTACGATCGCAAGTGGCGCCTCATTCTTGAACAAGAACCACACTTACAGGGAAGCGATTATGGGGATAAGTCGAAATTAGAAGAAAAATCTAAGGTAGAATTAGGATATGGGAAATAAATACAAAGTGCGTATAGAAATTGGTCAGTATGAGTTCGTTGAGGTGGAAAAAGACACCGCTGAAGACGCAAAACTGGCATATAACGAGATTAAAACCGTATTTGGTAGGAATGTACCACAAACAGAATTAGATACGCTTAGAGATAAAGATTTCAACCAAATTATAGACGCACAACTAACTGGTAACTTAAAGGTTGACCAGTACGAAGCACTACAAAAAATGACACCAACACAACGTGCAGTAGCAGACGTTATAAAACGTGCATTAGCACGATTAAAAGCTAAAGAAGAAAAGAAATAGTTTGGATTCCCCTCTGCCATTAAAGAAAGGGTTATTAGTTAACATATTATTATGATAAACAGCAAAATTAAAGTGGAAAAAAGGGAAGCACAAGAGATGTCACCTCTACCAGAAAACATCTACCAAGTTGAATTGTTAGATGTAACAGACGAGGAACGTCCAACATACGATACCCGAAACAAGCCAGACGAAGAAAAGGAATACGAAACAATCTTAAACTTTCAATTCGTATTGCTTGCTGGAAAAGATAAAGACGGCTCATCACTTCGAGGAAGGAGTGTGTGGGCTAACTTTATTCCTACATACTTATACATCAGTAAGAAGAACGGTAAGAACAAACTCTACCAAATTACTGAGGCACTTCTTGGTCGTGAATTAACACCAGAAGACGAAGCAAAAATGGACGGTGAGTTCATTAACAGCCTTATTGGTAAGCAAATCCGTGTTGGCACAAAAAACAAAACCAACGACAATGGAACATTTACTAACATTGACGTGTACTATTCTGCTGACACAGAGCTAGAAAAGCTATCAGACGAAGAACGAAAGAAAGCCACACCAACGAAAGAAAAGGAAGAACACACAGGTACGCCAGTAGATGAGATTGTAGACGAAGGTATAAATCCAGAAGATATACCATTTGACTAACCAATGATAATTGAACTAAACAAAAAAAGAACAGGATTTAGTATTCCGAGCGAATACAATAAGTCTGTGCTTGCTGATTGGTTAAAAAAGTATGATGCGTTTGACTTAGAGCCACGAATACAAGAAAGCAAGGAAAGCCGTGGTTACTTAGAGGGTGGTGTTGTACGAGCATATTGTGAGTGGCAGTATGGTATCGACGCACGAGCAGGGGGTAAAAGTGAACAGCGTAGATTTCTATTCAAGCGTGACTTCAATTATGAAATTGTTGAGGATAGACAGGGAAACCCTGTGCGTTCACCAGTGTCTTCAAAAGGAAAAGCAAAAAAGGTTCTAAAAGAATATCAGAGATATTCAGAGGAGAATGGTGCGCCACTACCTAATCCTGCGCTGTATAATTTGTGGCGTGATGAGTGGTCAATGGATAGTCGCTTCCCAACATTCTTTGAGTTCTTGGACTTCTTAGAGCTAGAGTGTGACGCATTCCCCAGTGACCAAACGCTTGCAAAACTTGGCGAAAAGAAAAAAGTTCATTACCCAACAGAAGAAAAAACACCAACGTTTTAGAAATGTTACATCAGTTCGTAGCTGGTGTACTGCCTACAACCCCAGTTTTGATTATTCTGGACTCTCCTGTAGGTAGTACACTGTCTGTGGATAACTTTTGCACACCAGTACATTATCGTGTATAATAATAGTGTTAAAGGATAAAAATAATCAAAAGACATGAAACCATCAAATATTAAAAAAGAATTAGAAGCACGTTACAAAAAATCACCATACAAGCTATACGCACTTTGTATGATCGCACTGCTTTACTTCGGACTACATGTAATCATTTACCTGTCATGAAGCCTGAGTTGGAAGTAAAAACAAAGTACCGCCTCATCTTCAGTGAAAAAGATATGGAGATAAAAAACGGTAAGGTCTACATCAAACAAACAGAAAAAGAACTGACAGACCTATCAAAGCAATTAGCAGAAGAACTTGAATTAGATATATGAAACAAGCATTACAAGCGTTAATGAAATAGATATGGAAAAAAACATAAAAACAATAGCAAATATGCCATCTTTGTTATTACTAACCTACTAACTAATAAGAAATAAGTATGGAATTTGATTACTGGAACTATCGTGTTGTTGCTACAAAAGAATCTGATTGTTGGTCATACAGTATACGAGAGGTGTATTACAAGAACGGTGCACCCGTGAGCTGGGCAGCAGAACCTCAATACCCATGTGGTGAGTCTTTAGAAGAAGTGCAACAAGACTTAAACAACATGAGTAAAGCATTCTCTAAACCAACTCTCATAGAAAAAGGAGATAAACTCGTTGAAAAAGCTCACCACAACTTCAAAGATGACATCATACAGCGCATCAACGACTTAAAAGTACAAACACAAAAAGAAACAGGTAGTTTCAAATATGACTTCTGTTACGATGAGTGCATAGAAATACTAAGAAATAAGAGTGAAGCTATCTAACCGCTTTAAAGAAGAAGATAAGATACGTTTTTGGGTAGATCACCCCTATTGTGTACTCTGCTCATCAAACAAACAGTGTTCTCTACATCACATATATGGCTCAAAATTGACCTCTAGCAAAAGTATTCTCAATAGTAGTATGTTGTGCCACAAACACCATAAAGAAGCAGACAACTTCAATTCTGGAGGTGCTGAAAGCAAAGAATACAGACAACGACTACTCAGATACACGCTAAGGAGAGCAACTGTTATTGGTTGGGAGTATACCGAGATAGATAAAAAGTTTTTAGAAGAAATTTTTGAAGACGTTGTAGAAGCTATAAGGTGAAAAGAGAACCCACATGATCAACGGTTATTAAGCGTCTAGTGGGTTCTGTGCTATGAGCGTACGTTCTGCGCACATATCGGACACTACATCAGTAGCCCTCTTAGATAATGGATCAACTCTCCTTTCTATTTCTTTCGTTTCCGACAAAAAAACTCGTAATCAGGATCTAGCCACTTCTCGTTGATAATCGCACAGATAGTCTGTGCGCTATGGTTTGAGAATAGCAGATGCCACGCTTCGTGTTGGTTCTTCGGAACGATAGAGATGTTTCGGTTGCTGTTATCACCACCTATGCTTCTTGGCTTTCGGTGATGCTTCGTGAGGTGATGTTTGTGCAGTTTCATTACCCAAATTGTGTTGGGTCTTCCATTCGCTTTTCTTCCTCAGTTTTGAAGTTGTCAGGAATCGGCTCTCGCAGTTCCTTCAACTTCCTCGTCAGCTCTGGCATCGGGTCGGATTGAATTTCCGACAGCTCAAACAGTTCGCCTTGAACTTCTTGTGGGGAAGATTCTGCCTCAGTTTGAACATTTTGTTCCGTACCAGTGTGCTGTGGATTCCTTTCATCTTCTTTCATTTCAGTTCTTTTGCTTCTTCAAGTAGGGAGTGAATCATTACTCCAAGTTTCCTTAGTGATTGGATTGTTGAAACAATCTCACCGTCTTCATCTTGAATGAATAGATATACTTGGTGCTTATCTATGAGATTTGCACCGAGCACTTTTATTCCATTAAGGTCGTGGTCGTTGCAGTGCTTTCTACACTCAACTTCGCCCTCATCAAAAAGGTCTTCGCTTGCGTATGTCTTCATAAGATACTGTGCTCTTTTCTTTAGTATACCGCAGATAGTGTAGTAATCTAGTTATTAATGCAATTAAAAAGTTCTTGTGTAATGTAGCCCACAAGGTATGCACGTGCTTCTTCATCTTTTATGTTGCGCTGGTTAAGTATAAAATCGCTGGCGTGGCTTGCTTCGTGTGCCATAACCTGCACATCACGTACAATAAGGTTTATTATATATGTGCCATTGTTATACATAAACTCACCAGCTAGATTCAGTTTTGGTTCTTGTACTACTTTTATCGCTACACCATAGACATCAACGTATATAGTGTCACACACCTTATTTTGTATATGCACGGTATGCACAAACCAAAAACCAAAGATTATAGAAAGTAATGCAATTATATATGGTAAGTGCTTCATTATATATTTTTATTTTTTTCTTTTATACCCATACCCCCAACCACTAATGTGGTTCGGAGCTAGGAAGTTATCCACGGCTTCTCCATTTAGAAAATGCTACGGCTAATCGCTGGTCTGTCTTCTTAAATTCTTTCTTTGCAGACTTACTCTTCATAAATCTTTCTACAAAGTCCTTTCTCTTATCTGTCTTCTTTGGTTTTGGTAATGGCATAGTTTATTTACGAACAGACTTCTTACCTCTACAACCCCAGGCTTTTCTACGAACTCTAACTTTCTCAGTTTTCTTTTGTCCAGAACTTCTTGCACAGTAAGCGTCTCCGCGTTTAGTTCCAGGTTTACTAATCCTTCGCCGTGTCTTGCCGCTAGAATCTTTGTATGTTGTTCCGTCTGCGTACTTCTTTTTAGCTTTCTTACTTATCATGCCTTAATTTTAACATTAAAGAAACAGAAAAACACTCCTGGAGGAGTGTCTGTACGTTAGTAGCCCTTTCAGGCGTTACGAATATAGCATTTTATAAGCATAACTCCACCCACTATACCAAAACTCCGCTTATGGATTCCTTCTTAATAGTGGGCAGGGTTATATGTACAAGAGCTTGTGTAAGCACACATACAGAATGTGAAATTGCGTGCTTGCACCAACTTTCGTTGGCGGACTGTTAGGCAGTATCCCAACAAGACTCGCTTGCTGGATCTGCTCTCCAATCGGTATCCCCCTGATGTTTTAAGACAAGAACTGCAAGTTCTATATTGTCTTTCGGATTCATTTTATCTCGCTGTGTTGTTTCCCAAAATTGAGAAGCATAGTAATTCCATGTTCCGTCAATAAATTGGAATACACCGCCAGCAGATGAGTAAGGGTTTTGTGCATTGCCAGTGTAGTTTGATTCACACCAGGCGATGCGCAATGCTTTCAAGGTTGTTTCTTCGTTTAAGCCATGCTTGTTAGCTGTTTTGAGGATTGTATCGTGTATTTCGTTTTGGTCTGGGGAAAGATCAATCGGTTTATGAGCAATCCGAATGTCTTGTACTGAATCGTGAGATACAACAGGGGGAATATGTTGACTTGCTTCTACTGGTGTAGTGGCAAGTCCTATTGTAATGAGCAAACTTGTAAGAATGGAAATAGTCCGTTTGTTATCAAGTAATGCCACGTCGGTCGTAGCACACTTAATTATATCGCATATTGTAGGGTAGAGTGTGGGTTATTTCCACAGCAACAGTTTTTTAAGAATGTCAAGTATTTGTAGTACGGTGTTCATTGCTCCTTTACTGGAAAACGAATCCAGTATATACGGCTCTGGATTAACCGCACCAAAATACCCATTGTGTTGCAGTTTGTTTGATGTGTCTTTAATAGATTCATCATCTGCAAATACTGGTTTTACTGGTTTTATTGAGAAGTGTAGATGTGGGCCAGTAGCTTGACCTGTTGCTCCTGCAAGACCAATGAGCTGACCAACTTCTACGTAATCACCTTTCTTTACCATGTTGGCATTTTGATGCCAGTACCGAAGTTTAAAGTGTTCCTTTTCTCCAGTTTCTTTACAGTGGAATTTTAGATCAGTGGTTATATCAACACCAAGTCCAGTGTCGGGGTTTGTTGCTACTCGTGTCACCCAACCACTTTGGCCAGCATAAATTGGTTGCCAGTGAGATGCTTTCATATCAATACCGTTATGTCCTTTCATGTTGCTATAAAAAGAACGGTAGCCAACTGGACACTTTTTTGTGCCAGCTGGCATATCCACAAGCTCACCAGTTGCTTTGTTGATGCACACCAAATTATCACCAAATCGTTGAGTGATCTTATACGGCTTTACTGGTTGAAAGATGAACTTCATGCAATTATTTTTTAATTACTGCCTTTGTACCAGAGTACAAACCTGATGCAGAGAGTCCGACAATGATACCTGTAACAACGTGCTCAATTGCAATACTGCCATGCACACCAAGTGTAATGGCGACACCAAGCACGATTGAAACAATAGGTGCGAATCGTGAAGCAAGACCAACTTTCTTGATTGCTTCTACAATTCCTGTGACTACTGCGATGACAACTCCAATTTCAATCATAGATTTTTCTTAATAATAACTACTCAATTATACCACGACTTCGTAATTCTCTTGTCAAGAAATCGGTGAAGAAGTTGTTGAAACGCCCAAATTTGACGTATACGTGGAGTAAACTGATAAGACCACCCAGATACCATTGTTTCTCATCAAAGCCGTATAGGTAAGGCACAGCGTGTCCTAGCTCGTGCTCAAATGTGTACTCAAGTTGGTTTTCTCCAAACGGATAACTCTTGTAATACATAAAACCATATGCGCCACGAAGTTGTACCCCGTTTCGTTTCTTAGTCTTTACCTGCATCAATGATTTACCCCATTGACCATAGTGATTTCCACGCACTGTCACTTCTGGTAATTCGTCAATTAAACACACACCATCAAAACCACCACACATAAGATACAAGAACTCATTTGATACATAGGTGTTTTTCCGACGTTTTTCTGTTGGGTACTCATCAATACCAATCTTGTGATATTCAAACTGTAAATAAGGGAATTTTTTTGTAATGGGAATGGTACGATCTTTTTGCCAATTTTCTTTATGGAGTACAAGAATTTGTTTTTTCATAGTTGTCTAGTTTTTTATTGATAAGACTATATGCACCATCTTGTTTTGTGAAGTCACTGTCCATTTAAAAATGCGTAAGCAAGTGCACCCAAAATAGCTGTTGTGAGTATGGTGGTAATGATTGACTGTGCGATGCTACCCCATTTTATATTATTGCCATCTATATGCTTATTGACCTTTGCTTCAAGTCTATTAAAGTCGCCACGATCTACTTTATCGTACACTCTTTTATGTACTCCCTCTATTCTGCTGTCTATTTGATGTTGATGTTCTGTAAAGCGTGCTTCAATATCATCACGTTTCATGTAGTTGCTAGAAAGTATCTCTAGCTTTCCTTCTAGTTTTGCAAAACCAATATTCACCGTTTCTTCAAGACGGTCAAACTCTTTCTTTAAATAGTCAATATCTTTTTGTTGTAAATCTTGCATACTCATGTTACGTGAACCATTCTAACTATAAATTACCTCAAGCCCCAAGATAAGTATGTCTCCTCTATGTGTCGCGAATTACTTTTCATATTAACTTGCGTAAGTGTGAGCAGTTTCACCTCCTCCACCTCCTGCTGCTGTGTCTACGTTATCAGGTCCTGCATTAGGAGCTACCGAAGGAGTTATTGCTGTACCACTCTGATAAGCATCAGCTCCACTGTCTATTGTGTAGTCATTACTTGCACTATCTGTAAATGGGTCAGAGCTTTCAGTTGTATTATCGTTTGCATACCCCTCATCTCTAGTCCCTACTGCAGTACAGTTATAATCTCTGTTTCCTTGAATTATAAATTGTCCACTATTGCTTGCGATGTTGTAGGCAGTTGCACCTGTACCATCTACATTAGCAATTATGTTATCTAAGAGGTAACAGAACCCTGTACCGCTAGTAATCACTAACCCAACTGAGTTAGTAGCGTCATCGTGTCCATCTACAATATTGTGAGCGCAAAGCACTGCGTCATTTACAATTCTTATTGCTCCAACTGAACCACCACAATCCTCAAAGATATTTCCTACACAATGGTCACTATAACCATTGAACGAAGCCCCAAAAGTACCCATACCTTTAACGTAGTTCCAAAACATAGCAGAGTTAGAAGTAGCCCCCTGACTTGATCCTCCTGTATTATGGATATAACAACCAATAATCATATTGGCCTCATCTACTACATAGTAATTAGCTGTGTCATAAACTTCACAATTTATAAGAGCTGAACCATCTTGATTAGAGTGGTAAAAGTCAACAACTGCTCCAGTAGTTCCGTGTAGTTTCCCTCCAACAAAAGCAGTAAACTCAAAAGCAGAAGTGGTAGTAGATATAATTGTAGCTACTGCGTCATTACCATCAATTTCAAACGCTGGTGATATAGTCCTTCCGTTTGGCACAGTTATAGATATAGAACCACCATTATCCCAAGCTGCAAAGACAAAAGGGTTATTATCAGTCCTGCTATCATTATTTATTGCAGGAGTTGTTACATCAATTGTACTAGAAAGCACAAAAGCACTTGTATTGGCTAGGTACAAAACATTACCACCACTTGTACTCCAAGTTCCATCATTAAGAGCTTTTTGAATTGTCTTCCACGGTGAACCACTTGAACCGTCACCTGTACTATCGTCACCGTTTGTGTCGTCTACATAATAATCAGCCATAATATTTATTCTTTAATCCAGCGTTCTTCTTCACTAGGATCTAGTGAAATGCTGTTTTTATAATCCTTCACAGGAGCATTCCATTTATAATTTGCTCTCTCTACTCCTTTTTGTAGGCGTATGTATGTTTCTCCTCCTGTCTTAGGAGTTGCTTCTATCACTTGATCAAATACAGGGTCTTCAGGAGCTTTTTCAATATCTATCTCTTGAACCGCAATATCAGCCAATAAAGAGTTTTTTATATCCTCTGGTAAGTCACTCTTTTTTATTTCTTCTTTCCTATCTTTAATTAGATCTTGCTTCTCTTTCTTAGAGATTCTTTCTTTACCAGTTCTTAAACCAACGATTCTTTTAGTAACTTCTACTCTTTTTAAAACTTTTTTTGCCATAATATTAAGTCTTAGTTACTTCTAATGCTAATTCTACTCTTGTCACTGTTGCAGCACTATCTACATTAAATCCTAAGTAGTCACCCTCTGAAAGAGATGTTGTCCAACCAGTAAGGGTTGCATCTTGTGATTTTTGTGCTGTTGAAAGTGTAGGTTGAGCAGAAGCAGTAATACTATCTGCGTCTGTTGGGGGAAAGTTTGCGTAAGTATCTTTCCAAACATCAATCACAATACTTCCAGATTGGTCTGCTACTAAATTAGCAGAGTTAATTGTACAGTTGTAAGGTATTCTCAAATATCCCTTAATTCCTGTCGTGATAGCACTTCCAGCACCATCAATAACAATTCCCAATGTGCCTTTTGTGAAGTTGCTTTCAAGCTCTGATGCTCCAATATTTGTGATTGTGTTGTTATCACCATCTATTGTCTTGTTTGTTAGAGTATCTGTTGATGCTGGTTGTACAGCACTATCTGCCGTTGCCCCCTGTGCTGCGGTAGCGTAGTCACTAGAGTTAAATGCCTTTACTTGTGCTAGGTTTGTTACCTCTGAATCCATCAACGCACCTGCGGCAGTTACATTAGTTGTATCAGTAACATCAGCACCAGCTTCAATACCATCTAGTTTTGTTTTATCTCCGTCAACAAAAGCTCCTTCTGATGGTTCTGCTTGTAAACCAGCGACAAGATTAGTTCTTGTAATTTTTTTACTAACAGGAGTCCCAGACGGGTCATCAACAATAGCTAGAATGTCTTCTCCTGCTACTGTTGCTAATTCTGTTAGTGCTGTTGTCTTTTTATCTGCCATATTGACCTATATTATACCATAAAATTAATTAAACACTGCATTTTCTCCATCTTCCCAAACCACATTTTCTCCATCTTCCCAAATTGCGTTATTGTCAGACACTAGTGTATGCAAAATTTGCCAATCATTATCGTAATAAATTTCTATTGTATTTGTACTAGTGATTAAATACATCTGGTTTTCTGTCGGTGAAGCAGGTCGTGAACTTTCAACCTGTAAACCAGAGCCAGAGCCACCTCCACCACCACTACCACTCATGTAGCGACCTTTTGATGATTCTTTAAATGCTCGCGGTACGTTCTTGAGAACTTTAAAATCAAGTACGCCTTGTTGCTTGTTCAGTTCTTCAACCATCTTTTGCGGTGATAGGCTAAGTTCTGCAAGAAGTTCCTTTTTGAGTTTATCTGCAATCTTGTCAGTATCTACTTTTTCTATAATCTCCTTTACCTTTTCTGGCTTTGCTTTCTGTAGACGTTTCTCAAGACTTTTAATCTCTTTGTTAAGCAAAGAAACCATACTGTCTTTCACTTGCTTCTTTGTTGGGTAGTCCACACCTGCTACTGGTGGTTCAAGCGTGTCTGCTGCTTTTTTTAGAGCTTTTTCAATACGTTCGTCTTTGATCAGGTCATCAACAGAAAACGACTCAACCGCCTGCTTTGCAATTCTTGGTAGGTCTTTGTCAATTTGACCTTTTGTTGCAAGGTTTAGTTGACGTACCGCTTCTGCAAACTTTTGTGACATTTGCTTTGCTAGGTCGTCTACGTCTTTTTGTTGTTGTTTTTCAACCTTTTTTAGGTAATCAAGAACCGCACCAACGGGATTGGTTTTTGCTTCTTGTAGTAATTTTAGTCTGTCTTTTGCATTCATATAAATAAATAAGGGCGTGGAAATTCCAGCCCTTTGTGTCGTATATATAACTGGATTATACCACGATTAAGCATGTTATTAAAGGCTAGGGAGGCTAGGTAATGACGGTAATGATGGGAGTGATGGTAGGCCATCTAGGTCAATTTCTGCTGGTCGTTCTGCACGTTCACGCTCACTGGTTGTCATACCTGTCACAGCGTAATCAGACCAACCCAAGACATTAGCAATACCTTCTGTTGTATTTCCTTCTATAATGTCGGTAATACCGTCACCAATGGTTCGTGCTTGATTGACTGGAATACCAACTGCAGTTGCAGCAGAACCAAGTGCATCTAGTGCTTCTGCAAAGTCACCTGCGGTAATGTCTTCAAGTGATGTTTGTTTGAATGCACGTGCAAGCTCGCTACCAATCTCATTGAATGGTCCAAACTGAATATCCCAGACACGCATTTCAAGAGCCGATCGTATGATTGAGTCAATAACGCTACCAACAATAAAGATACCGTTGATAGAACCAAGAATACCAGCACGTAGATAGTCTTTCTGTGCTTCTTCGTCTAAACGACCAAAGTTTGAAACGTATTGGAATAACACTGGGAGAAGTACGTGATACACCATCATAATACGTGTCACTTTTGCAATGTTCTTTGGTGATTTACCACCTTTCTGGAATAGAGATCGGACTGCATTAAGTTCTTTTTGGTAGTACGCACGTGGTGATGACAACCATTGTGTGTATAGTTTTTGAAACGCATTACCACGTTGTATAAGCGCAAGACGTGAAACGTCTGATGATTGCTGTGTTTCTTGTGCAAACTCCTCGTAGGTGCTAATTGCCTCACTTCGTGATTTACCTTGTCGTAGTAGTTTGCGACGGTACGCCCAAGAACCAACTGCAATTGCGCCTTTATCTCCCATCTGCACCATGATCATAAGTGCATGTATAAATGATTGTTTCTTTTGGAATCGTTTAAAGCTGTCTTGTTGCATGGTGAACCGCATATCACGCTCCATGTTGTTTGCACGCTCACGCAACATGGTACTTTCTGCATTCATAATACGTAGTGCTTTAATAGGATTTTTTGTGAAACTTAAAACACCAGCAGTGAAGTCAACTGGATTAAGTTTTTCTAGGTATGCCATTGTAGAAATCATCTGCTTCACACCGATGGCTGGCTTTGCAGCAAGACCTCCAATGGTGAATCCTTGTCGTGCTTTTTCTAACCATTTATCAAGTATTGAGTATTGTGCGGCAAAACGATTACCGTTTGTTGTAAAATCTTCAATGGTTAAGTCAATTGCTTTCAATGTTTCAAAACCAAATTCTAGTTCAATAGACTTTCGTACGTCATTGTCAGAAAAGACTCGGTTGAATGTGCGGATACGATCACTCCATGCAATAAAGTAGTCAGTTTCTTTCATGTGGCGGTCATAAACCTCCAATGCGCCACGTAGTTTAATCTTGTTGACGTTACGAACACGTGTCTTCAAACTTCCAGTAGACATTGCAGCACGAACACTGCGGTCTTCATTGAATCCTGCAAAGAACTCGTCTGGATCAACCTTGTATCCTTCACGTGCAATTGGTGAATAGTTGTCTGTTTTTGGTAGGTTCACTCCATACAATGAGCGATAAACAGGGTTTAGGCGTGCATATTGTGTGTCGTATGATTCCATCAAGAGCTTTCCAAGCATCTTGTCCTGGCGTGTTAAGCCATTGACGATGGCATTTTTCATTTCTTGTGTGTACTTGTTACCAAGCGTAAAACTGTCATCAAGTGTTGGATCTTGAAATTCTTGATACCGTTTAATCATCTCGTCTTTAGTCATAACGAGCTCTACTTGCACACCATCAGTGTTGGTGAATGTTCCTAAGTTCACATCTTTTTTAAGATCATTCATCTTGTTTATAACTTGCCACTGGTATGGCATGAGGACACGCTCAACACTTCCATCAAGGTTCGGAACTTTTACCGTACGTTGTTTAAGATTGTATGCACGTTGAATCATGTCCATCATCTCTACTGTGTGTTGGTGCTGGAGGTCTTTGTAACTATTTTCTTGTTCTCTAACAGCAAACAGTTCACCTAGCCTTTGGTTATTTACTGGCATATTAAAGTCAATGATATTCATCAACCCTTGCCAGTTGACGCTCCACGTTTTTCCAAGTGATTTCAATTGTTGCTTGAATTTCTTATACCCTCGTATCTTTCGTGGTTCTGCAAACTCATCAACACCACGACCACCAGTGACACGTGATACAACTTCATCTTTGAGTTCCTGGATTTGTTCTTGTTGTGCTACTTTCTGGAGTTCATTGATCAAACGACCTTGCTCAAACAATGCCTCTAGTGTTTCTAGGGTACTTTCAAGCTCCTGGACTGACATATTATCCAAGTTGACAATAATGTTTAGCAGTTCGTTTTCTAGCACAACCTCACGTGGTGGTGCTTCTTTTTGGTAGTTTTGGATATTAGATTCCAAGCGTGCCATAGCTTGCTCTTGATTGAGTCGCATTACATTACGCAAGGTATCAAACACCTCTTGTATATCAGCAGTAAACCTTCCAACACGTTTACCGCCTTGTGTTCGTGTCTTCGTTCGTTTGAGAAGTGCTTTAATACGTGCTTTGAGTTCTCGTTTGTTTTGTGCTGTTTCCAAACTTTCAATACGAGCAACCACACGTGGTATTTCACGTGCCAGTTTATCTTGCGTATTGACGTTCTTTACTGTTCGTAGGAACTTTGCACGATCATTAGGTGTAAGTTCTGACCGTTCCAGGAGTTGAATGAGTTGTGTTTGTGCTTTTGCGACTTCCTGACGGCTTAAACGGATACCCTCTCGCATACCACGATTAAGTGTTTTAAGTTTATCTTTAAGGAGTGTTGCTTCTCGCTTACGAACAAACGGTGTTGCACGACGTTTGCTACCAACATTTTCGGTGAAGGCTTTTTGTTTTCTTGTTTGTGTACCCCGTGTTGTCCGTTGGCGTGTATTTTTCTCAACAAGTTCTAGGAGCTTAATACGACGCTCCTCGCCTCGTGTTTTCTCTATCTGGTCAAAGTCACGTAACATATCATTCAACACTTGTTCTTGTGCAAGCATTGGATCCATACGATTAAGTATTTCTTGTTCAACCAACCGAAGTAATCGTGCCTGACGTGAGCCACGTGGTTCTTGGTTGTTGTAGTACAGTTGTTCTACAACCTCAAAAAGGTCTTTGCTTCGTAAATCAGATGGTACAAAATCTGGGAATGATGATGGTTTTGCAGTGACTTGTAAGTCTGGACCATATCCAGTGAAGATACGTTCTCCTGGTTCTGATAGTTCAAACAACGTAAAGACTTCTGATTCTGCACGCTGAAAGTCCTCGTTGACACGATCCAGTTGTTCACGTGCTGCTTGAATCTGTTGCTCGTTATCTGCTGGTGGTACTTGACTTATAGCGTCTGTCTGATCACTTGGGGTTGGTTGTCCGTCTGATACGTCTTCAATAGACAATCCTGCTTGTGGGATTTTTACAGAACCTTGGAATACACGTCGCATCTCATTCACCATTGACCGCATCTCACTTGCAGCAATAACAGCATCACGTTCTGATACACCTGCTTTTTCTTGTAGTTCACGTGCGGTTTGTGTTTCTACTGATTGTGGTGAATATCCTGGAACAACAAGACCAACAAGGAATGATGGTATTGCGGTAGCTACAAACGTTTCGTATAACCCCTCAAATATCTCCTGTGAGCGATCTATTCCGTGTTTACGTACTAAGTTCTGCCAAACGGTTTGTAGCGACTCTGTGGCCGTTTCTACGCCTGATCGTGCAAACGCTTGTGTGATTCGTTTTGGTGCTAGTTTTGCAAACATAAAATTCAAACCAATCTTTTCCAACATAAATGTTCCAATACCAGCTTGTGTGGCAATTCTTGCTGCTTCTGTTGGTGTTTTTCCGACTGTCCGTGCGTCGTTATAAAAGTCTGACGATTCAACACCTGAAAGGAATCCTGCTGCAATGTTAGGGTTGCGTGTTGCAAGAGCAATACCAAGAGCAGTAGCGATAGATACACCACCACTTGCAATAGTAAATGCGTATTCCTCTGCACTAGATAGACCTTCTTTATCGTCAAAAATCTTTGCTAGTTCTTTTTGCTCTTTGAGGTTAAGTTTGTTGATTTTTTCAAGAGCAAACGTGTTTGCTTTTCCTGTGAA
>Ga0208767_1002155_pt1 | contig 15113 bp, 21 predicted proteins | sample VirMetDEL_Mar_21_FD_184514 | JGI IMG/M metagenome (GOLD analysis project Ga0208767, IMG submission 184514) | Aqueous microbial communities from the Delaware River and Bay under freshwater to marine salinity gradient to study organic matter... | ecosystem: Environmental > Aquatic > Marine >... | reverse complement strand
TTGATGTTACTGTTTGATTAGCAACTACAGTGTTTGTATCCCCTGCTGTTATTGTAACTACGCTGTCATCGTCAGCCGTGTCAACACCTACTGGTTTGACTTGATGCATAGTAAATGTAAATTTAAATTTGGCCATATTCAGTCTCCTGGGATTTTCCTGTATAATTTATTTATCACCATAGATGTTCAAAACTTCCTTTACGGCAGGGTGTCTTTCTATATCACAGTTATTAAATGTTATCATATTTATATATTTACTCTGTTCATATACTGAATATAATTTCTTAAAATCTAGAAGCCCATTTTGTGCTTCTTTGCGGTCAGTTTGTTGAATATCGCCCGTTACTACCATACGACTGTCTTCACCAATACGTGTAAGAAGCATTTTCATTTGATTTGGTGTTGCATTCTGCATTTCATCTGCAATAATAAATGCTTGCTTAAAGGTTCTGCCTCGCATATATGCCAATGGCGCTATCTCAATTATGTTATTCTCTAACATATTTGCTATTTCTTTTATGGAATAATACTCTTCAAACACATCAAATATAGGGCGTGTCCAGGGTTCCATTTTTCTATTAATATCACCTGGTAAGAATCCGTGCCGTTCGTCATCTACGCCAACAGCAGGACGTGTTACTACTATCTTTTTAATTTGCCCTTCCTTGTAGGCTTTGATTGCTGTTAATACTGCTAGCATGGTTTTACCTGTGCCAGCGGGTCCGGTAGCAAATAATATTATATTTTTTGTATCTAAAAGTTTCTCAATGTATTCTTCTTGGTTTAGTGAGCGTGGTATTAGTACTACCTTTTTTTTCTTTTCAACATATTGATTAAAATCTATAACTGCGTTATTATTACTTTGATTAGATTTTTTCGCTCTACGACTCATTCAGTAATCCTCCTAGTGAATGGCTGGAGGACATGTCCTGTGGAAATAAATACTGCTGGGACATTAAGCCCCCCTTTCATAGTTATTTACACCTTGGCTAAAATAATTATAACTTCATAAAATGCAAAACGATATCTTCAACAGTAAGCCAGTGTTCTATTCTGAAAAGTTTGATTATAAGACTCATTTCCTTTTAGATTTTAAGAAATTAAATCTACAGCTGAATAGGAATTACATAAAATCAATCGTTACAGATAAAAGATCATTTGATCTTGAAAATTTACAATTATCTATCTGGGATCCTAGGTATTTCCAATATATCGAAGGTGTTGATTGTCTATATGAGCCCCCTAAATTTAGTGATAACAAAACAACTATAGCTGAACTTAAAAACACTATTAATAAGGTTTTGATAGAAAATCTCTCTAAAATAAAAAACGAACGAGTATTACTAATGTTAAGTGGTGGGATAGACAGTCAGATGATTCTACACTACTGCTTAGATTTAGGAGTAAACTTTACAGCACTATATATTTCCAGCAGTAAGACAAAACAAGAAAAGGAATATCTACAAGCACTGAGTATTTCCAAAAAATTTAACCTAATCGTTCTGGAAAAGGAAGATGTATCTCAAAAATTTACTAATGAATATTCTATAAAAGCTAAAAATCCACCGTTCCAACGAATGTATTTTTATGGTAACACATTTTACTATACATTGTTAAAAAAGTTTGATTTCTCTATGTATAATGTTATTACTGGGGGTTTTGAGTCAGAGGTTGCACTAGACCAGATATATCAAACATTGTATACAAATAGTACTACTAAAGAAACAATAGACAACTGGAACCAAGAATACGGTTGCTACATGCATTACAGTTTTGATCCAGTGGTTAAGGAATCTATTGAAAAACTATTTTCCTATAATCAGTTACAAAGATTAAATTATAGGATAACTCAATCCAGAAATTATTCAGACTTAGAACATTCTACAGGAAAAATTTTTTATACACCCTATAAAGATTCAAGACTTATAGAATGTGCTGTCAATCTAAGTTATATAGAAAAGATTGAGAACGCCTATAAAAAACCCTGCTATGAATTGTTGCAGGAAAATTTTAAGTTTACCCCACAGTGGGCAGGAAATTTTAAAGATCCATCTAACGTTATAACGTACAATAATATAGATCGTGAAGGATATGGCAAACATATGGAATATCATAAACAGTGGATTAAAAATTATCTAACTGCCTAAAAATTTTGCAAAATCCAAGGTTTGAGTAACCTAGCAAAATCTTCGTGAGCTAACTCCAACGGGTGTGTAGCACCCATAGGGTAATGGTTATCCATAGCCCATTTATAAAATCCTGGACTACTATAAATCCTACTATAGTCAAGACTGTCATACAGTGTTTGCAAATAACTGTCAGGTTTTGTGTTGGGAGCAAATATAAAATCATCTACGTAGGTGTACATGTAGGGTATACGTTTTTGTTTTAGCCAGTCCTGCAGGAAAACCATTTCTTTTATGGTAGTGTACAGTTCATAATATTCGCTGTCGCCTACATCCTTAAAGAAGTGCTCACTAAAGTCTGCTAGCCCTGTAGTTTGTGCAGTTAATTGATTACGCTTATAGTGGTTAAATACTGTTTCTTTAAAATGTGATAAGGCGTCTAGTATTACACTCTGGTCACGTTCGTGGGTCCATGGAGTAATTGTATACCACGGTGCATCACGTTCTTGTGTATCATAACGGAAACGAAATTCATATCTGCTTGGAAAACTCCACATCACAGCAACAGCAACATCGTTCCCCTTCTCTAAATGTTTGGCTACCGCAGTCATTGTTCGCCTGGCAATAGCACTATTCCCATGTCCTCCCCAGGCAGTACAGTCATAACTCATGCCCAGCTGATCTGCTAGAATACCCGACCAGGTCTTTTCACTAAATCTGTTGAGAGTACAATCGGCAAGTTCATTACCGTAGGTAAAGCTATCACCGCCTGAGATTAAAATTGTCATTGATTATGTAACCATTATATTATATGCTACTATTATAAATATTTATAGAGTTTTATTTTTTAATGAAAAAATTATCTTAAACTTCTTACCACAATTCGCTATTATCGTTCCCATGCTAGTATACCTTTATTTCTTATAAATACAACACAAGGGTTTATAACATGGATATTGTAGACATAGTAGAAAATACAAAAAAGATCTATATGAGTGAGAACAGTCTTGAAACACTCATGGATATGGAGCGAGTTCTTGATGCACTTGATTTATATGCATTTAAGAACTGGCAGTTAGGTGAATTAGTCGAAGGACCCATAAAAGAGGCATATTGGACTGAAGCTACTTTCATGTGGCCCTATAAAGGTATGCCTGATCCAGATGGCGGTAAACGCTTGTTAGAGTATAAGGCAAAAGTTGAATACATTAAGGATAAACTAAAAACTCCTGTACAGATTAAAGACTATGACGACTTCCGTCCCGGCACCCGTAAACCCAAACTTAGGATAGATGACGTATGGCTAGTTAAGATTAGACTTCCTAATGAGATAATTTCAGACGTGGTAGAGGGTTATATTGAAATAGAGGGTAGAGAAATAGATCTTTCTGAACTGGATTATGCTAAAGACCAAGGCATTACTGATACACAAAGTATGGAAATGCAGATTAATCAGGGTGTGACAGGTGAAGAAAATGTCTAAACTAACAGAGTCACTTGAGCAAAATGACCTTAAGGACAGATTGGAAAGTACTATTCATATTGATGAATACAAACCCAAAATGGGTGATGAAGATGACACAATAGTTGTAAGTTTCAAAGTGTTTGGTAAGCAGCCAGCATATGATTTTGAAACTTTCTTAGAGCGTGGCTACAGTTGGATCCTTGACGCAGAAACATCAACGGGTGAAATAAGTGATGGAAACTATCTAGTATTTTTAGAAGCAGAACGTCGCACCAATTTCCCAAAGAAATTAGTAAGCTTACTTTCTGATATCCACAATATTACTGAAATAAAAGATTGGAATATGATTGTTTATGATATAAACTTAGACGAGAATAAACAAGTTTTAATTCCAGTTAGTGAACAAACATTAATTAATAATATTGCATTAAGTCCAAAATCATATAGAGATATGAAAGCTACGGCTAATGTATTAGAAAGCATGCTTAACACGGCAAGAGTTCCAAGAAAACAAGGAGACATCAATGGATTTAGAGCGTTTGAGAGAAGATTTAGAGACTGACGAAGGTGTTAGGTACGAAATTTACCTTGACCATCTTGGCTATCCTACTTTTGGGATTGGGCATCTTGTTCGTGAAACCGACCCAGAACACGGCTGTGAAGTCGGAACGCCTGTCTCTGCCGATAGAGTCGCTGAAGTCTTCGAGCAAGATGTCCAAACAGTATTGTCAGACTGCGCCAAACTTTATTCGGACTTCGATGAGTTGCCAGAAGAAGCTCAACTCGTTATAGCAAACATGATGTTCAATCTAGGTTATCCACGTTTGAGTGCCTTTAAGGGTATGAAAGCAGGTGTCGATGCACGTGATTGGAATCGTGCAGCAGACGAAATGATCGATAGTCGTTGGTATAAGCAGGTTCCTAACAGAGCACAAAGACTAGTAGATCGGATTCGTGCACTAGCATCTTAATAAATAATTATAGTAAATTACTATTCCATAAAAATAAGTATTAAAATTCAAAACAAAATCTTAAAGATTTTTGTTGCTATATAATACTATTCATTATAATATAATATAAAATATGACAGAAGTTTTGATAATATCAGATAGTACGCCATGGGCTGATGGTAATGTAAACGGAAAAAATGTTCATCTTGGGTTTTTGGATATTGTACCTACTAAAACTGCTGGCGGTTATAAAATAGCGAACCATCTTAGGAATAACGGATTTACCTGCAAGGTAATTGATAATTTCAGTTATCTTTTATACAATGACGCACGAGCTTTTATAGAAAAGGTTACATCTTATATAACTGAAGAAACCTTTTTGATAGGATTCAGTTGTACATTCTTTTATCCAACCCCGAAGATAGAAAAGGCTATAAAGGTTTTTATAGCATCAGCTAAGAAAAAAAATAAAAACGTTAAATTTGTAGCTGGCGGAAACAGTTCAAATACTAAACTCTTTTATGAGAACTTTCAATTAGATTATAGAATAGATGGTCTTGCTGAAAATAGTATTTTAGAACTGTGCAGTAATTTAAAAAATAAAACTGAAACAAAACCTATTTACATTGATTTGCCTGCCCATGGATACAATTTTCATGAAGCCGCTCCTGCATTTAGTCATGAAGATATTATTCTACCCAATGAGGTTTTGCCTATAGAGATAAGCAGAGGTTGTAGATTTAAATGTAAATTTTGTAGTTTCTTTTTATTGGGAAGAGATCCTAAGGCAGACAAGTATATCAGAAGTCGCTACAGTTTGGCAAAGGAATTTGAAAACAATTATAAAAATTTTGGCACTACAGACTATATTTTTGTCTGCGATACATTTAATGAAAGTATTGATAAATTAAAAGTAGTTAAACAGGCTATTGACGATGTGGGTATAAAGTTAAACTTCGGCTGCTATAATAGAATAGACTTGTTGTACCATCACAGAGAACAAGTTGATTTGTTATTAGAGATGGGTATTAAAAGTGTCTTCATGGGCATTGAATCTTTGTATACGCCTAGTGCAAAGGCAGTGGGAAAAGGCTTAACATCAGAAAAAGTAATTGAAATGCTGGACTACCTGGATGATCACTGGGGAGATCAAGTTCTTAAACACGGCAATTTCATTATTGGACTGCCATATGATACTGAAGAAACTATTGAAAAATGGATGAAGTTAATACTTGATGGAACAGTCAAACTAGATAGTATTCAAATAAATGCTCTTCTAATGGGACGAGCAACTGACCGTGTATGGTCTAGTGAGTTTGAAAGAAATCCTGAAGTCTACGGATATGAAATTTATCAAGATAATAATAATATTTATCAGTGGAAAAGTCCTACCATGACTAGTTATGATGCAGTTAGGATTCAAAGTTACTGGCAAGATAAGATAGACCAAGAGTTAGATAACAAGATTGATCCATTTGTGGCAATTGGAATGAAAAATCTAGGTTATTCTTATGATGAAATTTTTAAAATTATACGTAAAGCTGTATACAATGATAAAATGTTACAGGATGATATTGTTAATAGAATTAAAAACTGGCGCGGGCGTTGGGAAAACGCCTTTTATGAAAAAATCTAATAGATAAATATGCAAAAGAAGGTGTTCTATTATGGGTTTGAAACTAACTGCAATCATGTTCATTTTAATGCTTGCAATGGGTGGTGCAGGCTATTGGTATTATAATGATACACAAAAGCGGATGCGTATACTTGCAGAAAACAATGCAAAATTAGAAATGGCAGTTCAGACACAACAACAAGCTATAGAACAACAGAAAAAAGACATAGCTGCTGTTAATGCAGAGAAGAATGCACTTAACACTGAGTTCCAAGCTAGCAGACAGCAGGTAGCTGACTTAGAAGATAAGTTTAACAAAACAAGCAAGTTACTTGGCCAACGTGATATAGGTGAACGAGCTATTGCAAAACCTGAAGCAATAGAACGTGTAATCATAAACGGAAGCAAAAATGTTATGCGTTGTTTTGAAATCTTAAGTGGAGCGCCTAGAACGGAGAAAGAAGATAATGCTGAGAAGAAAAGTCAGATCAACAGTATGTGCCCAGATGTAGCGAATCCAAAATATGTACCAGCAATCCCTTAAATCACATTTCTACGTCTACGAATGGCTTCGCGAGGATGGCTCTCCTTATTACATAAAGATCGGTGAAACTCCAGATTATGTTCGAATTGAAAATGTGGATTGATACATGGGCTCGTGCTGTTGGTATGCCGGCTCTTGCATTTCGTACTTTTTGGATAGCACTACATATTATTACTTGTATAATGATTATAGCAGGAAACTCTAAGATTTTGTTTGCTGCTGAAAATAAACTAATAAGATCGAAAACTAAAAGTCTTGAGGTGAAAGTAGAAGTAATAGACGGTCGTAGACTCGAAGGGTTTGCGTTTGAAGATATAGTAATTAAGAAAATAACTACTGACCGTGCAGGCAATCAGGTATATATAGAAATAAAAAACAACACGATGACTATCTATTATTAATAACTAGGGAGAATACAGTGTTAGAGGCAACAAAGCAAAAGATTCGCGAAGCACAAAAAAAACGATGGGAGTCTATCAATGCGTAACATATTAGTAGCGGCTATAGTACTCCTTAGTTTGTCAGCGTGTGGCTCAAGTGTTAAGCCAATTCAAATAGTAAGTGCACCACTAGAGCGTGTTCCACTTGACTTGCCTCCAGTAGATAAATTAAAACTTGATGAAGTAGATTGGATAATAGTTACAGAGGAAAATGTGAATAGTGTTTGGGAAGAATTAAAAAAGAAAAACTATAGTATCGTTATATTTGGTTTGACAGATAAAGGTTATGAAGACCTCAGTGTAAACATAGCAAAGATCAAACAATTAGTACAACAACAAAAGGCAGTTATAGCAGCATATAAAAACTACTATGAAAATCAAAATAAAGCTATTGACAAACAGCAAGAAGAAATAGATAATCAAAAAAATAAAATAGATAATGATAATAAAGCAGCAGAAGAAAAATCAAGTTCGGGTATTAGTATAAAGAATTTATGGCAATGACAATAGCATTGGGCGATCCATATTGTAATAACTGTGGTCGTACAAGTCATTGTGGTTTGCATCTTATGGAAGAATTCTATGATGTTTGGGATAAACATTTAGGACAAATTGAAGTTTGCAAATCGTGTAGATGTGCAATGTGTGAAAAACAAGACAATTTAGAAATGGATATAAATGACTCCTGATTATTGCTGTTATGATTGTGGGTCACTGTAAGGAAATTTCCTGTAAGAAAGAAGTAGGTATTGGCATGTCTGACAAATATACAAATTGTGGCTGTAAAAAGTGCAAATGTAACAAACCTGTTTATCCAGATTGGGGATAAGAAATGTGGGAAATGATTGAACGTATGGCGAGCGATCGTCTATGGATTTATACAAGTATAGCAGGTAGTATTGCAGGTGCTGCCTGTTTAGCCTATTTAAGTACTACAAGAGTAGGCTTATGGGGATATGCAAAGTTTGATAAGATTGTTGATTTCCTAGTAGAACGCTGGGGACTAACCTGGCTAGAGCAACCAGAGGATGCTTGGCGTAAACGCTATCCAAAAATTACAGCTAAGATAGACGAACTTGAAAAGCGTATTCAAGAACTAGAAAAATAACTGTAACAAAACTTTAACACTTTTTCCACACCCTTTTTTGTAAATAAAGTTGAAGAACGTATACAAACATAGTATACTCAATTATTAGCAGAGGAAGACACACAGTGGAATTAGTTACTTTTTGGATGGCCATAGGATTTCTATTGGCCGCTTACAGTGTCATAGCAAATGACAGTGTACAAACGCTAGGCACTTGGATTGCCAGCAATCACGAACGTTTTAATTATAAGATTCTTTGGGCCGCATCTAGTGCGGTTTTATTATGGGCATTGTGGTACGGATGGTACGTCAATGGTGGGGATATTAGTTACGGACGGCTAACTAAAATTCCATTTGTAGAGGTGCAATGGTATCATGCAGTTGCACCAGCAGTACTGTTATTAATGACCAGAGTGGGCGTACCAGTTAGTACGTCCTTTTTAGTTTTAAGTGCATTTGCTAGTACGTTTGTATTAGAAAAGATGCTTATGAAATCAATTATGGGCTATGCTATTGCAGCAATCAGTGCATATGCTCTGTGGCACATTGTCAGTAGACTTATTGATGAAAAGAAACCAATTGGTGATCACTGGAGTAGACCATACTGGCGTGTAGCACAGTGGGGAACAACAGGGTTGCTATGGTGGACATGGTTAAGTCATGACATGGCTAATATTGCAGTCTTCTTGCCAAGACAGATTCCTGTAGACTTGATGATTGTTGTTAGTTTTATCTTTGTTGGCGGACTTGCTTGGATGTTTAAAGAACGAGGCGGTAAGATCCAAAACATTGTGTTGGAAAAAAGCTCTACACGTTACATTAGAAGTGCTACGCTAATTGATCTAGTGTATTTTGTAATTCTCTACTTCTTTAAGGAACTTAACAGTATTCCAATGAGCACAACATGGGTATTCGTAGGCTTGTTAACAGGTAGAGAACTTGCTATTGCTACAGTTTACAATACTAAAATGAAACAGGTATTCCCACTTGTAACCAGAGACTTTATCAAAATGATGATTGGTTTAGGTGCTAGTGTAGGTATAGTTTTGTTCATTCATTACCTAGTTGTTCCAAACGGCTGGTAATAAGTTCTACTACTCGTTTACTCTGTACGATCTCGTAGTGGTTGCGGTCTATTTCAACAAACTGCATATCACTACGAGACATCATACTATCTCTAGTAACAATACCATCATTCTTCCCCATTATCCAGGGAACACTGCCTACAGTAGTAACAACCTGTGTCCAGGGAATGTTTATTGATATATCCCTGCTATATTCTATAAACGGACTAGTAGGAGTAATATCCCTAAACAATTTGTATCCAGGATTCATAAACCTAGCCCAGCTGGCTATTTCACTACCGTTATAAGGAGTAGCAAGTGTAATTCCGCCCTTTACTCGTTCAGGGTATTCATCTAAAATATACAGATTGTATATGCCTCCTAAACTGTGACCAATTAAGAATAGATCCTCGTCGTAATAACTGAGCTCAGTTATAAACCTATCAATATTATTACTTGCTATTGAATTAGAGCTATCATAATTACAAAAATGTGTTCTATCATAATCTATTGATTGTTGTATAAACGCAAAACTTCTTTCCGACCCATTGGCTCCGTGTGTGTATATGATTCTCATCAAAATATTTATAAATACTTGTAGTTGCAAGTCGAGGAGTGCAGATATGGCAGGCGAAGTAGAACCAATTAGACGTAAGATTGAACTCGAAGTTGAACTAGATACCACTGAGAAGGTTGTCCTACCTAACAAGTATCAAAATATAATCGATCTTGCTAAAGCAGTAGATGCTTGGAGAATTTTTCCAAGGATATTCCTTACAGTGTACATTATTTTATTGTACAAGACTGTGATATGGTTTATGGCACTTCCTGACCCAAACATGAATCAAGCAGGACTTATCTCAGTAGTAGTAGGTGCTGGCGCAGCATGGTTTGGTTTATATACTGGTAGCAGTAAAAAGTTTGATGGCCCTGCTCCTAGTCCTAGTGCACCGCCTGCTAAAAAATAATAGCAGTTGACATTGTTTAAAAACTCCGTATAATTAAATATATGGACGATTATTATAATATATTAGGCGTTAGTAAGTCATCTTCTTCAGAAGAAATAAAAGCTGCTTTCAGAAAGAAAGCTAAGGAATTGCACCCTGATCGTGGCGGTGATGAATCTGAATTTAAGAAAATTAACGAGGCATATGATATATTAAAAGATGATGAACGTCGAACACTGTATGATCGCCAGAATCAAACACAAACAAGAAAAAGAAATTTTCATTCCCAAACAAGTGGAAATTTTGACGATATATTTGTTGATCTGAACGATGTGTTTGGTAACTTTGGCCATTTTGGAGGAATTGATCCCAATATCAGAAGGCGGCAGCAACGAAATAGAGATCTAAATATAACTATAACTATTGGACTAGAAGAACTATTTGATAACGTTAATAAGACAGTAAGTGTTAGACATGTAAACGGAGAGAGAAAACTCATAAGCATTGTCCTTCCTAGGACAGTAAATAATGGTGATACTTTAAAATATCGCGGATTAGGTGATGCTAGTATAACAAATAGACCTCCAGGTGATTTGTTTGTAAATATTATTATTGATGAGCATCCTATTTTTATTAAGGATAAAGAAAATCTTTACATGGACTTGACCATTAGCCTGATAGACGCGATAACAGGATCAAACCCAGAAATAAAAACATTAGATGGTAAGCAATTAAAATTAAAAATAGGGCCAGGTACACAATATGGGACAGTATTTAAAATACCAAACTTTGGTATGTATAGTAAAAATGGAAGCAGAGGTAACCTTCTAATAAGAATTTTGGTTAAAATTCCTGAAAACCTAACTGAAGAACAGTTAAATATAATAAGACAATTAGGAAATTAATAGTGAAAACTAGCAGAGAAGCAGAAATCATAGTAGAAAAAGCAACTGAGTATGCCGTAAAATTAGGGCATGAATTTATTACCAGTGAACATATATTACTTGCACTATTAGAGGACAAAAATTTTAATTATGTTTTAAATCAATATGGCATAGACGTTACAAATTTTACTAATGAAGTAAAAGAATACGTATTAGGAATAGCCGTAGTTAAAGGAAAAATAACACAGCCTAAAAAGACAGCAGCGGTAGACAGAATATTTAATAGAGCGTTTACAAGCACTATGTTTAGTGGTAGGGAACGTGTTACAATATGGGATATTTTTATAAGTTTATCTCATGAAAATAATACTCATAGTAGCTACTTTATTCTCAAATATGGAGTAGAAAGAGAGGACTTTGTTAATTTTATTAGACAATATTTTACTAATGAAATGATGAATGAACAACAAAAAAGTTATTATGAAAACATTCTTGAAGAATATTGTACCAATCTCAATACTTTGGTTGAAGAAGGCAAAATTGATACAGTTGTTGGAAGAAAAAAAGAAATAAATGAAATTCTACAAACTTTTGCTAGACGTAACAAATCAAATGTTTTAATGGTTGGCGACCCCGGTGTTGGTAAAACTGCTATTGCCGAGGGACTTGCTAAACGTATTGTAGAACAAGACGTGCCAAGTTATCTTAAAGACTACACTGTTTATAATTTAGAAGTAGGAGTAATATTAGCAGGTACTCAGTATAGAGGACAGTTTGAAGAACGTATTCAGGAGATACTTGAGGCCTTAATTCATAAAGAGAAGACAATACTTTTTATTGACGAGGCGCACACTATGAAGGGTGCAGGCAATGGCAGCAATGGTGGTACAGACATGGCTAACATGCTAAAGCCAATGTTAAGTAAGGGTAAAATTAAGGTTATTGCTAATACCACTTGGGAAGAGTATACAGAAAGTTTCGAAAAAGATCGTGCATTAATGCGTCGTTTTTATAAAATTGCTATTAATGAACCCAGTGCCACTGTGGCTAAAGAAATTCTAACATCAAGTGCACAATATTTTGAAGAGTTTCATGGAGCTCTAATAACAACTGAGGCAATAGAAGCAGCAGTGGATTTAAGTATCAGATACCAGACTGATAAAAAGTTACCTGATAAAGCCTTTGATTTAATAGACAGTGCATGCGCTCTGAAGCGCAGACAGGACAAGCAACCTGGATTTAGTATACACAAACAGGATATAATCTTTGAACTAAGCAAGTTTACAGGTATACCTATTGACCAGTTGGATGAGAAAAAACAAACAAATATATTGGATGTGGAAGGCAAAATCAAACAGCAAGTGTATGGTCAGGACGAAAGTGTAGAAAAAATTATGGAGAGTTTTTACGTAGCCCGTGCTGGTCTTGGTCCTAAGAACAAACCACTAGGTACATATATTTTTATTGGTCCAACTGGAACTGGTAAAACAGAACTTGCAAAACAATTGACTAAAAACCTAGGTTATAGTTTACTACGCTATGATATGAGTGAGTACCAGGAAAAACATACAGTGGCTCGTTTCGTTGGGGCGCCTCCAGGTTATGTAGGTTATGAGGACAGCACTTTGGGCGGAGGTCTCCTAATTAGAGACATAGAACGAAATCCAAATAGTGTTATTCTTTTTGATGAGATAGAAAAGGCACATCCGGATGTAAGCAACATTCTACTACAGTTGATGGATGAAGGTTATATTACGGGAAGTAATGGCAAGCGTGTTGATGCTCGTAACTGTATCATTGTATTAACAACAAACCTAGGTGCTGAAATGGCAGAACGTAATGCTATTGGATTTGGTAACTTGGAAAGAACTGGCGATGCTGAAAACGCATTTAAGGAATTTTTCCGTCCTGAATTTCGTAACAGAATAACAGCGATTTGCAAGTTTAATAAATTGGATAATCTAAGTAAGCGTAAAGTAGTAACAAAATTCATCAACGAGCTTGCTGACCAACTAAAAGAACGCAATTATTCTATACACGTTGATGAACCTAGTATTGATAAGCTCATTGAGATAGGCTATGATGATAAGTTTGGTGCAAGGCCACTGGAAAGAACAATTAATAAATTTATAAGAATACCTGTAAGTAAACAATTATTGGTTGACAAATCTAGTACTGGCTGTAGAATTAAAGTACGACTTGATAATAATGAATTCATTATTAAGTTTTTAAAAACAGATAGTAGCAATGTTAGTACCAATGCAAATACAGAAGTTCGCGTCCCAATTTAATATACCACTAGATAAGTCTGACAGAAAATTTTATAAAAAGTTTTGTTATAAATTATCCATAATTGCTCCTGCTAGGACTAATATGTGGGGAGCCTCAGATTTTTCCATAAAAGCACATAATTATGGATTATGGCGGCAAATCCTAGATTTAGCTTATAATACCGATGAGATAAAATCTGAAAATAAAGTGCGTAGGGAAGCAAACACCCTCAGTTACTTTGATAATGATATTAATTCAATAGAAAAGATTTATACGCTTGCGAAGGCATTTGACACTAACAATAACATATCTTTTCGTTTGTATTATATTGACAGTGCTGTTCCTAGAAATGTAAGATTACGCCAAAAACGGCTACCTCACAACAGGTATAATTATGAAATAATTCTAAAGCATACATTTAGCAAACCACAATTAGCTAAATTTATAGAGAATTACGGTGACGCTTATTTGCCAAACAAGAATTTGACCCGTGCTATGAATAATGAAAGGTATTACTATCAGGATCGCTGCGGTCTTTACACAGAATCTCAGGAATATTTGAATCTTTTTACTATATCTTTTGGTGAAGGCATAAAAGATATAATCATATATAAAGTATTGGAGCAATAAATGAATACTAACCTACACAAAATTTTAGTAGAGAAAAATCTACTAACAACAAACACTCGAGTAAATGCTGTGGTAAATGCAATAGGTTTTAATACTGGAGTTTTTCCAAAAAACAAAGAAATTTTCTGGCATGCTAAACTTGATCCAGAAAACATTACAGCTATTGAAGGCATGGACCCAGAAAGGTTTGCAAAGAGCTATAATATTAAGTCAGATGGCAGTATTAGCAAATATAAGAAGCCAGGTCGTAAGGCTAAGTTAATAGCATAAATACTCTACAAGGAGTATTTCTATGGCTAAACTCAATGAAGAAATGGTTGTCATTAAGATTAGCAAGCTATTAAGAGATAATGAACCCGTTAACTCAATGCTTGATGATGACATGACAGCAAATCTAGAAGCAGTTATTCAAGAACTAGCAGGTGCAGATAAACTTGTAGAGGTTATAAAAGAGATCCAATAATGGCAACACCAACTACAGTAACACTAATACCCACAACATCTTTTGGAACTGCGGTAGGAAACTACGATGGCAGTAGCTCTAGTTTCACTAGCGACAAAGTGAAGGGCGATGGTTACTATGGGTTTGTAGATGGTGTACATACAGTATTTTGGCAGGTAACCAACTTTGTTGGTGTTATTAAATTACAAGGCACACTGGCGCAAACACCAACTTCTAGTGATTGGTTTGATATTGATCTTAAAAGTAATGACGGTAACTATACTATAACAGCAGACGGTTTAGTAAGTGAAAGTGTTGCTACTAGTGTAACTTATTCCTCCGCAACGAGTGAAAGTAAAGCATATAATTTTGTAGGAAATATTGTATGGATTCGTGCAAGTATTAGTAGTTTTACTGCTGGTACTGTTAATACTATACAAATGGCACATTAACATGCTTACTGATACTTTTATTAGAGTTACATTTCCTAACGAACTTAATGAACGTGATGAACGTTTAGTTAGTTTAATTGTAACTGAAAGTATAGCTGATTATATGGTATTAAGTGAAGATTCAAATTTAGTAGAAGCAGTAGTTTATGAAACCGAGCAGGGTCATACTATGGAGTTCCCCGCAACCACTGACATT
>Ga0208767_1002153_pt1 | contig 15128 bp, 24 predicted proteins | sample VirMetDEL_Mar_21_FD_184514 | JGI IMG/M metagenome (GOLD analysis project Ga0208767, IMG submission 184514) | Aqueous microbial communities from the Delaware River and Bay under freshwater to marine salinity gradient to study organic matter... | ecosystem: Environmental > Aquatic > Marine >... | reverse complement strand
GTTCCATAATCTAATGGGTACTAAAAATTTAAAAGGATTAGATTGGGTTTCATACATAGACGAACCTCAAAGAGAATACTTTCTTAGGGAATTTGAGTCATGCTCAGAAAAACTTAGGGAGTTAAAATTCGAGACCATTTCTACGGAAGGAAAGAAGATAAAATATACAGGATTCCCTTACAGGGATAGCGATAGAAATTTTGGTTTTTTAATTTACTTAGAAGGAGAATGAGATGGGTTCAGATAAATTTAAGATTAATACAGGCGATCTGATGAACGTTTTGAAAAACGGACTGCTTGTTGCGGTGGCGGCGTTTATTACATACATTATGAACAATCTTCACATTATTGACTTGGGAACGTATACCGCTTTGGTTATTCCTATTGTAACGCTAGTGCTTGACACTATTGTCAAATGGGCTAAAGATAACTCAAAACAAGAAGTGGAACCAGAAAAACCAGAAGGAGAGTAAAATGGATTTACTAATAGGATTAGGTCTTTTGGTGTGGGGTTTAGGTTTATTTGTTTGGCAGCAATTCTTTTCAGATGGACTTTCTTCACAGTCTATGATTCAAATTGCCGTTGCTTTAGTTGGCGCTATGGTCATACTTACCCCTAAAATTATCAATTTCTTTTTAAACTTCGAGGTTCCAGATAAAAAACCAGAAGAAAAAGATGAGATTCAGATAGATGACAATACGGATTACAATGACTTTAAGGCTCTAAACTACTTAAAAGACAGAGCTAAAGAAATAAATTCTGAAGAAGCTTTCGATTTAGTTGTCAAGTTAAATACGTTAATATTTTCTGGAGAAACAGATGGGAAATAAAGCAATTCTAATTGCAGCTTTGTTTGTGGGCGTTGTGGGCTATGAAAACTATACAGCCACAGCCCCACAGGTAATAGCAGATGATTCACCGGTAGACGGCGTGTCTAAAGCTTTTTCTGAGATACAATCCAGAGAAGACAAGCTTACCATCTATAAGTTATTCGCTGGATCTGCTGAGTATCTACAAAATTGTAAGTCTCTACAGGCTACACAGCAGTTTGACCCTATACTGGGTAGGGTTCAGTCATCTTACGGTTGGAACAGAGAAAAATATCCAGCATTTACTGACGCTGTTTCAGAATACCTCGTATCCGTTGGTTACAACGAACCAAAACCCTTGGAGACGGACCAGCAAAGAAAAGATTTTGCCAACATATTTCAGTCTTTAGCAGAGGCAACTAAATATGAGTGATTTTCTTGGAGGTAATGACGGCTGGATTGATGACCCCGCTGAAGTGGAGTCAATCATGAACGACCTGCCGTTTCCAGTGTTTCAAGATGTCTGGACTCCCATAAAAGGGTCTGGAAAAGGTAAGTGTGTACTTCTGTATGACTTTATCAAGAAAGCGTCTGGAGGTAAGTTTCCACTAAGAAAGCAAACTGTCGGAGACTGCGTTGCTCAAGGAGCGGCTTATGCTGTAGATGCTGTTAAATCTGTAGACATAATACTAAATAAAGAATTTGAAGAATGGGTTGCCGAAACTGCCACAGAAGATATTTACGCTGGTAGTCGTGTTCAGATAGGCAAAGGTAGAATTAGGGGTGATGGATCTATAGGAGCTTGGGCGGCAAGATATGTTAATGAGTATGGCGCTCTACCTAGAGGTAAATATGGAAATGTAGACCTAACTACCTATAGTGGTTCTAAGGCAAGGAGTTGGGGTAGAAGTGGCGCTGGAGTTCCTCAGTCCTTGTTGCCAAAAGCAAAGCAACATCCTATATTAACCGTATCTAAAGTAACTACATATGAAGAAGTCAGAGACTTGATTTCTAACGGGTATGCTGTTACAATAGCAAGTAGTCAGGGTTTTAGTTCTAGAAGGGACAGCGAAGGTTTCGCCTCCCCAAAAGGTAGCTGGGCGCATCAAATGTCTATACTAGGTGTTGATGATAAACATAAACGTCCGGGCGTTTTAGTTCAAAACTCTTGGGGTAAATGGAATGGTGGTCCTAAGAGACACGATCAACCAGATGGATCATTTTGGGTTGACGCAGACGAAATAGAAAAGCGAGTTCTTAAAAAAGGGGACTCTTGGGCATTTAGCGGATACGAAGGTTTTAAACCCAGAGAACTAAATACGAGAATAATATGAAAGAATTACCATTAAATCTTACAACTGTTGTGGTCTTGTTGGTTTTTATCTTTACTGTTTTTGTTGACGTTGATTCTCCAGCGTCAAAAAAAGAGTTCGTTATAGATAAAGCAAGATCAGAAGGTTTTGTAGCTTTTATTGTCAACGAGAAATCGGTTGACACGGAGGGAGGTGATGTTCAAAATGAATGCGACTGTAATGGCACGAAAGAACTTATCCACGGAGATGGTCATAAAACACCATGTCCCTGCTCAGAGAGTCCACAGGGCTGTCAGTGTAGACCCGCCAAACCCATAACTGAAAAGGAAGTTATAAAAATACCGCAAGCGGGGGACGTAAAAAAAAAACAGCAAACGCCCCCTCTTGTGGTTTCTCAAGTAGCCAACCAAGAACAATCTGGAGATTCTGGAACAGACCCAGAAGATCAATCTTTTTCCGAAGATAAACCAAAAACTAAACAGGTTTTATTTTTTACAGCAAGTTGGTGTGGTCCATGTCAACAATGGAAGCGAACAGAGTTGGCAAGATTTAAAACTAATCCTAAATGGAAAATCTCAGAAAAGTCAGACGCCATGATAAGGATTGTAGACATCGACAAACCATCTAACAAACAGTTAATGTTTAAAAAACAAACTAGGGTAGTACCTGAATTCGTTTTACTAGTAGATGGAAAGTATGATTCTCACAAAACTGGGTATCAATCTGCTGAAACTATAGGTCACATGTATAACCAATCTAAAACAAGGTAATTCTTGTGAAAAACGCATACGAAGTGATGTCTTCTATATTCTCTGAGGGTGGCTTTAAGGTATCTGATTTTACCGTAAAAGTTCAGAGTGAAACTTCTATAGACATATATAAAAACAAAGAGTCTATCATTATAGACTTTCAAGAAAACCAACCAACGGTAACTATAAAAAAGATAATAAGATTAAAGTTAACTGTTGAGGGAATTGAATTAAACAAGGATGGCGGATTACTAAAACTAGATCGCTTCCCAGACATACCTTTTAAATACGAGTGGTTAGAAAATGAATAGAATATCACAAGCATCTATTGAGATTTCGTCTCAGATTGAAGAAAAATTCTCAAAAAGCAAAAGAAATCAAGCAATAGCAAGATCTTGCCTAAGCCTTTGCGGTGAGTGGGCGCTTATAAAAGAAAGCGCACTAGAAGATTTTACTAAATACCAAGCAAAAAAATCCTGTAGAGCATACATAAAACAAAACCTAAAAGAAGAAGTCGCAGGTAGTGCGCTGGTAAGCATACTATTTAGTGTAATTGTTAAGCTAATTATTGAATGGGTTATAGAAAACTATATTAGAAATCTACTTAAAAAATAATACTGGAGTAACAATGCCAACAGGTTTAGGTGATGAATTACTATGGTTGTGTCCATCTTTGGACGACAGTCCGAATGACTTATCTGGAAACGGAAACAATGGCACTTATGTAAACGGAACAGCCACTGTTGCGGATTCCGACCCCACTTACGGGGGTAGTCGTGCGTATAACTTTGATGGGGTAGATGCTTACATTTCTGTCCCATCAAGTTCTAGCCTGAGCTTTACTGACGCAGGTGGAGATACAGAATGTTCCTTTAGTTTGTGGGCAGAACTAGCCTCGTACTCAAACAACGCCAACTCACGAGGCATCGCTCTGCTTGGTAAGGGTTCAACTCTACAGCAAAGTGCGGACGCCGAGTACATGATGAATTGCTTGAATGGAAAGCCACGATTAACTTTATATCCACAGGCGACAAATGGGGCCAATTACCTTGATTCAGTATCAACAAATGTAGAAGTGCCTGTATCGACTTGGAAGCATATTACATTCACTTACAGTGGATGTGAAGTTACTGGATGTATTCAGATATTTGTAGATGGAGTGCTTGTTTCAGCCACCGATTCAAGCAACGTCTATACGGGAATGTTTGCGGGGGCCGGTAACTTTGAGATAGGGACCACGTTAAGGGTGGCGTTTTCTCGATGGCTTAATGGAAAGATGGACGATGTGCGAGTGTTTAACCGCGTCCTAGCCCAGTCAGAAATTACACTCTTAGCATCTACTCGTGGGTTTACGGCTGGTGGTGGCACACACATCAACAGAACTTTATTGGGTGTAGGTTGATTTTAACCTTGATTTTTTCCAGATTTGAAACTATAATAAAATACATATCAAACATTTAACATACGAGGAAAATTAATGTCTTTGAAGTCCCTTATGGATTATACTTTTGTCAGCAAGTACGCACGATGGATACCGGAAAAGAAAAGAAGAGAGACTTGGAACGAAGCTGTAGATAGAGTCAAGCAAATGATGCTTGAGAAATACGCAGACAAGCCAGAAGTATTGCCCGAAGTAGAATGGGCATACGAACAAATGCGCAAGAAGAAAGTTCTTGGTAGTCAGCGCGCTCTACAATTTGGCGGATCGCCAATCTTTAAACACAATGCGCGTATGTATAATTGTATTGTGTCGTTCTGTGATAGAACTAGATTCTTTCAAGAGTGTATGTATCTTCTACTTTGTGGGTGTGGTACAGGGTTTAGTGTACAAAAACACCACATAGATAAATTACCAGAACTTCTACCTAAAAAAGAGGGCAGTAAAAAATATGTCATACCTGACACGATTGAGGGGTGGAGTGATGCTGTCGGAGTCCTCGTATCAAGTTATTTTAATCAATTTGTTGATGAAGAGTTGTTTGTAGAATATTCTGGCAAGAATGTAAACTTTGACTATAGTGAAATCCGTCCTGCTGGTGCTTACCTTAAATCTAGTGGAGGCAAAGCGCCCGGACCAGAACCTCTTAAAAAAGCACTTACAAATATTAGGAAGATTTTAGACAAGGCACTAAAAGATGGACAAACAAAACTCTCACCCATCCAAGCTTACGATATTGTTATGCACACCGCTGACGCTGTTATTAGTGGTGGCGTTCGCCGTAGTGCTACCATTTGCGTCTTTAGCCCTGATGATACTGAGATGGCGACAGCTAAGACAGGAACTTGGTTTATCGACAATCCACAAAGAGGAAGATCCAACAATTCAGCGCTTCTACTCAGAGATGAAACAAGCAAGGAGCAATTCGCAGAGTTGATGAAGTCTGTGAAAGAGTTTGGTGAACCGGGATTTGTTTGGTCGGATAGCACAGAACTACTCGTAAACCCCTGCGTTGAGATTGGCATGTGGCCCGTATGTGAAAAAACAAAAGAGTCAGGATGGCAGGCGTGTAATCTTAGTACAATTAACTGCGCGAAAATCAAAACAGAACAAGACTTCTTTGACGCTTGTCGTGCTGCTACTATCATTGGAACGTTACAGGCAGGGTTTTCAGAATTTGAATACCTTGGTGGTGCGTCCGAAAGAATTATATCAAGAGAAGCATTACTGGGCGTGAGCATGACCGGTATTATGGAACAGCATGACATTTGTTTAGATGCTACCGCTCAAAAGCGCGGAGCTACTATCGTCAAAAAAACAAACAAAAAGATTGCTGACCTCATTGGTATCAACCAAGCAGCAAGAACCACCTGTATCAAACCAGAAGGAACTTCAAGTTGTATCCTTGGTACATCCAGCGGAATTCACCCTCATCACGCCAAGAGGTATATTCGTCGCGTCCAAGCTAATAAGATGGAACCTATCTACAATTACTTTAAAGAAGTAAATCCTAGAGCTTGCGAAGAAAGCGTATGGAGTAACAATGATAGCGATGACGTTGTTGGTTTCTGCGTAGAAGTTCCAGACGGAAGTAAAACTAAAAATAAAGTAGATGCCATTCAATTGTTGGATTACGTAAAGTCTACACAGAAGAACTGGGTATTGAACGGTACTAACCAAGAGTTGTGTACCCAACCTTGGCTTAATCATAATGTTAGTAATACTATCAATGTTAAACCAGAAGAGTGGGAAGAAGTAGAAAAATATATTTACAAGAACAGAAAATACTTCTGTGGTATTTCGTTGCTTCCAATTTCTGGAGATAAAGATTATCCTCAAGCGCCCTTTACTACAGTATATCTACCAAGTGAACAGGTTGCTCATTACGGCGATGCCTCGCTGTTTGTAAGCGGTCTTATTGAAGTCGCCCTAACTCTTTGGGAAGATAACCTATGGACGGCTTGTGACAGCCTTCTTGGAGTTGGAGAAAAGATTAAGGGTAATGGTAAAAAAGCATGGAAAGAACGTTGCGAGAAATTTGCTGAGAAATATTTCAATGGAGACCTAAGACAGTTGACATACTGCATGAAAGATGTATACAACTGGAAAGAGTGGGTTGACATGAACAGAGAGTATAAAGATGTTGATTTTACAAATGTTATCGAAGAAACTAACAATGTACAACCAGAGCAGGAACTTGCCTGCGCAGGAGGAAAATGCGAGATATGAACAGCCACCCGGACGAAACGGCCAGAGAAAAAATGCTACAAGAATCACAAGTAAAATCTAGATCTCCGTTTCCCACTTGGAACGGCCCAGTTCTAGAAGTTAAAAAATTAGACAGTAAAGCAACTGTTCCCACAAAGGTTAACGAAACAGATGCTGGATACGACCTGTATGCTTTGAACGGAACTATAATAGACAAGCATTGTCACAAGTTAATAAAAACAGGAATTGCTTTCTCTATACCAGACGGGTACGCTGGTCTTATTTGGCCTAGATCTGGAATGGCATACAAACATGGGATAGATGTTTTTGCTGGCGTAATAGACTCATCTTACAGAGGTGATGTGGGGGTCATACTTTATAACTCTCAGTACAGTAACTACAAGATACAAGCAGGAGACAGGATAGCTCAAATAGTATTTCAAAAAGTTCAGGATTTTGATTTACGATTAGTGACCGATTTAGACGATACAGAAAGAGGATTAGGAGGGTTTGGAAGTTCTGGTTCATAACACTAACATAAGGTATTTTAATGACTAAGAGAAAAACCAGAAAAGAAAACTCAGCGCCACAAAAAGTTAAAACAGTTGAGGCGAAAACACCTAGACAAAAAGACTACATAAGATCAATTATAGAAAACGATGTTATATTTTGTACAGGACCGTCTGGATGTGGTAAATCATTTATCGCTTCTGGAATAGCGGCAGAGCATTTACACCGTGAAGATATAGATCAAGTTGTAGTAACACGTCCGCTGGTATGTACGGGTAAAGAGATAGGGTCGCTACCGGGAGAACTTCTCGATAAGATAGCACCCTATCTCTTACCAATGCAAGAAAATTTCAAGTTTTTCCTTGGAAGAGCATACTATGGACACTATAATAATGAAGGGAAGATTAAATATGCCCCGCTGGAAATTATGCGCGGGTCAACATTTCATAATTCTTATATGATTCTAGATGAAGCTCAGAACTGTACTTGGGAACAAATTAAAATGTTCATAACAAGAATGGGTCAGGGAAGTAAGGTTATCATTAATGGTGACATCAGGCAGACAGACCTGAGCAGGAAAAGCGGACTAGAAGAAATAATAGATAAACTAGATGGACTAGAGGGTGTAGGTGTGTGTAGATTAGGATACAGCGACATCCAAAGAAATGGTATACTAGGAAATATACTCAACAGGCTGGAGAACTAATGCCAATATATGATTACGAATGTAAAGACTGTGGAGCAGAAGTCACTGATGTATTTCAAAAGGTAACAGACCCGGAGCTAACGACCTGCCCCATGTGTAATGAGGAAGGTTTATTTAGAGTTGTTACGGGCGGGCTTCACAGTTTTATGGCAGGAAGCAATACTATAGGAAGTGTTGCAGATAGAAATACAAAGGCTAATAAAAATCAAATTAATGAAATGGAAGCTAGAAAGAGGGAGCTTAATCCAACTCCAGAAAAACCTTGGTATCAAAAACAAGGTGATAAATCCATGAAGGATATAAACAAAATGACCCAAAAGCAAAAAACTAAATATATTATGGAAGGGGACTGATGGATTTTATTAACGACGAAAGGCAGGCGAGTGATGTTAAACCTAAAAAAGAGCATATATACATCAATAAAAAGGGGCATGTGATTGCAAATGATGTAGATAAAGTTTATGCGCAAGTGTTGATTGAGAACGAAAAAGAAACGTGTTATATAGTTACCTATCAAAATTCACCACTAGACCCTATGGGTAGATACCAGAAGAGACAAACCTACCTAGAAACAAAGATGAAGAAAGTAACGAAGAAGACTTTTGATTTTTATATAACATATTTGCAAACCAACAATTCAATTTATTTAACTAGAGCAAACAGGAGTTATCAAAATGGCTAAGACCGGACCTTTAGGAGATGTGGAAAAGTTTTATATTGAAAATAAACACCAAGAGTTTACCGTAGAGCAATTGGCTAAAAAACTAAATAGACCCAAAGCTACGGTGGAAAAGTATGTAGAAAAAGCAAAAGAGAAAAGGGTTCACACTCAAGAAGAAAAGCCAAACCTTTTTGCTTCACGCAGAGGCTCTACAGTGATGACACAGGCGGCATCAGAACTTGGTGACGAAATAAGGAAACAAAATAGGGACAAAAAACCGAGCGCAAAATGCACGACGAACATCAGATAACAGACAGGGAAAAGTGGTCGCAGGTATTTAAAACAAACGTAAGGGCTACATGGCTTATTGTAACCCTTAAAGACGGAACGGAATACTTCATCGACAACACAGATCGTTGGCACGAATTAAAAAGGTATTGTGATAATAATAAAATCTTTTTAAGTAAATTATCTATTCAGTTCAAATCTCACAGAGAAAGAATTGACATAACAAATATTGACGGTATATATTTTGCTAAGTCTGTTATTGGTATACTTGGAGCAGAAAGTAAGCAGACTTATACTATTGGTAAAATTAAAGATGGTATTGTTCACAAAACGTTGTGGTTGATACCTGAGTTGATTGTTGAAAAGGAATATGAAGATTATGAATCAGGTTGTTTTGAAGAATCCATCATTTATGACAAAGCGAAAAAGAACTGAGAAAAGCAAGTATAAACACCAGTCAACTGGTGACTACTGCACTTGCGCATCTTATTTAGCTGAATTAATGTGTTTAAGGCTTGCGGAACACAAAAACGAAGGTAAACTAGGACACAAGTTCTGGAACAAGAAACCTTGGGACTGGACCTTCAAGCAACAACTTTTTGCTGCAAATTCTCTTATTAAAAAATATGGGGAGGTAGCCGTTGTCAAAGCGGTCAACTCCCCGTTTTTATCTAAAGTGTTTTCGTTAAAGAACAAAAGGGTAGTACCAGAAATAAAAAAGCAATTAAAGATTATTGAAGATAATAAAGACACAAAGCAAGAGCTAGATGTAAAAGAAGAACCAACCGTAAGAAAAAAATCATACGGCAAAAAATCTAAATTAAACAAATTGAGAGGACTAGATGGCAAAAAAGAAAGCGAAGGCTAAGTTTGACGATGATATTGTAAGCAATCAAATCATTGGAAAGTATGGCGACATTGTAGAACAAGGCACAAAAGTTCTTGCTGACTTACAAAACTTTAAGACCATAGGTATTTCACCAGCGCTAGACTTAGCTACTGGCGGTGGGCTTAGAGAAGGTAGTGTTGCCGTGATGACTGGCGACCCTAAAACTGGCAAGACAACTACATCGCTTTACTTTGCAGCAAAAGCTCAAGCCGCAGGCAAGAATGTATTCTATTTTAATACCGAAGGTAGACTTACTAAAGAAAACTTTACAGGTATTAAAGGTCTTGATGCTAGTAAGATCAAAGTCATTCAAGCAACAGACAATCAGCCAGTTGTATCCGCTGAGACATTTCTAAACGCAATTGAGACATACGTTAAGAACACGCCAGACTTTGTGGCGATCATTGACTCTGTGTCCAATATGGTTCCGCAGGATGAACTTGACGGCGACGTTAGAGGTGGTGTTAGAGCGCAACTGCCAAGGCTCCTTTCTATGTTCTTTAAGCGTATCAGTAACGATGTGGCTAGAACTAAGGCTATTTTAATCTTTATCACTCATAATATTGCTAATACTGGTGGATCAAGATGGTCTCCCGCTAAACTTGCTGATTGTGGTAACATGCTTCAGTATCAAGCTGGTACAAATATGGTTATTACACACAGGGGGAAGTGGGAAGAAACAGACGCTTCTGGTAACAACGTTGGTCAAGTAGCAAACTGGGTTGTTAAAACTTCTGCCGCTGGCGGTAAACCAAACTCTAACGCTGTGTCTTACATTAGGTATGGCGTTGGTATAGACGAAGTTAGAGAACTGTGCGAGATTGCAAATGAGTTAACATTTATTAAACAGGCTGGAGCTTGGTACACAATAGTTACTGCTATAGAAAACCAAAAAGATCCAGCTATTCAAGCTTTACTAAAGAAAAACGATGTCGATGTCGATAAACCAGAAGATGTAGAAAAGTTCTTTAAGTTTCAGGGGATGTCAAAGTTGGGCGATTTTATAGAGCAGAATTTAGAGGTGCAAGAATTTTTATACGAAGAAATAAAAAACGTCCTATGAAAGTGCTTGGGTTGAACGGTCGTGAGTACATCATAGATTTAAAAAAGTATATCGTTAGTAATGACGACAAGACTGTTAAATCAAAGTACCACATGGCAGCAAGGCAGCTTTTAGCAGATATGTTCAAGGGGTATACGGTATTGGAAGAAGTTAAACTTCCCGGATCTCGATGTCCTAGTAAAAAATCTGCTTTGTTTTTAGACTTCTTTATACCCAATTTTTCTTTAGGGATAGAAGTTCATGGGCAACAGCATTATGAATTTTGTAAATTCTTTCACAAAACTAAAGCTGGCTTCTTGACATCAAGGAAAAGAGACTTTATAAAGGAAGATTGGTGTAAGTTAAATGGTATAGATTTAATTGTACTTAAATATTCAGATAAAACACAAGACTGGAGAGATCAAATTGAAAGCCGCTGAAAGACTAAAAGAATTTCTTGACGGTATCGAAGCATACATTACTGCTAAAAATATAACACCTACAAAATTTAACACAGAATTTGCCATAGCAGAAACGTTGTCGCTAGAAAACCTAGAAAAACTAACCCAAGACGAATGCTTTGGGTACGCATATCAACTTATGCAATACGTAGACCATGTTGGAACAGAGCGAGCGCAGTGCGAAAATGTAATTCGTTGGTGTGAAAATTCACTACAAAGCATTATATCAGAACAGCTTGCAAGTGGCGTTTGGGATACGTATGCTAAACATGAAACCAAGGTCGCTACAATTTTAAGAAACGACCATCTAGCAAATAAAATCAACGAATGGAAACTAACTGCTCAAGGAAGGCTTGAAAATATCAAGTCTAGAGAGTACAATATAAGAAGAAAGGCAGACATACTTTTTGAAAAAGGCAAAAGGAAATGATAGATAAAGACTTACTTAAAAATTTGACCAACGAACAGAAACAAGAACTGCTTGAACAATTGACAGCTAGTCTATCTGAACCAAAACAAAAAGAGGTTGCTGTAGAAGAGCCTCAAAAAACTACAGAGAGTGATAAAACTGACTTTACTATGCATAAAACTAATTCTAAACCCAAAGGAAGGAGAGAACCCGTGAAGTTCAAAAAGAACGCTTGGCAAGATGATGGTGTTGAGTTTTCTGATATGGAGACACCTCAAACCAAGAGGACTCCCAGAAATAGAAAGAAACCACAAAAGGCAAGCGTTGAGTGTCATGTTTGCGGAAGAGAGTTTCAAATAAACTCCAGTCTAGTTTATGGCGAATACCACAGGTGTAACCGATGCGGCGGTAAGTAAAATGACTAAAATATTGCAAGACTTGGGCGCAGAAAGAGCAGTACTCGCTGGTCTTTTCGCTCACGGTTTAGAATCATACATTGAAGTTTCAGACGTATTAGATCACAATAGTTTCGCTGCGCAAAATAATCAGATAATATTTAAATGCGTTGAAAAGATTTTTGATAGCGAAGTAGAGATTGATATAGCTTCGTTTATATCTTCCGCAGAGCGGCTGGGTTTTTCTGAAACCTTTAAAGACAAACGTGAATTAAATTACATTAAAGGATTGATGGATTTTCCCGTCAAGAAAGATAATATTCTACACTTTGCTGCTCAAATTAAAAAGTTTGAATTTGCAAGAGGTATAGTAAAACTTGCCAACTCTATCGGTAAGGATGTGTCAGAAATCAATGGCGACGAAGACATAGACGAAATCATTGGTAAGCTAGAGAATCCTGTTATGGATTTCCTCAGAGAAGAAGACACAAAAGAAAATCAGGAATTATTATGTGAAAACATTGAAGAGTATATTGAGTTCCTTCAAGAAAACCAATGCGATCAAATTGGTTTGTCTAGTGGTTTTTCAAGATACGATGCTGTCATTGGTGGCGGTCTACGTCGCAAATGTGTAGATATGGTAGCCGCAAGGCCCGGAGTTGGTAAATCTGTGTGGGGTGATAATATCGCTCTACACAACGCTAGAAAAGGCATACCCGTTTTAATGCTAGACACAGAGATGAGCAAGGAAGATCATCTTAATAGAATACTTTCTAATATCAGTGGTGTGCCAATTAATGACATTTCAACGGGAAGGTTTGCTAATGACGAAGAAAAGTACATCGCTGTAAACAATGCGGTGGAAGAAATAAAAAACATACCCTATACCTATGTCTGTGTCGCTGGCGCCCCATTTGAAAGCATATTAAATCATATCAAACGGTGGGTCATGAGAGAAGTTGGAACAGATGAAGAAGGTAGAACAAACGAATGTTTGGTTATTTATGATTATCTAAAATTGATGGCTTCATCAGGTATTTCTAATTCTGTTGCAGAGTTTCAAGCGCTTGGTTTTCAAATTATGGATCTTCATAATCTCACGGTTAAATTAGATATTGCTTGTCAAGCCCTATGTCAGTTAAACAGAGATGGTATAACAAGGGAGGATACAGGCTCTATGAGCGGTTCTGACAGGATTGTTTGGCTTGTTACATCATTGTCATACCTTAAAGAAAAGTCCGCAGAGGAACTGGCAGAGGATGGACCAAGGTCAGGTACACATAAAGTTATTAATTTAAAAGCTAGACATGGACCCGGACTCAGTGGTGGAAATTACATAAACTTTCTCATGCAAGGGGAATACGCAAAGTTGACAGAGTTAAGAACAAGAGACGAATTAATAGCAACTGGCGGAACAGATGCTATCGAAGGAGCAGAACTACCGTTTGAAGAGGGAAACAATGAGTAAGTACGAAGCGGAATTTAATGGTGGACCCTCTCACGGAGAAATACTACCACTACCCAAAATACAATCTGTCTATAAAGTTACTAAGGTTTACGATAGTGGACTAATGACAGAATCTTCATACTGGCTAGTTAAAGAAGAGGGTCAAAGGTTGTTCTACGACCTTCAAGAAGAAGTGTTTGTTAAGTATGTTGACTGCCTTAAAAGAGATCCGAGATGAGTATAATTCCACTGTTTATAGCAACTATTTGTTATGTATTAACCTGTTTATCAAACTTAAAACAAAGAGATTATCCGCACGCGCTTGTTTGGTTTGCTTATACTCTCGCTAACTGTGGGCTACTTTGGTATGAATGGAACAAAACAAAAACTTGATTTAAATAAAGTAAAAGATATTATATTTAAAGATCTAGGAAAACTTTTAAAAGACCTAGATATTGAATGGGATTCTAAAAATAATAATGTCTTTATGCCTTGCCCGATTCACGGTGGAGACAATCCAAACGGTCTTTCTATATCATCAATTCATAAGAACTGGCGATGCTGGACTCATAGTTGTCACGAAGAATTCGGAACAGACATATTTGGTTTTATTGGCGGCTGTAGACAAGACGCAACTTTTTCCGATACGTTGAGATACGTTTGTAAGTTATACAACATTGGCAACGAGCATACGTCTACTTCGGTAAAACCAGAGAATAATAAGAGCCAGCTAGAAGAGATCGTAGATATTTTCAAACCGGAAGACACGCAAATTAAAGAACATGCTTACACTAGGGATGTGAAAACAATAAAAAATTCTCCTTATTTTGAGAACAATCGCGGTTTTTTATCATCTACTTTGTCTGTCTTTGGAGTAAAAGATTGTATAGATAAATCTTCATCAATGTTCAATAGAGCAATTATACCAGTGAGGTTTCAAAACAAAGAGGTTGGATATATAGCAAGAGCAACAAAAGATTACATTCAACCTAAATATTTATTCTCAAGCGGCTTTAAAAAAACTGAATATCTTTACAATTACGACGAAGCTGTGGGAGCAGGCTTAGATAAACATACGTTATTTTTAGTAGAGGGACAGGGAGACGTTTGGAAGCTATACGAAGCTGGAGTAAAAAACGCTGTAGGTTTATTTGGTAAAGATATATCCAACCAGCAAATTAAACTTTTAGTCGGTGCGGGTGTTACTTACATAGTAGTACTCACAGACAACGATCAAGCTGGAAGAGAAGGTAGGATGAAAATACAAAGAGAACTAAGTAGAATGTTTAATTTAATTTATCCTCCAATGTTAAAAAAAGATATTGGCGACATGACTTTAGAACAAATCAAAGATTATATATTACCCCACGTAAAAGGACTTTATTAATGATTCTAGGTATTTCTGGAAAAAAACAAGCTGGCAAAACAACGGTTGCTAATATTGTACATGGTGAAATTTTAGTCAAAAACAAGATGATTCTTGATTACAATATCAATGAACAAGGTAAGCTAATCATCAAAACAAACAATGTTAGCGGACAAGAAGGGTGGGGTGAATTCGACATAGACCGTAAAGATGAAGAGTTTATAGAATACGCTCATTATAATATGTGGCCGTTTGTAAAGCTATACAATTTTGCTGACTCGCTAAAAGATATGTGTATCAATCTTTTCGGTTTGACGTATGAGCAGGTCTATGGAACAGACGAGCAAAAAAATCAGAATCTAAATCATATAAGATGGGAAGATATGCCACGCTTTCAAAACATGAAGCTAATGAAAAAAATGCCAATTGACGCAAA
>Ga0208767_1002151_pt1 | contig 15129 bp, 11 predicted proteins | sample VirMetDEL_Mar_21_FD_184514 | JGI IMG/M metagenome (GOLD analysis project Ga0208767, IMG submission 184514) | Aqueous microbial communities from the Delaware River and Bay under freshwater to marine salinity gradient to study organic matter... | ecosystem: Environmental > Aquatic > Marine >... | reverse complement strand
TAAAAGCAATCCAAGAACAACAAACAATTATAGAAGACTTAAAAGCTAGAATAGAAACTCTAGAGGGATAAAGATATGACAACTAAAATACCAGTAGAACTCTCAAGCACTCCGGGGATTGTTGATGGGTCTAATGCAACTGCTATAACTATTGATAGTTCTGAGAATGTAAGTATTACAGGAGATTTAAATGTAACAGGTGGTCAAATTAATACAGGTAATACAGCAGGTGACCATTCAGAGTTTGGTACAGATGGAAGTGGACATACCTTCATAGATGCTAGTACATCTGGTGGAAGCCTTTTCTTACAAGCAGGTGGAACTACAAAAGTTACTATGAATTCTTCTGGAAACGTAGGCATAGGAACTACGAGTCCTGATTCAACTTTGCACGTTAAAGGTGCCGCAGATGCTTATGTAACTTTAGAAGCAGGTTCTGCAGATGGTAATACTGCACTTTTGATGCAAAACTCAGGTGGAACACAAGAAGCATACCTTCTTTATGATACTGATGATGACAATATGCAATTTGGGGTTGCCGGCGCAGAAAAGATGAGGATTACCTCTGGTGATGTTATTGTAGGTGATACTGTTGTTCCAAATGGTAGTAACAGTTGTTTTAGTGTGTCTACTGGAGGTACAGTGGTAACTTCAAGAGCCGCTACAAACTCTCAAACACATTTTCTTTTTATGAACCCTAATGGTGGAGTAGGTAGTATAAGAACAAATGCTTCTGCTACAGCTTTTAACACATCATCAGATGCTAGACTCAAAGACATTACAGGCTCTGCAAGAGGTTTAGAAGTTATAAACGCTCTTAATCCAGTTTCATATAACTGGAAAGCTGATGGTAAAGCTGATGAAGGTTTAATAGCACAAGAGGTATTAAACATAGTTCCAAATGCAGTAAGTGGTTCAGAAGAGGAGTACTATCAAATGGACTACTCTAAATTAGTAACACCACTTGTAAAAGCCATCCAAGAACAGCAAGAACAAATAGAACAGTTAAAAACTGAAATACAAACCCTCAAAGGAGAATAAAAAATGGCAATTAATTATGCATGGGATGTGAGTACTGTCGACACTTACCCAACAAAAGACAGCAATAGTGATGTCGTGTATAACGTACATTGGAGATTAAAAGCAACTGATGATGCTAATAACGATGAGGATGGTAATCCACAGACAGCAGAAGTCTACGGAAGCCAAGGTTTAGATACTGATGATATCTCAAGCTTCACAGCCTTTGCAGACTTAACAAGCTCTGACGTACAAGGTTGGGTTGAAGCGGCTATGGGTGCTGATAAAGTTACTGAACTTAAATCAGGCTTAGATGCTCAAATAGCTGAGAAGATAACACCAACAAGCGTCACTAAAACAATCGGTTAAAATTTTATAGAGAGACAAAGACATGGCAATAACTAAAGCAACAGGACCAGTATTAGGTAATTATCCAGTAGGCACAGGCAACGTAGCTTTGGGTGATACTGCACTTGATAGTACTGCAAGTGATGGTATTAATAATACTGCAATAGGAAATGCTGCATTAACAGCAAACACTACAGGTGATAATCATGTTGCAGTTGGTTACAACGCACTTACAGCTAATACGACTGGACGTAATAATGTTGCTATAGGTTATACATCTATGGCAGCTAATACAGAAGGAACAGGTAATACAGCAGTTGGATTATCTTCATTAGATGTAAATACAACTGGTGATAATAATGTTGCATTAGGTGCAGGTTCATTAGGGTTAAACACCACAGCAGGTAACAATACTGCGGTAGGTTATGCTTCTTTAGCAGCAAACACTACAGGAACACAGAATGTAGCAGTGGGTGTAAGTGCTTTAGATGCTAATACAACGGCAAATAATAATACAGCAATTGGAAGACAAGCTTTAACAGCAAACACAACAGGCGCAGAAAACACTGCGGTGGGTAAAGATTCTTTAGAAGCCAATACTACAGCTTCTAACAACACCGCAGTTGGTGCTAATAGTTTAGCAGCAAACACTACAGGAACTCAAAACACAGCAGTAGGAGCATTATCTTTAGATGCACATACGACAGGTAACAATAATACAGGATTAGGTTATGGTGCTTTGTCAGCGAATACGACTGCAACTGGTAATACAGCAGTAGGTGCAGTTGCCTTGGTTGCTAATACTACAGGTGCTGCTAATACAGCAGTAGGAACAAGTGCTTTGACGGCAAACACTACAGGTGCAGACAATGTGGCTGTTGGGCATAGTGCTTTAGATGCCAACACAACAGGCTCAGACAATATTGCGGTGGGTAAAGCTGCTTTAGGAGGAAACACCACAGGCAGTAGAAACACAGGAGTCGGTGATAATGCTCTATCAGCTAATACAACAGCAAATGATAATACAGCAGTAGGTCAACTTTCTTTATATTCAAACTCTACAGGTGCTTTGAACACAGCAGTAGGTGTATCGGCATTACAAGAAAACAGCACAGGTTCAAGTAACCAAGCATTCGGTAGACGTGCTTTATATCTAAACACAACTGGTACAGAAAATAATGCTTTTGGTTATTTAGCAATGCTTAGTAACACAACTGGTAGCTATAACTGTGCTGTAGGTGTTAATGCTCTAGGGGCAAATACAACAGGTAATGATAATATTGCAATAGGTACTGCCGCATTAAATACTACAACACCAACAACAACAGGTACTAATAATATTGGCATAGGAGATGGTGTGCGATGCAAAACAGCTAGTGAATCTGGTAGTATTGTTATGGGACATAATATTGAAACTTATGCAGTTAATAGTTTTACGTTTGGAACAGCCGCTCAAGGTTTTGTTACTAATCAGTTTAGTTCAAATGCTACTTGGTCAAGACCTTCTGATGAAAGATTAAAACAAGACATACAAAATGACACACTTGGTTTAAGTTTTATAAATGATTTAAGAACTGTTACCTATAGATGGAAAGGTAATAATGAAATTCCAGAAAACTTTACTGGTTATCAATCAGAAAATGTAAAAGACACAAGTAAAGTAATGCATGGAATGATTGCTCAAGAAGTTAAAACAGCGTTAGATACTGCGGGCGTTAGTACGTTTGCGGGATGGGATGCAGACGATACGAGTGGTCAACAAATGCTTTCAACAGAAATGTTTGTATATCCTTTGATAAAAGCAGTACAAGAATTAACAACAAAGCTGGAAGCAGCAGAAGCAAGAATAACAACTTTAGAAGGAGAATAATATGGCTCAAACAGTAGCAGAAGTATTAACAGCAGCCACAGATAGCGTAACTGTTATTAATGATATTAATGGTGGTACGTATGATGTAAGTAGACTGACGCAAGAAGAGATAAACGACATGGTACAACGTAATGTTGACCACTTAGAACTTATCTTAGCTTACGCACCTGTTGATTCAGATGACGATACTCCAGATGTTGCGGGTTCTAGTGAAGATAAATCATCTTACACAAGTGCTATAACAACTGGTAAAGCTTATATAGCAGCAAACTAATAATAAAGGAATAAAACATGGAAACATTAATAGCATTAGCAATCTTAACAGGTGTAGCATACTTTATAATATCTGCAAAGAAACCTGAGTGGATTGAATTAATTAAATCAAAACTTAAAAAGAAGTAAAAGACTATGGAGCTTACAGGCTACTTACTGTGGAACATATTCCTTACATTGGTTGTAGCTCCAATACTCTACAGCATTCGTGCAAACACGTCAGAGCTTAAAAGACTTGACATACTTTTAAATAAAACAAGAGAAGAAATGGCAAAAGAATACGTAACTAAACAAGAAGTTAAAGATGACATGGCTCGTGTGTTTGATACGTTGGACAAGATTGAAGAGAAACTTGACAAGCTTTTCGAGGTTAAATAATGAAGAATAAAACTAAACAGAGAAAAAGGTATAATAAAGGATTGAGAGAAGACTATACTCAAGGTGGACGTGTAGGTTATCAAGATGGTGGTGAGCGTGAAACAGGTCGTCAAGATGAGATGGATGCTCAACAGGAAAATGGAAGTGACGCAACTCCTACTCCTTCTCCAACACCAACCCCAACTCCAACACCAACCCCTGCGCCGACTGCTACACCTACGCCTACTCCTACACCAACACCTACTCCAACACCTACGCCTACTCCTACAGAGACACCTCCCTCAGTTGATCCTGACGAAAGAAGAGAAAGGATAGCAAGAACTACAGAAACTGTTGAGTCTTCGGCTAAAGGAGAAGTACCTCCGGAAGCTGTAATACCTCCTGCTCAACAAGTTGACGAAGGTATAAAAGCAGATGTTAAACAATTAGCAGATTCTGATTTAGCACCTGCTACAGCCGGAGTTGCTACTTCTACAGATGCTACCGCAACTACAGGTACTGCTACTACAACTGCTGCACCAGATACAGTAACTGCAGCTAAAATGGATGCTGTTCAGACAGATTCTGCAGTAGCTGAAGCTGCTCAAGGTCAAGTATCAGAAGATGCAGAACTAACTGAAGATGAAATAGCAGCAGCAGCAGATGTTTCAGATGTTGCCCCTATTGAAGGTGTTGACGTAACAGTTGAAGAAGGTGCTTTAACTGGTAGAGTTATAGGTAAAATTAGTGATGGTGCAAAAGCTACAGCAGCCGTTAATGCAGGTACAAGTTTAAGAAAAATTACTAGGGCTAAAAAACAATTAAGAAATGCAGGTCTTACAGAAGATCAAATAGCTGAAATTGGTGATGATATAGAAGCTCTTGAAGACCGGCTTACAGATTTTACAGAAGAAGAAAGAGGAATTATTGCAGGAGTAGATAAACAAATTCTAGTCACAGGACAATTGAATGGTTTATTAGAAGGTATAGAAAACGGAGAAATACCTACTTGGGCTAGACCTGCAGTTGCTCAAGTAGAACAGATGTTAGCTAAACGAGGTATGTCTGCTTCAACAGTTGGACGAGATAGTTTATTTAATGCTATCATACAATCTGCTATGCCTCTTGCTCAAAGTAATGCAACTGCACTACAACAAGCAGCAACACAGCAAAGAGGTATAGAGGCTGCAGAAGCAGAAGCAAATGCTCAAAGAGCACAGCAAACTGCATTGACTAATGCTAGTAATGTTTTTAAAATGGACATGGCACAGTTTAGTGCTGATCAACAAACAGCATTAAGTAATAGTAAATTTTTACAAACAGTTAGTTTAACCGAGGCTAGTGCTGATCAACAAGCTACAATACAAAATGCAGTTATACAGTCACAGATTAATTTAGCAGAAGCAAATAATATAACTAAACTAACTGCACAGAATGCACAAGCATTTTTACAAATGGATATGGCAAACCTGTCTAATGATCAACAAGCAAAGATGTTTACTGCTCAAGCAGAACAGCAAGCTATGTTAAGTAATCAAGCTGCGACAAATGCAGCTAGACAATTTAATGCTGCTAGTGAAAATCAAACTAATCAGTTTATGGCTAACTTAGCTACGCAAGTTGCAATGGATAATACTAGACAGCAAAATGCAATGGAACAGTTTAATGTACAACAAGAAAATGCAATTGCTGCACAGAATGCAAATAGAGCAGCCGATGTTTCTAAATTAAATGCACAGCTTGAAACACAGATTAATCAATACAATGCTCAACAAGAGTTTGCTAAGAATCAATGGAATGTACAGAATGCACAAGCTATTGAACAAGCCAATACACAATGGAGAAGACAGGCAAATACAATTAATACTGCAGCACAAAATGCAATTAATCAACAAAATGCACAGAATGCTTTTGGTATGAGTATGCAAGCTCAAGCTTTTTTATGGCAAGAACTTAGAGATGAAGCTGACTTTGGATTTAAAAGAACTGAAAATGAACTACAACGTAAAGCTTCATTAACGATTGCTGCGCTTGGTAATGATGGTTTAATATATAAAGGTAGGAATGTTAGTCAAGCATTGAAGGCAGTTCAAGGAGTTTTTAATGGATATACTACACAAACTGCTACTGGTGCGGATGATCCAGAGTATGGAAGGTAAAAATTATGATTAAGAAATTTGTTAAAAAAATTGGTAAAGGAATAAAGAAAATAGGTAAAGCTATTGGTAAGCCTTTTAAGAAACTTATGAAAACTAAACTAGGGAAAGTTATTGGTACTATAGGTATGATGATGATTGGAGGTTGGATGCTAAGTGGAGCAAAAGCTTTTACGAGTACTTTATGGGCAGGACAAGGAATGGGCACAGCATTTTCTAATGGTTTAGGAGCTATGGGTAAGGCTGCTAATGCTACGTTTAGTACAATTACCGATGGTATTAAAGGAATGTTTGGTGAAACTGCAACAGCACAAAAAGCAACTGCTGAAAAATTAAGTAATGAAGTTGCGAAAAATGCAGGATCATCAGTTGATTTTGCAAGTGATGCAGTTGTAAGTGGAGGACAACAAGCAGATATAATTGGAGATAAACTTGCCGGTATGCCCTCTCCTACAGATGTATCCGGACAAGCAACAGCTACTACTGCAGATGGTAGTATTAGAGTTGCAGGAACAGAAACTGCAGGAGGAAGACTAATTGAAGAAACAAGTCGAGTAGGTTCTATGAAACAAACACCTACATCTTTATTAGAATCTACTAAACCAGTAGAATTTGGTACAGACCTAGCAATGGAAAGTGTATCTCCTGATTTTGCATTAACTGATCCTACGTTACCTGCAGTAGACCCTAAACAACCCGGATTTATAGAAAGAAACTTTCCGAGAGTTGCAGATGCTTTAGAAAGTGCTGACACTTTAAAAGAAGCGTATGATAAAACAGTAGGAGTTGTTACTAATTATGCTCCTTTACAAAATACTAACTTACCAAAGCTTGTAAGAAATACTACGATTGGAGAAGGTATGACAGTTGCAAGTTTACTGGCAAGTCCTGAAGAGCCTTACGTTCAAGGAAGGAGTGATGTGTCAGGAGCAATCGATGCATTATCAGTGAATGACGAAAGACTGTACGCACAAATGCCTATGGATCAATTTATGGCTCAACCAAGTGTACCTAGCCCCTCCCCTGCAACTGCAACTAGTTTATTGCAAAAGTATAAGCAAGCAGGGTATTTATACGACACAACAGTTTTAGGTTAAGGAGAATATAAATGTCAATCAATCCAGATGAGTTAATAAATGTAGAAGGTTTCGGAGGAAGAACACCTTTTGAAAGACCTATTCCCGGACAGTCATTAACAAATGACCCTGATACTAAGTATCCTTGGGAGCAACCTCCTAAATACACCGATGTAACTTCTGCTACAATAGATATAGTTGCGGATTCATATGAAAAAGAAACATATGAAATGATTGCTTTGACATTAGCAGACGGTATGCCCGTTGGTAGTTTAGCGTCATTAATTCTTCAAGCCGGTTTCCAAGAGGGTAAATGGAATCCTGATTTAATGATGCTACTTATAGAGCCAACAATGTATATACTGGCAGCTATTGCTGAACAATGTGGTATTGATTATCTTTTGTATGAGGGAGATTCGTATGAGTCGTATGATGAAGATGATGATTTAAATGAACAAAAATCTTTAGAAGTTCTAGGTAAAATTAAACAAGATAGTTCAGACAGATTAAAATTCAAAGATTTAAAACCTTCTCAAATTACTAAACAATCTGTACCAGAAGAAGCATTAGAAGTGGTTGAAAATTTTGAACCTCCTCAAGAACTGGTTAGTCTTTTGGAAAAACGTAAAGAAGAAAAAAATAATAGTTTATTAGAGAGAACATAAAATGGTAGATAAAATAGACCCCACAAATCTTTCCTCTGTAGAATATGGAAGTCAGTTGTTACAACAAAAACAAAGACAAGAAGAAGAATACGCAAAGAAAGTTCGTAAAGATCAAAAAATTGAAAAGTGGACGAATGTGCTCACAACTTTGAATGACATAGGTAGGAATAGAGCAATGCGTAATGTTAATGAAAGAATTAATAGTTCTGACCCTATTGTGGCTAGAGAAAAAGCTGAAATCGCAGCATTCAATAAAGAGTATGATGCTCAAGAAGGATGGAGAAATGCAGTAGATGGTATAGGTTTAGAAGGTTATGCTAGACAAGAAGCAGATGCGTTTTTAAAAGCAGGAAAATATTCTAATGTTTCTGAGGATTTAGCAGGCTTACAAACATTAAATGATGATTTATATAAACAATTTGTTAAAGACCGAGACTTAGTTGCTAAATATAAATTACAACAATACAATGCTAATAAAATTTCTAAAGGTATAAACGAACAAGAGTATTTGAAAAATTTAATGGATTGGCGAACTAAACCATTAAAAGGTAATTTACTTAAAGATACTGCTGCACTTTTCGGATTAAATAAAGATAAAGCAGAAATGGCTTTAGAAGATTTACTTGATCCTAATGGTGCTAAATATAGTCAAGAGTTAATTGCAAATAAGGTTGGTTTAGAAAAGTTACTAAGTGCAAAAGATAAAGATGGTAATTTAATTTGGAATCGGGAAGAAGAAGAAAGATTAAGAGAATCTTTGGTTGGTTTTGGTGATGTAGCTGCTCTTAGAAAAAGAGATGAAACTGCAGAAGTTAAAAATGTATATAATCCATTTGGTACTCCATCAACTTCTGTAATAAGAACTGTCAGCGAAACAACTCCTTATGGTAAAAGAGAAGATATTGTGTATACAGATAATGATGGAAGTTATCAAAATATAGTAAATGGTACAGTTGTTCCTAAAACTAAACCTGAGATAGCTAAAGCTGCTGAAATAGTTTTAGGAGAAATAGCTGCTAATTTAGGTGACGATGCTACACAAGAAACTATATTTAACCAATTTAAAAAAGATCATTACGATCTTTATGCAAGAGCGTACACTCTAAAGGCTATAGAATTTCCTGCAGGATATGCAATTCCTACTTTATCTAATGATGATAAAAATATGGCAGGAGGTGCTGTCAGAGCTATAACGGAAAGTAAACTTGGATCATCTGAGACAGGATTTTTTAAATCTTTTAAAGAAACTTATCTAGACCCTGAAGAACTAGATACAAACCAAGCAATACTATACGATAATTTTATTAATGGTGTTGCTGAAAGCACAAAATATTATATGGAGAGAGGTAAAACTAGTGACGAAGCTTCTCTAACTGCTTACAGAGAACAAATGCAGGGATGGGAAATAATTAAAAAAGGAGGAAGGTTTAGTTCAGATATATTTAATTACAAACGACAAGCTGCCGGAACTTTAGTAGGAACTAGACAATCAGATGATCAAACAGAAAATAAAGTCGTTACTAGTATTCCAGATAATTCTACAGTTGCAGCTACAGACGGAACTGAAGAAGCTTTTACAACTGGAACAGAAAGTGTACGGACCGAACTTGTAAATAATCTTACTAATAATCCAAACTTTATGGCAACTTATAGGGAAGCAAACTTTCAACAGAAGAATAAAATTCTAGATGCTGCCGCAAGAAGGCATCCGGATAAAGTAAGAGCTTCAATGGAAGATTTTGTAGAGGTTGGAGAATCAGTCAGACTTGATAATAACAAAGGTTACATCTCTTGGAATGGTTCTCAGTTTGAACAAAGTGGAGTTGTTGCGTTGTTTGGTGCAGTAGAGGGCACAAATAAACAAATGACATTTAATGACATCCCTGAAGGAGAAATGAAAGATTTAGTGAGGGAAAAAGCAGTAACTTTATATGCCAAATATGCTAGTCAAGTAGATGAAGGAGTAAATGTTTCTGATCCAAACAAACTATTTAAAGGTTCTTTTGCTCAAGAGTATGGTTTGATACCTGCAGCAGTAGAAAGATTTTTAGGTGGTGGTTCACCTTCTCAAATAGCACAGCACAGAAATCAACCTAAGTTGAAAGAAGCAGATAAGTTAGTTGATATAGCCGGTTATTCTTTCTTAGGAATAACACAGGGCGATGCTTCTTTAGCTCGTCAATTTTTAATAGATGCAATGATAGATGCTATGCCGACAGAACAAGATAGGTTAATAGCTGCTAGAAGAATTATACCTGAACAAAGAACAGCGTAAGATATGTCTGAAAGATTAAATGATGGATTTGATGATCTGTTTACTATGCCTATAGTATCAGAAGACGATACGTTATCTGATCCTTTAAATAAAGAAAAAGAAGAAAAGAAAAAAGAAAATACATTTGATGATGGTTTTGATGATTTATTTTCAGATTCTTTTGACAAGCCTTTAGATATACCTGAACCTTTATCAGGTCCTGAACCTTCGTTTGCTCGTAAATTTGATTATGGATTAGAGCAAGAACAAACAATACTAGGCAATCTTGCACAGTCTTTTGTAGCAGGGGCAAAATCTTTAACTCGTTCTGGTTTAACATTTGAAGAAGCTTTACGAGAGTCTGAAAGACAAAGGCAGGAAGATATATTAAAAGAGTATCCTGAGTTTAAAAATAGACCAGAAGATGCTGCAGTTATATCAGGTAGAATAGCTCAAGCTTTAGTTGATCCCTTACCTTGGCTAATTCCTTGGACTAAAATTGCTCAAACAGGTAGAGCAGCTACTGTAGCAACTGGAGCAGGATTTTCTGTAGGTGATGTAGCACTAAGAGAAAAAGTTTTATATGGGGAAGTAGACCCGTCTAGTGTTTTAATGGCAGGTGTATTTGGGGGAGCAGCTACATATGGTGCGGATGTTATAGCACGTAAATTTATGAAACCCGATACAGCTTTAGATGCAGAGTTTGTAGATGCTTCAGGAACTGTTAAGACTTTACCTAGTAAAATAAAAGATGAACCTGATTATGTGGCAACACCTGAAGAACAAGACGTACTAAGAGAAGTAGGTAGGGAAAGATTAGCATCAAAATCAAAAACTCAAGAAATTTTTGATAGTGGTCCTGATTCATATGAAGTTGTTAAAAGTGCTAGTTTAAAAATATCCTCTTATGAGGAATTAGATTCACCTTTAAAAATAACTAAACGTATAGAAGAATTAAAAAAATTAGGTGTTAATGTATCTCGAACACAGTTAGAGAGAGAAGCAGCTTTAAGAAAAATAGAGGCAGGTAAAGCTAGAAAAACTTTAAGTTCTCAAACAAAAAAATTAGTACAAACAGCTACTGATTATGCTAAAGAACAATTAGATGATTTAGAAAAAACAGGAACTAAAATAACTTTAAGCGATGGTTTAATTAGAAAATTTGTATATGAAGGAACTAGACCACTTTTTGGAGGAGTAAGTGGTGCTGTAGCAGGATCATATCTTGGTGAAGATGATGATGATATGTTAATGTACTCTTTGATTGGTCTTGGTGCGGCACTAGGAGCATGGCAAGGTCAAGTTCAACGTAGTAAATTTTTAACAAAACCTCAAAAACAAATTATTAAAGACACACTAGATCAAGAAGCTAGGTTAGCTACTAATACGTGGCTTAAAATAAATACAGCAGGAACACACGCTGCACGTTTAAATGCATGGGGAGGAGCATCATCTTTGTTTAGTAAACTTATGTACAAACAGATGGGAGCTTCTTTAACAACAGCAGGTGCTATGCCTGTTGAGCAAAGATCAATAGCAAATGTAGGTAAGTTATTTAATATTATACATGAAGATGTTTTAAGAAATGTACCTAGAGAAATGCTAGAAGATGTTGGTAAATTTAGAAATGGTTTTACAACACTAGACGATCTAGCAAAAAAATATACTCCTGACGAACTAACTTTAATTCAACAAGCTTCGCAAAATATTAAAGATTTTACAGATGAGTTAGGAGGGGCTGTCTCTGAGGTAGGTATAGATTTTAAACTTTTAGAAAATTATGGTCTTACGCAAATGTGGGATTGGGATAAAATTTCTAAAAATGCAGAAACATTTGGTTATAGATTAAAAGAAGCATGGGCTGTTCAAACATATAAGTTAGACCCAACAGATACAGATGCAATAAGAAAAGCTATAGAAGAGGGTGGCGATGTTTTTGAAAATCAAGTTACTGATGTAATGTCAGGATTAGCAGGAACAAGAGCAACAACCGCATTTGATGATTCAGGAAATGTTGTCATACCTTTATTAAAAAACTTTGAAAAAGAACGTGTAATCACAGATCAAAATGCTCGTGTGATGTTGCAAGATTATATTATAAATGATCCTAGTAAAACATTAGGACATCTTGTTAGTCAAACTATACCTAGTTATGAGTTTGCAAAAACATTCGGGGCTAAAGGAGAGTTACTTAAAACTATACGTAGAGAAATACATCAAAAATATAATCCTACTAGGCAAGGTACAAAAACAACAGAACTAGAGCAGAAAGAAATACAACACATTAAAGATAGTGTTAATGCATACTTTGGTTTATATGGAAATAGATTGAGTAATGAAACAGGTCATATAATGATGGCAGGATTAACGATGCTAGGTAATAGTACGATGCTAACTCGTGTAGCTATACCTAGTTTAGGTGACTTAATACAACCTTTACAAAATAGTGGGTTTATGCCTGTAATTAAAACATATGCAGCAAAAGCAAAAGCAGGTAAACTTTTAGGAGGAAAGCAAGATACATTTTCATCTGAAGGTTTAGGTATTAAATATCAAAATGTTTTAGAAAGTGAATTACAAGCTATCGGCTTTGGAGTAGACCCATCTAATAGAGCAGGAAGAATGATAAGTAATTTTAATTCAAACTTCTTTAAAATTGTACAGCTAAAAAGAATTACTGATTTTGCAAGAGGAGCAGCTTATGATGCAGGAGTATTCAGAGCTTATGATATAGCTAAACGAGTTGGTAAGGGTAAAAAAATATCCGATAGTTTACAGAATGAAATTAATGCATTAGGATTAAAAACAGATGAACTCCTAAAAATATCTAAATTTAAAAATGCGAGAGAAGCATATGATAATGTAGAGACTAAACAATTTTTGCATAAAGCAGGATTTAACTCTTCTGAAAGAGATGCAATTATACCAACTGTAGGTAATAGATTACTTTTTGCACAGTCTAATAATCCATTTGTAAGATCACTAGGACAATTCTTGTCTTGGGCACAAGCTAAAACAACACAGACAAATGCTTTGGTTAGTCGTCTTGAAGATGGAGATGCTGCACTAGCATTAAGAATGTTAGCTGCTCTTAGTATCTATGGTGGGGTAAGAGAGATGCAAATTGCTTTTAGTCCTTCAGAGTATTATAAAGATGAGGCTAATGTTCCTGAGAGATGGTCAACTAAATATGCATTAGAAGCTTTAAAATTATCAGGAAACTTTGTACCCTTTCAAGTAGAAAAAGTTCTTGGTCTTGTATCAGGTCCGGGAGCTAGTGAGGGTTTAGGAGGTGCAATACCTTCATTAGGATTAACTAACGATTTAATTAAAGCTGCGGTTAGTGTACCAACTAATGTGTATCAAGGAGATTTAGAAGGTGCAGCTTCTGATATATTAGACGTTACTCCTTTTGGAAGAGATTTTAAAAATGTATTATCAGGCGATTTTCCTATACAACCTATAGAGATTTATGATATTAAAGATGAGCCTAAAAGTTCTGGTAAAACAAAAAGAAGACAATACGCAGAAGGTAGGGAAGTAAATGTACCTTACACAAAAGATGAACCAGAAGAAAGAATCAACCCATTTACTGGAAGACCATACACAGATGCATATCAAAGAAGAACAGGGTTAAATGAGGGAGGCACACCTTTAACATTTAATCAACAGTACCATAGAGATACAATTAAAAATAAAGAAGCTTTTCAAAATATTGATGGAAATGTGGTAACTGCAAATGTAATTGGAGTTGAATACAAAGGAAAAATTTATAACTTACCAAGTTATGACAGACGAGGCGGTTTCTTTACTCCAGAAGAACTTAGAAAAAAATATGAAGTTGAAATGGAAACTGGAGTTATTAAAGGATATGATAAAAACTTTGAGGGTCCAATAGAAAATCATCCTGCTAATGTTGCAGCAAGAAGAGAACATAAATTAATGCAAGACGAAGCAGAGCTTGCAAGAAAAGCTGTTAAATACAAAGATACTCCTTCTAAAGAGATTGTTAGTGGATTAAAAGCAGGGATGAAAGCTTTAGGATTTGCGGATGGAGGTCGAGTACCTTTTGGGTTGGGGGCAGCAGTAGCATCATTAGCTAGGCAGGCTACAAAATATAAAAAGGTAGATGAAACAAAAGATGCTTATGAAGCTTTAAAAATTAATAATGCTGATGAATGGAAAGAAAATTGGAATAAAGAAAGAGACATTATAGTTAAAGAAAGAGAAAAAGAATGGGGTATAAATAATAAATTAGTTCGTAAACCTGAAGTTGAAGAAAGTTTAGCTAAATTAGCAAATAACGAAAAAGATATATATGATCATATCAAAGTAGTTTCACAAGTAGACCCTGTTGAAAATTGGAAATTTGTACCTCCTGTTGCTTCTCAGTTAGATATTGCAGGTGCACTAGATAAAAACAAACTTAAAAATGGTATTGTATATCTTAATAAAAATATTGAAGAAAATAAAACAGTTGGTTTACGTTTAGATATACCTGCATACAAATATAAAGATGTGTGGGTAGCAAGTTTACATCCTGAAGGGGAAAAAACTATATATGGTCAGACTGGTTGGATTAAAAATGCTGTGTTTGGTAATGAAAAACTTAGTGAGAAAAGTTATAAGATAGCAGCAGGTAAAGAAAAAAGCCCTATAGCAGTTATTGAAGGACAATGGAAGAACCATGATCCAGAGGCTTTACAAAAAATGGCGATGCAATTATTAAATGATCCAGAATGGACACAAGTTGGTTACAATCCTTTTAGGGTTGGTTATTTTTATGATAGATCAGACCTTATGCCTGTTATATCTGCAAGTGAAGTTATTCAGGTTGGACCTTTTGTGATTGCTAAAAATGTAAAGAAAGCAAAACCCACAGATAAAAGGTTTGAGATAGAAGTAGATGATAAGAAATTTAATTTTAATCAAGGGGGATTATCTCAAGGTATGTCACCTGAAGATGAAGCACATTTAGTTTACAAAATGTTAGGATCATGAAATACAACGACTACTTAGAACACCTTGAACTTAGAGAAGGTAACGAAGAATGCGTATACCTTGATACACTAGGCAAACCTACCTGTGGTGTTGGACATCTCTTGACAGA
>Ga0208767_1002149_pt1 | contig 15145 bp, 10 predicted proteins | sample VirMetDEL_Mar_21_FD_184514 | JGI IMG/M metagenome (GOLD analysis project Ga0208767, IMG submission 184514) | Aqueous microbial communities from the Delaware River and Bay under freshwater to marine salinity gradient to study organic matter... | ecosystem: Environmental > Aquatic > Marine >... | reverse complement strand
GATAGGCTTTGACGAGTTAACTCAATGGCCCACACCTTTTGCGTGGAACTATATGAGGTCACGTCTACGGTCCACTGCACCCGACTTGCCTGTGTATATGAGAGCTACTACTAACCCAGGAGGTAGGGGTCATCATTGGGTTAAAAAAATGTTTATTGACCCTGCTGCGTATGGAGTAGCTTTTGAAGCAACAGATATTGAAACAAGTGAAGTATTACGCTATCCTGCTGGACACGCAAAAGCTGGTAAATCTTTATTCAAACGTAGGTTTATACCTGCCCGTCTTTCCGATAATCCTTACCTAGCTGAACAGGGTGACTATGAAGCAATGCTTTTGTCACTACCTGAACAACAAAGAAGGCAGTTACTAGATGGTGATTGGGATATTAAAGAAGGTGCAGCCTTTACTGAGTTTGATAGAAAGGTACATGTAATTGAACCTTTTGATATACCTAATAATTGGGTAAAGTTTAGAGCTTGCGATTACGGGTATGGAAGTAAGTCTGGTGTAATTTGGTTTGCTGTATCGCCTGATGAAAAATTAATTGTATACAGAGAATTATATGTAGGTAAAGTTCTTGCAACAGACTTAGCTGACATGATACTAGAGCTAGAGATGGGTGACGGTAACATTAAGTATGGTGTACTAGATTCTAGTTTGTGGCATAAACGAGGGGATACTGGTCCTAGCCTAGCAGAGCAAATGATTATGAGAGGTTGTAGGTGGCGACCATCAGATAGATCAAAAGGATCGCGGGTATCTGGAAAGAATGAAGTTCACAGACGTTTACAAATAGATGAATTTACAGAAGAACCCAGACTAGTATTTTTTGAAAACTGTACAAATTTAATTGCACAGCTACCTGCACTACCTATTGATAAAAGAAATCCAGAAGATATAGATACTACATCAGAAGATCACTTGTACGATGCTTTACGGTATGGTATCATGTCAAGGCCAAGGTTTAGTATATTTGACTACGATCCTATGGGTCCACCTAAAAGAAGTATGAAAGTTGCAGACTCAACGTTTGGCTATTAAGGAAAAATAAATGGCAGAAGATAACGAAGGTTTTATTGAAGATGATTCTATTGTCTTAGAAGATAGTGATAACTCTGAAGTAGAAGACGTAAATACATCAAAAATTATTCCATTTATTATGGATAGATATAGTCGTGCAGAAGATCATAGACAACAAGATGAACAAAGGTGGCTACGTTCCTACAGAAACTATCGTGGTTTGTATGGACCTGATGTGCAGTTTACAGAGGCTGAAAAGTCAAGAGTATTTATTAAAGTAACTAAAACAAAAACACTTGCTGCTTATGGGCAGATTGTTGATGTATTATTTGCTAGTCAAAAGTTTCCGCTAACAGTAGACCCAACAGAATTACCTGACGGTGTAGTTGCAGATGTACACTTTGATCCTAAAGAACCAGAGCAACTAAAAGACTCTGGTATGGATGAAGAAATAAATCCGTATGGTTTTAAAGGTGACGGTAAAGAATTACCTAAAGGTGCTACAGCAGCAACATTAGCAGATAGCCTTGGCCCACTATCAGAAAAATTAAGTGATGTAGATAGCCTACGTCAAGGTGTAGGTAAGACACCTACTGCAATTACATTTAGCCCTGCTATGGTAGCTGCTAAAACAATGCAAAAGAAAATACACGATCAACTAGAAGAATCTAGTGCAAGTAAACATTTACGCAGTACGGCTTTTGAGATGGCGTTATTTGGTACTGGTGTAATGAAAGGTCCGTTTGCTGTAGATAAAGAGTATCCTAATTGGGGAGAAGATGGTGAGTATAACCCTGTTATAAAAACAATACCACAAGTATCCCATGTATCTGTGTGGAATTTTTATCCTGATCCAGACGCAACTAATATGGATGAAGCTCAGTTTGTTATTGAAAGACACAAGATGTCACGTACACAGTTACGTGCATTAAAACGTAGACCATACTTTCGTCCTACTGTAATCGAAGAAGCTGTACAGTTAGGTGAGAATTACAATAAAGAATATTGGGAAGATGACCTAGCTGACTATGTACCTGACTATGGTGTAAATCGTTATGAAGTCCTAGAGTATTGGGGCATGTGCGATACAGAAATGTTAATAGAACAAGGTGTAGACATTCCTAAAGAATTATCTAATGTAGACGAACTACAAGCAAACATATGGATATGTAATGGTAAATTATTGCGTATGGTTCTTAATCCGTTTAAACCTGCTACTATACCTTACATGGCTGCACCATACGAATTAAACCCTTACTCATTCTTTGGAGTAGGTATTGCAGAGAATATGGATGACACACAAACTCTTATGAATGGTTTTATGAGAATGGCTGTTGACAATGCTGTATTATCTGGTAATCTTCTTATTGAGGTAGATGAAACTAACTTAGTTCCAGGCCAAGACTTATCAGTATACCCAGGCAAGGTATTCCGTAGACAAGGTGGAGCACCTGGACAAGCTATCTTTGGCACTAAATTTCCTAATGTGTCACAAGAAAACTTACAGTTATTTGATAAGGCAAGGGTATTAGCAGATGAGTCAACTGGATTTCCATCTTTCGCACATGGTCAAACGGGCGTATCTGGGGTGGGTCGTACTGCTTCTGGTATTAGTATGCTTATGGGTGCCGCACAAGGTAGTATAAAAAGCGTTATTAAAAATGTAGATGACTATTTACTTAGACCACTAGGTGAAGGTTTGTTTAGATTTAATATGCAGTTTGACTTTGATCCAAACATTAAAGGTGACTTAGAAGTTAAGGCTCGTGGTACAGAAAGTCTAATGGCTAATGAAGTACGTAGTCAAAGACTAATGCAGTTTATGCAAATTGCATCTAGCCCTGCACTTGCACCCTTTGCTAAGTTTCAATATGTTATTCGTGAGATTGCAAAGTCTCTTGATCTTGACCCAGATAAAGTAACTAACAATATGGATGAGGCTGCTTTACAGGCAGAACTTATGAAAGGTTTCCAACAACCAGCACCTGAAGGACAACCACCAGCAGGTGCAAACCCAGCAGACCCTACAGGCGCAGGTGGTGGCACTATAGGTACAGGACAAGTTCCAGTACCACAAGAACAAGGATTTAGTGGTAATGAAGGACAAGGAGCACCTCAACAAGCTCAAGGGGCTGGTCAGCAACCACCAGCAGTGGGACCAGTTCAGTAGTTATTTAAATACTATTATAGAACAGCAGCATCGTTCTATGGAACAAGCAGACAACACTATGACAATACATAGAGCACAAGGTGCAATATATCAGTTACGTAGATTACAGTTACTACGAGATGAGGTACTAAAAAATGGATAACATGCAACGTCAAATGGATATGTTTGAAGAAGGCGGCTTACGTGATGAAGGTGGTATGGTAGATGAAGAATCAGGTAACGAAGTTCCCATTGGTAGTACTCGTAAAGAAGTTAGAGATGATATACCTGCACAGGTAAGTGAAGGTGAGTTTGTATTTCCTGCTGATGTAGTTAGGTTCCTTGGCCTTGAAAAACTTATGGAGATGCGGCAAGCTGCTAAGATGGGCCTCAAGCAAATGGAAGCTATGGGTCAAATGGGTAATAGTGATGAAGCTACAATACCTGATGATATGCCATTTGGTATGGCTGATCTAGTTGTTATTGGTGGGCCAGATGAAGATGATGAACCACAGAAGAAAGCACAGGGTGGTTTAGCATTTGCAAGTGGTGGTATAAGTATGCCCGACTTTGATTTTAGTAATCAAGATGTTCGTATATATGTAAAAAAAGGTTCACCAGATAGACGTATACCTTTCTTTAATGGTGAGCCAGTTATACCTATTCCAGCAGGTTATGTACTAAAAGGTTCTGCACCTGTAGAAGAAGAAACAGAAACAGAAAAAGCTATACCTACAGGCGGCGATGACGATGATCGACCTCCAGTAAAACAATCAGAATTTCAAGAAGCTGGTGGTTGGGATATGGATTTTGGTAATCCACCTGATGCTTCTAAAGTTGACTTATGGATTAAAGAAGCAGAAAAAACTGTTGGGTATGGGCCTACAATTGCTACAGGTGTAGCTGCTGCGTTTGGTGGACCTTTAGCTGCTTTTGTGCATCTTGGTAATAAAATGAATGCTAAAGGTAGAGATGCTGGATTTGCAAAAGCATTAGCTGCAGCAAAGAAAACAGCTACCCCAGGACAGGTTGCTAAACTTAATGCTATAAGTAAAACTATTGATGAAGGTGCTGATAAAAGTATACTTGAAAAAGGCTTAGATGCTATTTCTAAAGCACTTGGATTTAATCAAAAACAAAAAGATACAGCTACAAAAGTTTCAGGTACTGCTATTTCAGGATCTATACGCCCTAAAGCAAGACCAAATTTAGAAGAAGAAGAAAATAAAAACAAAAATCAAATAGATGAAAAAGACCTAGAAGCAATGCAAGCTGTTATAGATCAAAAAGGTGATACAGATGGCCCAGAATCAGATGAAATAGAAAATATAGAAAATGCAATTGCTGCTGCAAGTAAAGAGTTAGGTTTAAATACAAATAGAGAAGATATACCTGATAGTGTATACAATGTAGGTCCAGAAACTCAAGGCTTTACTTTATCATCTTCATCAGGAGTATCTCCAGATTACGGTATAACTAAAGAAGTCTCTGGAGATATAGTTGGGGCTAGAGTAGGTGATCCTATAAATACTGGTAGAAGAACTAAAACGGTGGTTGCGCCTGATCAAGAAGCAGAGACATTTGCAAACTTGAGAGATAATCAAAATTATAAAACAGTACTTGAAGATACTATTGGACAATTTAATAATACGTATGATCAACTAGTAGAGGATATTAGGTATTCTTCTAGTAAAGCAACATCTATGAAAGGCAAAACAGTATTAAGAAATCAATTAAATGAGCAAGCGGAAAGTTATTTTGATAAATTAAAACAAGGATTAGGATTTGAAGGCCCACCAGAAGTAAATGAAAAAATACGTGATGATGGAAGTACTGAGCCATTTACACCTAAAGTTGATAAACCCGATTCTGACGATCCACCACCATCTACTGTGCCTACACCAAGTGGCGGGGGTGATAATAATAATGATGATGATGGGCCTGGATTTGCACCAGTAGCTACACAAGAACAAATATCACAGGCGCAAGAACAAGCAACAAGTTCTGCAATAGCAAGTGGAGCTACACAAGAAGAAGCAGAGCAAGCAGGTGCAATTGCAGGTGGTCAAATGGGAGGTAAAGGATATGTAGGAGGCTATGGATTTAAAAAAGGTGGACTAGCCTCTCGTAGAAAATAACAATCACCTTATATGCTGGCTACTCATCCCCCTACCAACACTAGGCTACGGTGGCCCCAGAAAGAAAGAACTATAATGAATACTACTAATACATCAGGAGAAGTAACCACTCCCAAAAAGGTTGCATTTGTAGATAGGAAAAGTGCTAACTCAAATCGCATTGATCAAGATGAAAAAGAGTTAAAGCAACTACTTGCAGATAAAGAAGATGCAACAGAAACTCAAGTACAAGAAGCTGAACCTATTAATGCAGAAGAAAAAAGTTTTAAGAAACGTTACGGTGATCTTAGACGACACATGCAAGATAAAGAAAAGTCTTGGGAAGATAAGTTTAGTCAACTAGAAGCACAGTTAAAAGACGTTACACGTAAAGAGATTAAGCTACCTAAGTCTGATGAAGACATTGATGCATGGGCAGCACAATACCCTGACGTAGCAGCTATTGTAGAAACAATTGCAATTAAGAAAGCTCGTGAGCAGTCAGAAGGTTTAGAGAGCCGTGTAAAAGAAATTGATGAAATGCGAGCTACAGCATCTCGTGAGAAAGCAGAAGTAGAACTACTAAAAGTTCATCCTGACTTTGGTGAGATACGAGATAGTGATGACTTTCATAATTGGGCAGAAGAACAACCTAAGTGGGTTCAAGATGCTCTATACGAAAATGATACAGATGCTCGTTCTGCAAGTCGTGCAATTGATTTGTACAAAGCAGACATGAATATTAGCACAAAGAAACCTGCAAGCAATAAAGATGCTGCACGTTCTGTTAAGCGTACTGGTCGTAATGCACCTGATACAGGTAGCAAAGATGGTACATTTAGTGAATCGCAAGTTGCCAGTATGACAACTAATCAATACGAAAAAGCTTCCGATGCGATTATGGAAGCAATAAGAACTGGAAAATTTATTTATGATATGTCTGGTTCTGCACGATAAAATACTGTTGACAAATAAAATTAATACAGTATAACTATAGGTATAATCATTATTAGCCACCCATTGGGTCTACCTAATAATAAACTACCAAATACAAAACTAAACAATACGTAAGACTTACCTGTTCAAGTATAGGCCCATAACGTTATTGGTAGGCCAACTAATAACAATATGCACCCTAGAAAACGTACAGCCTCTATGTGATAATGTTTAGCTTATAAGCAAGCCTAAACTTTATAGGAGGATATAATGGCTTTTACAACCGCAACAGGTTATGGGAATTTACCCAATGGTAATTTTAGTCCTGTAATCTACTCCAAGCAGGTACAACTTGCGTTTCGCAAGTCTACTGTAGTAGGAGATATTACTAACTCTGATTATTTCGGAGAGATCAGTGGTCAAGGCGATACCGTTAAGATCATTAAAGAACCTGAGATTTCAGTCTCGGAATATGCGCGTGGCACAAATGTTACAGCACAAGATTTGCAAGATGAAGACTTTTCATTAGTTATTGACAAGGCCAATTACTATGCCTTTAAAATGGACGATATTGAAGAGGCGCATAGCCATGTTAATTTTATGGATCTTGCAAGTAATCGTGCAGCGTATCGTTTGTCTGATCAGTATGACCAAGAAGTTCTTGGATATATGTCTGGTTATGCACAAAGTTCTCTGCATAGTAAAGCAAGTGCTCTTAACACAACTGTTAATGGTACTAAAGCTGTATCTACTGCAGGTTCAAACGAACTGCTTTCTTCAATGCAGCTTCATAAAGGTGACTTCGGTAACATTACGACAACATCTGCTGGTACTCATTCGATTCCAGTAACTGCTCGTATGCCTGGAGCTACATCACTACCTACAGCAACTGTTTCCCCTGCGATGATTGTTTCACGCATGAAACGTTTGCTTGACCAACAGCAAGTTGATTCACAAAATCGTTGGCTTGTAGTTGATCCAGTGTTTATGGAAATTCTTGCCGATGAAGATTCACGTTTTATGAACGCTGATTTTGGTGAGTCAGGTGGACTACGTAATGGTCTAACTATTAATAACTTCCACGGTTTCCGTGTCTATACATCTTCCAATCTACCTGCCCTTGGCACTGGACCTGGAACATCAGGCACAGCTAATCAATTAACAAACCTTGGTGTTATTGTTGCTGGACATGATTCTGCTGTTGCAACTGCGGAGCAAATCAATAAGACAGAAACATATCGTGATCAAGACAGCTTTGCTGACATTGTTCGTGGTATGCATCTATACGGCAGAAAGATACTTCGTCCAGAAGCTATCGTTACTGCTCGTTATAACGCAGCATAAGGGAGGATATAACTTATGGCTACTTTTGATATGACTCTCGCATCTACTGCTGGTGTTGGCGCAGACGTTCTTCCTGTTCACACTAATGTAGGTAACACAGTACGCACTCTTGAAGCAATCTTAGATATTGATGCTATGATTACTGCAGGAGCTACGCTTGCTAATGGTGACATCTTTCAACTACTAGAAGTACCTGCTGAATCCTTTGTGATTGCTGCTGGTGCTGAAATTATGAAGTCTTTTACTGCAAGTTGTACTTGTAATATTGACTTTGGTGGTGGTGATGACATCATTGATGGTGCGGCACTTGATGCTGCTGCAGGTACATACCTTGCAAAAGGTTCTAATGGTGAAGCTAACCTTGTTAATACAGGTGCGGCTTCTACATATGCTGCAGAAGCTCTAGCTCTTGTTGGTGCTGCAGATACCATTGATGTAACAATTGCTGGTGCTGATCCTGCAACTGGACGCTTACGTGTCTATTGTGTAGTGGTTGACGTTTCTGCCGCAATGACAGAAGCTGCAGTTGCTCAACGTGACTTAATTTAAAATAACTTTAGGGGCTGGTATTGCACTGGCCCCTTTAGCTTATCTAAAGGAAACCTAATGGCACTTACATTTTTATCATTAACTAATGATGTTATAACAAGAATGAATGAAGTATCTCTTACCTCTAGTGATTTTGCAAATGCTAGGGGAGTACAAGTGCAATGTAAAAATGCTGTTAACGAAGCTATTAGATATATTAATCAAAGAGAGTTTGGTTATTCTTTTAATCATGCTACTAATAGTTCTACGCTTACTGCTGGTGTAGCACGATACTCTTTACCTACAAGTACAAAGTCTGTAGATTATAGTACAGCTAGAATTAAAAAAGATACAGATGTAAACGCATCTGGTAACAATTTAAAAACATTAAATTATAATGAGTACATTCAAAAAGAATATGCTACACAAGAAGATGAAGTTGTATCTACAACACTTAATGGTTCTCATTCTAGTTCTGTAGCAACCTTAACGTTAACGTCTACTACAGGACTTGATACATCTGGTACTGTACACATTGGCGGTGAACAAGTTACCTATACAGGTATATTAGGTAATGATATTACAGGGTGCACTCGTGGTGCTAATAGTACTACTGCAGCTACACATAGTAGTGGAGTAACTGTAACACAGTTTGAAAATGGTGGGATACCACAGTTTATAGTACGTTCACCCGATAATAATTATTTATTGTATCCTTTACCTGATAAACAATACACATTAGTTTTTGATTATTTTACATTTCCTAGTGACTTAGATGCACATGGAGATACTACTACTATACCCGAAAGATTTGCTCCTGTAATTGTAGATGGTGCTTCTGCTTTTGTATATCAATATCGTGGAGAAGGACAGCAATATCAAATAACGTTTGATAGATTCCAACAAGGAATTAAAAATATGCAAAGTCTTCTTATTAATAAATATGAATATGTTAGATCTACTTATATTGAAAGATCAACAGGCTATGGTAATACTTTGATGGGAACTATTTCTTAATGCCTGATAATGCTCAATTACAACCTGTTGCATTTAATTGTCAAGGTGGATTAGTCCTTAATCGTTCTAGTTTCTTAATGGACCCAGGACAGGCATTACAATTAGAAAACTTTGAGCCTGATATTCAAGGTGGTTATAGACGAATAAATGGCTATACTAAATATGTTAATCAAGTAATACCTATTACCAATACTACTGCTGAAGAACCTTTAATGGTTGCTTCTTTTGATAATAAAGTATTAGCAGCTAGAGGTGAAAGGATATACTATTCTGCCTCTACACAGTTAGCTATTCGTATTGAATCAAGTACAAGTATGTCTGGTGCAGGTTCTTTAACTGTAGATTCTACTACAGGATTTTCTACTAGTGGTACAATTCAAATTGGTGATGAAAAGTTTACGTATACAGGAGTTACAGCAAATTCATTTACAGGTGTGACTAGAGCTACTTCAAGTACTACTGCTGCAGTACATGTTACTGATTCTTCTATATCACAAGATTGGACACAAATAGATACTGGCAGGACTAATGCTAAAAAATATCAATTTGAAAGATTTAATTTTGATGGTAATGAAAAAATTATTTTAGTAGATCAAGTTAACGCACCTGTAGTTTTTGATACTTCTTTGTCTGCTACAGATGTTTCTCCTTCTCAGGTAGGTTCAGGTAAAGTTACATCTCTTGGAGCAGATATTGCTTCAACTACAACTATGACAGGATCAGGTACTATTACAGTAAAAAGTACTACAGGTTTTATTAATCCTGATTCAGGTACTCAATCCGTATTAATTAATAGTGAAATATTTACATATACAGGACTTTCTTCTACTACTTTTACAGGTGTAACAAGGGCTACGGGCGGTACTACAGCAGCAGAACATAAAATAGCTGACTCTGTTTCTGATTTATTTCCACCTGCAGTTACGGGTGCTAAAATTGTTGTAGCGTATAAAGAACATATGTTTTATGCAGGAATGTCTAACACTCCACAAGAAATAGTTTTTAGTTTACCTTTTGATGAAGATAATTTTTCTGTAGCTCTTGGTGCAGGTAGTATTAATGTTGATGATACAATAGTTGCACTAAAAGTATTTAGAGATAGTTTATTTGTTTTTTGTGAAAATAGAATATTTAAATTAACAGGTACTAGCCAAGCTGATTTTACTATGACTGCTGTTACCAGACATATTGGATGTATTAATAGTTTTACTGTACAAGAATTTGCAGGTGATTTAATATTTCTTGGCCCCGATGGTTTACGTACTATTGCTGCTACAGAACGTATTGGCGATACAGAGCTAGGAACAATTAGTAAAAATATACAATCTATTTTTGATGAACAAATCAGTAGTTCAGTAGATTTTGATAGTGTAGTTATTCCTGACAAAACTCAATATAGAATATTTTTTAATAAGACAGGTCAGTCTGCTGCACTTTCCAGAGGAGTTACTTGTGTTTTAAAAAAAGAAGGTTTTGAGTTTTCAGAACTAAAAGGTTTTAAAACTACGTGTACAGATACTTTTGTAGAAACAGGTGATGTAATTGTTTTACATGGAGATATAAATGGTTTTGTACAAAGACAAGAAATAGGAAGTACCTTTGATGGAACAACTATAAAAGGTAAATATAGAGGACCAGACATGGTGTTTGGTGATTCTGGCATACGTAAACATATGCAAAAAGTTATTATTAACTATAGACCTGAAGGAAGTGTTGACGCTGATTTAATTGTACGATATGATAATGAAGATAAAAACTCAGCTAGGCCAGCAGTCTATCCTTTTTCTACAGTAAATTTATCTGCAGCATATGGAACAGCAGTTTATAGTACAACCTCTAGTACAACACAATTTATATATGGTGGAGGATCAGACCCTTTAGATAGAAAAGCTGTTGAAGGATCAGGTTTTTCTGTAATACTTAAAGTAGAAGATGATGGAGAAAGTAACCCATACTCCTTAAAAGGGTTTCAACTAGAATATCAATTAGGAGCTAGACGTTAAATGGGTGCTACATACACAAGACAATCAACTTACGCAGATGGAGATACCATTACTGCAGCACACACTAATGATGAATTTGATCAGCTATTAGCTGCATTTGCAGCAAGCACAGGACACACACATGACGGTACTACAGGTGAAGGTGGACCCATTAGTACAATGGCTGGTCACGCTTTAACGTTTGGTGCAGGTACTTCAGGTACGGATATTGTTATAACCTTTGATGGTGAAACAAATGACGGTGTTTTAAAATGGATGGAAGATGAAGATTACTTTGAATTTTCTGATGACATTCTTATTGCAACTTCAGAAAAAATACAGTTTCGTGATACTGCTATATATATTAATTCTAGTGCTGATGGTCAACTTGATCTTGTAGCGGATACAGAAATACAAATTGCTGCTACTACTATTGACATAAATGGTCTTGTTGATATATCAGGTAACTTGTCTGTGGGTGGTAACTTAGATGTTACAGGAACGTTTGACCTTAGTGACGCAAACTTTACTAATGCTGGTGACATACAATTAGATAGCATATCTGGTGATAGTGATACAAACACAAGTATAGCATTTAGTGGTTCAGATGTAATTACAATTACTACTGGCGGTGAAACACAGATTACATTTAACAACGGCTCTATACTTCCTACAACAGATAATGACGTAGATTTAGGTTCTAGTTCATTGGAATTTAAAGATATATACATAGATGGTACAGCGTACTTAGATGCTATTAATTTTAATGGTACAGCTATTTCAGCAACTGCTGCTGAACTTAATATTATGGATGGCGTAACTAGTACTGCTGCTGAATTAAACATTTTAGATGGTGTAACAGCTACTGCAGCAGAGTTAAATATTCTTGATGTAAGTAATACTACTATAGGAGATTTATCAGAAATTAGTACAGTAGCCAACGATGATGTATTTCTTGCTGTTGATACTTCTGGTGGTGGCCTTAAAAAAATAACAAGGTCAAATATAGTTTCAGGACTTGCTACATCTTCTGCTTTATCTAATGTAGTAGAAGACACCTCACCACAGCTAGGTGGTAACTTAGATACAAATTCTAATAACATACTTATTGACGATGCACATTTTATTGGTGATGAAAATGGTAATGAACAGATAGTTTTTCAAACTACTAGCTCTGCAGTCAATCAAATAGAAGTTACTAATGCCGCTAGTGGTAGTGGTGTACAGATTGCTTCTACTGGTGGTGATACTAATATTGATTTAAAATTATTACCTAAAGGCTCTGGTCAAGTAGTTATTGATGGTAATGTAGGAATAGAGTCAGGATTAATTGATTTAAAGAATGCAGGTGCACAATCACAAATTAAATTTTATTGTGAGTCTAGTAATGCCCATGCACAAATACTTCAAGGAGCACCGCACTCTGAAGCGGCTTCAAACACTTTAACACTCCCAAGCACAGGCGGTAATGTTAATTTAGTTTCAACAGCTTCTACAGATACACTAACTAATAAAACACTTACTGCACCTAAGATAGCTGATGGTGGATTTCTAGCTGATGCTAATGGTAATGAACTTGTAGTATTTCAAACTACTAGTTCTGCTGTAAATCAATTAGAGATAACGAATAATGCTAGTGGTAGTAATCCTATACTTGCAGCTACAGGCGGCGATACTAATATAGGTATTGCACTTACGCCTAAAGGTACAGGCGAGATTGTAATAGGTGCAGGTAATTTAAACTATGGTGGTACTGCAGTTACTGCTACTGGTGCTGAGTTAAATATAATGGATGGTGGTACTTCTGCTACATCAACTACAGTAGTAGATGCAGATCGAGTTGTTATGAATGACAATGGTACTATGGTTCAAGTAGCTGTAACAGACCTTGCTGCATACTTTGATGATGAAATAACTGCAATGCCTAATCTTATAACTACTGCAGCTACTACGGTAGGGGCTTTAGACAGCGGTAGTATTACATCTGGGTTTGGTACAATAAACATTGGATCGTCTGCTTTTACTACAACAGGAACAGTAAACTTTGGTAGTTTATCAGATGGTACAGTTACCGTTACAGCATTTGCTGATGAAGACGATATGTCAAGTGACTCAGCTACACTAGTACCTACACAACAAAGTGTAAAAGCTTACGCAGATACTAAAGCATCAACAGGTAAAGCTATTGCTATGGCAATAGTGTTTGGCTAAGTAGCTGATTACAAAGGAGAAATAAATGTCAGCCCCAAATATAGTAAACGTAGCAACGATTACAGGAAAAACAGCACAAGTTGCAGTTGGGACAAGTGCTACACAAATATTAGAAAATCCTGCCAGTAGTGGCAAAGTTTTTAAAGTTAATGTGCTTATGATCACAAACATTGATGGTACTAATGCCGCCGATATAACAGTTAATCTTTACCCACAGGATGATGTTGGTGGAACAGGTGTTGCGATTGCTAGTACAATTTCAGTACCTGCAGATGCTGTTCTTGTTTTGATAGAAAAGAATACATCACTATATTTAGAGGAAGATAAATCTCTAGGTGGTATTGCTTCTGCTGCAGGTGATCTTATAGCTACAATAAGCTACGAAGAAATTTCTTAAAGGATAACTAGATGTCTAATGGCAGAGGCGGTTTTATTGGTACTGATGGATTAGATGCACCTGATCCACCCACAGGTGTTACTGCTGCAGGTGGTGATACTTTAGCTACTATTTCTTTTACTGCTCCTACTGATGTAGGTACATCTGCTATTACAGGTTTTGTAGCAACAACAGATGCTGGTGATGGTGGCACAGGCACGTCATCACCTATTACTATAAGCAGTTTAACTAATGGCACAGCATACACAGCTAGAGTTTATGCCATCAATGCTTACGGCACATCTTCTGCTAGTGATGCTTCTTCTAGTTTTACTCCATCTGTAGCTAAAGCTTATTTTTTAGGTGGCTCAGATGGTTCAAATAGAACAAATGTTATTTCTTATATAAACATGACAACTACGGGTATGGATAGTATTGATTTTGGGGATTTAGCGGTAGAACAATCAAATACTACTGCCTGTTCATCAAATACTCGTGGTCTTGTTGGTGGTGGATTGTCGAACAGTGGTACAGTAAATACGATCCAATATATAACTATGACTACATCTGGTTCTGGGCAAGACTTTGGTGATTTAAGTGTAGCAGGTTACGATCTTTCAGCAACCTCTAACTCAACTAGAGGCATTTGGGGTGGGCGTTGGACAGGTTCTTTTAATGATACTATGGATTATGTTACTATAGCTTCAACAGGTAATGCTTCTGACTTTGGTAATTTAGCACAAGGTGTATATTCTCAAGGTGCTACTTCAAGTACCACAAGGGCTGTATTTGCAGGTGGCTATTATACTCCATCTCACGGCAGAGATGATACAATACAATATGTTACTATAGCTTCAACTGGTAATTCTACGGACTTTGGTAATTTAACAGTAGCTAGAGGTGCTCCTGCAGGAGCTTCTTCTAATACTAGAGCTATTTTTTGTGGTGGTTTTGGAAGTAGTGTTACAAATATCATTGATTATATTACTATAGCTTCAACTGGTAATGCTACAGACTTTGGTGATACTCAAGATACGCATCAAGCAAAAGCAGGTACTTCTAATAAAATATTAGGTTTTATTGCTGGTGGTTCAAATGGTGAAACTGACAGAATTGAAAGAATTACAATAGCTTCTACAGGTAATTCTGTTGATTTTGGTAACTTAACAGGTCACGTTTTAACAGTAGGGGGATGTTCTACTGCCCACGGAGGACTAGCCTAATGCCCAACTATAATGGCGTATGGAGCCTCTCAACACAGTATCAGTATGCAGCAGATTGGCCTAGTCCTCCGTTAAATATAGGTTTATTCGCTGGGGGCATAAACGGTGCTTCCCGCACAAACACTATAGATCAAATCACAATTATCACCACAGGTAACGCTGTTGATTTTGGAGACTTATTGGCAGGCACAAGTTTACTTGCTGGTGTATCGTCTTCTACAAGAGCTGTTTTTGCGGGCGG
>Ga0208767_1002146_pt1 | contig 15156 bp, 30 predicted proteins | sample VirMetDEL_Mar_21_FD_184514 | JGI IMG/M metagenome (GOLD analysis project Ga0208767, IMG submission 184514) | Aqueous microbial communities from the Delaware River and Bay under freshwater to marine salinity gradient to study organic matter... | ecosystem: Environmental > Aquatic > Marine >... | reverse complement strand
ATTATGATACTAATTGGCATCACTTAGCTTATGTAAGAACAGGTGGTAGATTAACTTTTTTTGTAGATGGCTACCAAAAAAATGGCGATAACAGTTGGTCAGGACTAAATGTTCAACAACATAGTAACGGTACAATAGGTAATGTTATATATGGTGGAACACCTCACTCTGGTACAGAATATTGGAAAGGTTATATTGATGAGGTTAGATATTCAAATATTGCAAGATATACACCTGCAAATGATAACGACCAAGTTTTTACACCAAACCTAGTTTCATTAACAAGTGCAACAGGAACAATTATACAAAACACAAACACAGTAGGTTCTGCAAAAACTGAAGTTGGCGGTACAATGTTATATAAAGATAATTCAGGCACAGGTACTTTGGGAACTGATCTTAAAGTTTATTTTACTTGCGATGGTGGGTCTAATTGGACAGAGGCTAGTTCTTACAATGCAATTACACCTGTTTATTCGACAGGAATTAAGCAAGTACGATTAGGTAAAACTACTTGTACGTCAGGAACAGACGTTAGATATAAAGTTGAATGGGCTAATCAGGTTGCTTCTTCAAAAGAAACACAATTACACGGAATAGGTATTAATTATTAAAGGATAAAAAATTATGGTCGGATATATAGGAAAATCGCCAACTGTCGGCAACTTCGTAAAATTAGACAGTATAACAACGAGTGCTACTACAACATTTAATTTATTAAATGATGGAGTTGCATATAGCCCTGAAAATGCGCGAGTATGTCAGGTAAGTTTAAACGGCGTAATACAAAATCCTGAAACTGCATTTAATATTGTAGGTTCAACAATTGTATTTTCACAGGCTTTAACTAGCGACGATGTAATTGACTACATTTTAGTTTTAGGCGATGTTATGTCGGTCGGTACGCCGTCGGACGCAACAGTTAGCACGGCTAAAATTGTTGATAGCGCGGTTACAACTGCAAAGGTCAATGATAGTGCTATTACAACTGCCAAAATAAACAACGACGCAGTAACGGAAGCAAAACTTAATTTAATATCAACGTCAAGTGTACCAAGTATTGAAGCTAAAGGCGACGGAACAACAGACGGTTATATTCAATTAAATTGTTCTCAAAACTCACACGGTATTAAAATAAAATCTGCGCCACATAGCGCAAATGCTTCATACACGCTTACGCTTCCAAACAACGACGGAAACGCAAATCAAGTTTTAACAACAGACGGTTCAGGTAATTTAAGTTTTGCAGACGCAGGGGGTGGTGCGTTTGAGAAATTAGTAACAACAAATATAACGAGTGGTGCAGTTACTAATGTTACATTTGACAGTACATATATTACATCTACTTACAGAGATTATAGAATAATTTGTTCTAATTTTGAAGTTTCAGCAGATAGTTATTTGTATATGAGGATAAGCGATGATAATGGGTCTAATTTTAAAAGTGCTAACAACTACAAATATGCCTCAAGATCATATAAATCTGACAGTACTACAAATAGTCAAGGAAGTAATGGAACAGGGGAATTTAGAATTACCGCAGATACAATGAAAGATGGTGGTAGTCCAAGTGACAGAAATCACTCTATAATAATTGATATACACGACCCTTTAAATACAAATACTTATTTTACTGCGTCTTGGCGAGGAATGTTTATTAGTGCCTCAAGTTTAGCTTGCGGATTGTATGGTGGTGGTTATTACAATGGTAATGCAAGTTCTTCATTTAACGCAATTCAATTATTTTTAAATTCAGGAAATCTTGAACTTGGTTCATACACTTTATATGGGAGAAAAATATAATGCCTAGATACAAATTAGTTAATCAAGAATTAATACAGTTTACAACAGAAGAAGAAACACAAAGAGATATTGAAGAACAACAATGGGAAGATGGTGCTTTTGACAGAGAAATAGAACAATTAAGAAAAGATAGAAATAATCTTTTAGCAGAAACAGATTATTTGGCGTTGTCAGATAATACAATGTCTGAGGCTATGACAACTTATAGACAACAGTTAAGGGACGCAACAACAAGCGGACTAGAAACTGTTGAAGATGTAGAAGCTTACGAGTTTCCAACTAAACCCGAATAATAAGCTATGCAAAACTGCATAGAGTATTAGATCTATCAAATTTAGAGCTTCTGCGCCTGGACGACTACTATTCAACAATAGCAACAAAAACTAAAAATTAACGCTATGCAAAATTGCATAGGGTAAGCGCATTATGGCAAAGAAAAAAAATAATCTTTTTGCAAAGATAGAACACGAAAGCAGATCTAAGTTTAAGAAAACAACAATTGGTGGCAAGCCGTCTAGGTATAAAACAAGTTCACTTAACAAACATAAAAGAAGAAATTTAGGAATATGAAACCAACAAAAATTCGTGAGGATAGCGGTATTGATTTAAGTTTAAAAAATTTAATTAGTATAATTATTGTCAGTTCGTTAGCCGTTTATAGTTATTTTGGAATTATAGAAACTATTAATAAGCATAGTACAACGTTAGAGTTAGTACAAAAAGATTTAGAATTAAACTCAGAATTTAGAATTAAATATCCAAGAGGCGAATTAGGTCAATCAAGTGGCGAGGCAGAATTATTTTTGATTGTCGAACATTTAAGCGGTTTGGTTGAGCAATTAGAGGAAGAAGTTAAAAGTATGAGAAACAATGCAGTAAATATAGATTTTTTAAAAAGTAGAACTGAGAAACTTACTGAGGACGTAGAGAAATTAATTAGAAATGGGAACGGTCATTAATGGAAGTTGTTATTGCTTTATTAATGTTTATGGGTGGCGAAACACAAACACTTAAAGAACATTTATATATACAAGATCAAAAAATGAGTACCTGTTTAAAAATGCAAAGACAGGCAAGAAAGTCAACAAATGGTGGTCGTGTAATTTATCAATGCGCAAAAGTTAAAGCTACAATAATTATAGACGAGTATTCAAAAAATAAAAAAATAACAAGTATTGCGAGTTTAGATGATTGATAGAATTTGTTATTTTATTTTTGGTTGGTTAGATAAGCTACTTGCTAAAGTTGATGAAACATTAACTTTTAAATTTCCAAAACCAAAAAATAAAAAGAAAAAATGAAATACCTATTGGTGTTGTATATGTGTAGTTTAACTAGCGGTCAATGTCCGTCTAGTCATTATGCAGGCTACCAATTTAATAGTCATTATGATTGCGTTGTTGCAGGTTATGGTATTGCACAACAAACATTTAAAAATTTAAACAAAATAGCTGAATTTGAAAAAGAATATATAGAAAAAGAAAAAATTGTAGTCAAATTTCAATGTAAAGGAATTAAAGTAGATGAAAAAGAATTTGAAGAAAAAGACAACACCAAAAAACTTAGCGTCAAGAGTTAGTGCAATAGAATTAGAGTTTGCTACTCATAACGCAACTTGTTCAGAACGATATAAAAACCAAAAAGAAACTTTAGATCGTATAGAGAAAACTATAAAAAAAAATAGCGAAGCAATTGATAAATTGTTCGGTATTTCTAATAAAGGACACGGCGCAATAAAAGTATTAATACTTATTGGGTCAGCAGTTCTTGGTTTTTTCAGTTATTTTAAATTCAAAGATTTTATATAATTTTGTCAAATACAGAACTCATAAACGAATACAAAGACCAAGTTAAATCGCTTACCGACAAGGTAAAAGAACTAACTAAGGAACTTGAAGATAAAGACGCTAAGATTAAGCGTCAACTTATTCTATTAGAACAAAAAGATCAGGACATCGAAAAAATAAAAGAAAAAATAGATAAAACTAAAGAGGAACTAAACGATATATGAGCAACGAAACATTAGAGGAAATGGTTTTAAGACACGAGGGTTATCGTAACAAAGTTTATCGAGATACACTTGGATTTAAAACGATTGGGGTAGGTCATTTATGCTTACCTGAGGAAAATTGGAACGAAAACGTCGAATATCCTAAAGAAAAATTAATGGAAGTATTTAGAACTGATCTAGCAAACGCAAAGTTCTACGCAAACTTAATGGTAAAAGGTTGGGAATTACCTGAGCCTGCATTTAACGTAATTGTGTCTATGGTTTATCAATTGGGTTCAGTAAAAATTAAAAAATTTAAGAACTTCTTAGCCTGCGTACAAGGTCATCAATTTGCAGAGGCCAAAACGCACGGACTTGACAGTTTGTGGGCAAGACAAACGCCCCATAGAGCAGAGGAACTTATGAATATTTTAGAGGGACTAGGTAACAAATAATGTGGTTATCTTTAATTAAATTTGGTGTTTCTACTGCTAAGGAAATACATAAGAACCGACAGGAAACTAAGGTACTTGAAAGTGTTGCAGAAAAAAGACAAATGCAACGTGTTATTGACGGCGAAATCCAAATGGAAAAATTGGTACAAAAGAAACAAGATAACGATTTTAAGGACGAATTTTGTTTAATTTTACTAAGTTTGCCTTTACTGATTTTAGCATATTCTGTTTTTTTTGGCGATCAAGCTTTACAAGATCGCGTTGATTATTTTTTCTTAAAGTTTGAAAATTTACCTTTTTGGTATCAAGGGTTAGTTATTGGTGCATTTAGTACAATACTAGGTATTCGTGGTGTATCAGCAATTAAGAAAAAGTGATTTACGTTGTCGAGGAATTTAGAGTTATTTATTGCAAGTTTTGTAAAAGAAAACCAACTGCAAAAAAAACATATCCTAAAATTTGTAAGAAATGCGCAGTAAGAGAAGTATCTAACTCAATGATAGATAATCTAAATATGAAAATACATACTTATCAATGAGCAAAAGAAAACATACGTCTAGTGCAAAAGGTGTAGTAGGCGAGTATTCTGTTGCGTTGCATTTTACTAAAAAAGGTTACTATGTATTTATGGCAATAGACCCGCAAAGTCCCGCAGATATGGTTACACTAAGTCCTGAGGGCGAATTGCAAGCTTATGACATTAAGACTAAGACATATCGTAAAAAAGACTATGTATCTAAAACAGACGGCTATAAGAGAAATACAACAGGTAGTGCGATAAGCCGTGCGCCAACAAAATTACAAAAGAAATTAAAGATTAAATTATTAATGACAGATTTTTAATAAAAAAACTATTTTACCTAGTAGTTAAACGAAACCCGTCGTAGCAAAAAGCTACGGCGGGTTTTTTGTTTTATTTGAATTTTTTAAGTAATTGAACTAAGTAAGGCGCAGGCTTAGTACGACCTGACAACCAATTATTAATCGTCATACGACTAACACCTAACGACTTACTTGCTTCGGTTTGGTTCTTAAATTTCTGTAAAATCAATTTTTTAATTTCTGTTTTAGACATAATTATTTAATTGATAATACAGAGTAGTTACGATGTTTCAAGCATTGATCTAAAAGGTTTGGCTTATGTTCGCTAGACCAAAAACCAAAATTCCTGTCGATTATATGCTCACACTCTTGCATATCAGCGTAATAGTTCTTACCACCGTCAATAGACGACTTAGGGTCATAGACAGGGTTATAAGAACTACACGCAGATAAGCTAATTAAAGTTATTACAAATATCAATTTTTTCATATAGACACCCCGTAATAAGCTTCTTCGTTCTCAACGTCTAATTGGTCAAAAATATCATTATGATATAACTGAGCCAATATTACATAAAACATTAAGTTCATATTTTACCTTTCTGTTATTCCTTATTTATAGTGTAAAATACCTTTACAGTAAAGTATCTTTACACCCTTAAAATAGCCTATAAATAGGTCATTTTATGCGGGTTTTTTTACGTCATAAGTTGAATAGTGCTGATAATTACTGAATATTATTGAACACTTTTTACGTCATTTAAAAAGCTAGAATTATGCTAAAATTATTGGTACATAACAATTCGGTTTGATTTAGACCCTATGGTTTGGGACTATGCGCGCAGTTGCAATTACACCCGATAAATAAAAGGTTTTTAAATTTTTTACGTCGCATTAAAAAATGTTTTACGTCAAACAATTTGATATAACTTTGTTAAAAAATGGCGGGGTGTAGCGCAGTCTGGTAGCGCATTGCGTTTGGGACGCAAGGGTCGTAGGTTCAAATCCTACCACCCCGACCAATTAATTCTTATAACCTAGATCTGTTCTTGTTGATGTTTCTACTGCTTTAATTTTAGCATTGTAGGGTAGGTCGCATTTATCACAATAATACTTATTATCTATTGTCTGCGTCCAACTAAAGACGTTCTTTTTACAATTAAAACACTCAACGCCTGTATCATTATCAAAATAATAACTACATTTAACAGATACAGTTTCTACTCTTGGATTAATATTTAATATATCTTTAATAAAATCTTTTAAAATATTAAACATCTTTTAACGTCTTAATTATTTCTTTTTTTACATATTCTTTACGTTCCTGTGTATCCTCAGGAAACATAACAAATATATCACGGTCTGAAACTTTACATAAATCGTCTAGTATTTCTTCTAAGAGAATACATTTATATTCTTCGCTTTTAGTTGGGTCGCGTAAAATATATTTTGGCCTCTCGTTACTCATCGTCCTTTACGTTGCTTACTTGCTTCTACTAATTTACGGTTGTCTTTAAAGTTAATATAACTCTTTAGAGTTTTGTCTGACTTATGACCTGACAACGCCATAACGTTAGATGTAGATGTTTCTGTTGCAATATCAGAAATACCACCTTTACGAAAACTACTAAATTCTAAATTAGGATTGCTTAACTGTTCTTTGCATTGATCTAAAACAAACCTAACTTTTTCTTGTAAGTATCTTTTAGTAAATGGGTAATACTGACCTGATATAAAACCGTGAGAGTTTTTTTGTTGCTTACGCATAACCATATATAAACCTTTTTTCTCTGCAAAATCTTTTTCTAAACGTGCAACTAAACTTGGGTATAAACACTCTGTATCGTCATATAACGGAAACTGAACCCAACTATTATTTTTTTCTTGTATTATATCTAAATGGTTTTTTTTGTAGTGTTGCGACCAAGTTAGATCTTTAATGTAACCAACTCTAATTAACGTCCAATAAGCTAACATAAGAGCAGTACCAACGGAACGTAAGTGTAGTTGGTCTGCTTTATTTACGACTAACTCTAAATCTTTTACTGTTGCAAAATAAGTATCTTTGCCTGAGTATTTTAGTTCAGTATCTATAAATGGGTTTATTGCATTAGGGTATTGTATTGGGTCTGCACAAATAAAATACATAACTGCTTTTATATGAATAATTACGTTTCTTGCAGATGTATAAGCGTCAGTTCTTGTACCTGTACGACCTTTAATTAACTCTGACATAAGATCGTCAACGTTCTTTTTACTAAACTTACGACTATCTAAATCAATAAAATTTACATTATTTTTTTTAATTTTTGCTAACCAAGTAAAAGTATCGTTATAGTCTTTTTTAGTTTGGTCTTTAAACTCACGCCATTTTTTAGACGCTTTAAATTCCTGTATGCACCATTTAAAAGTATATTCTGTTGCAGGTACTAAACCCTGTCTAAATCTGTCAAATTCTTTGTTTAAACGTTCAGCTTCTTTTACTGCTTCATCTAAGTTTAAACCTAATTGTTTAGATCTTGGCGTAAATGTAGTGCCATTTACAAAAAGCTTACAATCACGACCTGATAAATTCCAACAGTATTGATTTATAAATCTAAGCCTTTTAATTTTTATGTTCATCGTTTAATAACTGAGTTTAAATTCTTATCTTTTAATTCGTTCCAACGACCATTTAAACAACCTAGCATTTCAAAAACTTCTATAATTTCAAGTTCTTTAATAGTTATTGGTTCTAACGTATGTGTATCGTGCAAGCAAAAATGATCTTTATATTCTTTAATAAGACCGAAACAACAATCAGTTTTAGTTTTTATTAAAAACATATAGTTATGGTCGTGTCTAGTAAATGAAGTTTTATTTGGTCTATGAATACAAACAAATTTATTATTTGAAAAGCTATCGTGTAAAACAATTAATTCGTCTGTAAAAATATCCAACAAAGGTTTATCTATCAAAAATTCTTTTGGCTCATTTAGATATAATCCACGAACATAACCGCCTGCTTCAATAGAACCAAAAATATCTATTGGCTTTACTTCTAGAATTTTTTTATCTGTTATTTCCTGTATTTCAGGAAAAACTTTTGCAATTTTTATATAATCTATGTGGTTAATTTTTTGACCGTCTAAAAATCTACTAATAACATCACGACTAACATTAGTAATTTCTGCAATTTTAGTAATTGTAAGATGTTGTTCCTCTTTAGTAATTTTTAATTTTTTATATGGCATTTTAATTACTTTTATATCTTGCGCTTTTTTATTCATAACTGCAGTATATAAAAGTTTTTTATTCACAATAAATGCTCAAATTTGTTTATCCCCGTTATCCCGCTTATTAACAAATAACCGCATTTTAAACAACATATATTTTGATTGAAGCTGATTTTAAAGCGTATAGGCTCTAAAATATATAAAAAAGCTTTAAAATACGCATAAATGCGTAAAATTAAGGTTTTAACAACAAAAGTTAAAGTAAAATGTTAAGTATTAAGGAAATTGACCAAAAAAGGCTAAAAGCAGGAATTTCAAGATACAAGCTATGTAAAGATAGCACAATAAACACATCACATTATTACAGACTTTTAAAAAACGGCAATCCTACAAGCAAGACATTAGAAAAATTAAACACTTCATTAAAGAGGTTAAATGGCAAAACCAACGGATAACGACGGCTATAATTTAGACGCTTACAACGGACAATGGGTTGATATTGGCGAAAAATTATTAACTAAGGATATGCGAGCAAAACTTTTAGAAAAAATAAAAGGCGACGGCGATGTTATCAATCAACCTGCGCATTATCAAGGCAAGACTTTAGAACTAACAGACGTTTATCAAGATTTTTTTGAAGCAGATACAGTAATGGACAAATACATAATGGACATAATTAAGTATGCAATTCGTTATCGTAAAAAAGGTTTGATCTTAGACAACTTAGGTAAAATAAAAAAATTAGCTTCTATGTGTATTGAAATAGAAAATAAAAAAACAAAAGGACTAAATGATAAAACCTGATTTATCACAACGTAACCCTTTTTTAAAATGGGGATTAGTAGAAAAAAGAGGCGATAAAAAAGGCTTGCCAAAAATTAGTGCAACAAGTTTTAACACTTGGGCAGAAAGCCCGTCTGCGTGGATTAGTAAATATATATTACAAGTAGATCAAGAACCTAACGTTGCTATGCACAGGGGAACGGTCGCAGAAAAAGTTTTATATAATGTTTTAGTAGGACATAGTGAATTTAAAGATATTGATAAAGAAGCAGAAACTATTTTTAGACAACGAACAACTTTACTTGGTACGGAAGAAGATAAACAAAAAGAAATAAAGGATCTAATCGGTTATAAAGGTAGAACAAAAACTTATAAAGGTTTTATAAAAAATGCTTATGAACGAATAGAAGTTTTTGGTAAGCCTGAAAGTTACCAACAAAGAGTTTGGTTTAAGTTACCGCAATTTGAAGTATTTGCAGACGGTTATAAAGATTTTGGTTATGAAGATTTTGATTTAGATTTAAAAACGACTTCTAAAATGGCAGGGGCTTTACCTTTAGCGTACAGACGACAATTAGCGTTTTACCGTATGCAAAGTAATAAAGAACAAAAACTTTTACTTGCCACAAAAGATAAAGCTGAACTATACGTTTTAGAAGATAGTTACAATCAATCAAAAGAGGAAATCAATGACATAATTAATACAATGTGTAACGCTCTATCCGAGTGTAACTCGGTAGAGCAGTTACTATTACGTTACTATCCTAATTGGGAAAATTGGAAACTATCTATTAAACAAAAAGAAGAATTACGAAAAATTTTAAAAGATACGCATAGTAATAATTATTGGCGTGAACGACAAGATCTAAGAGAATTGGAAGCAGGACTATGAACGACGACGCAACAGATTTTATACAAACAAAAAACAAATCAGAAGCTTTTGATAAAAAGCAAAAAGTTGAACGAATTGAACTCGGCGAGGTAATGTATCAATTTACAGAAATATTTACTACGCCTGAGGAAGCCTTAAACAAAACTAAAGAGGGCGAAGAACCAAAATTTACAATACTCAACCATAAGGTTGATCGTGTAAATGTTAAACCAATAAAGGAAGCAAATATTGTACGGGGAAAAAACGATGTTCAATCCCAAAAAGATATTGCAGATAAAAAATCAGCAACAACAGGAAAGCCGACTAATGAATAAATATAAAAGATTAGTTGTAGAGAAAAAAAATAAGATTGCTGACTTAGGCAATAAGCTTGTGATTGAACAAGGTAAATTTTAGTGGGTTAAACCACACAGTAATTAAGTAGTTGAAACACTACTTATAGTCTTATGTAAGATAAACGGTGTTTCTTATAGGGGACGTTTGCACAAAAAATACGCCGTAAAATAAAACTAGGTAAAATGTATGACAGATCAAATGCCAAGCTTTTTAAGTCCACAATCAAACGGTGGCGAAAGCGTGAAACACGATCGTTTAAGTTACAAAGTTCAACCTAATCCGCATTTTTCTATGAAAGCAGGAAGTAGTGATATTTCTGAGCCAATAGAAATTACTGAGTTAGCAATGGACTTGTCTAATATGAACGTTGGCTACGTTAAATGGGTCGGGACATCGCCGTCTAAACTTTTAAATAATGCTTTAGACAGTATGCCACCTAAACCTGTTGGCGATAGTTGGTCAAAATTATACGAATTAGTTGTTTATTCGCCTAAAGATTTAACAAAAAAAATCTTTTTCGATGTAACTAATTGGGGTGGTCAACGTGGTATAGAGAGTGCGTTTCGTGATTTTCTAAACGATTGCAAAAGTAAAAATATAAATTGGCAGGATAGCAAAAACTATCTGCCTATATTTTTATATACAGGCACGCTAGCAATAAAAAATAAAGAGGGCAAAGTAACAACGCAAGAGCCGATCTTTAAATTGCAACGTGTAATACAAAATCCTAAAACAAACGGTACAAATGGTGTCCTTGATCAGACAGTAACCGTAGTTAAGGATATTTCCGAGATACCTAAGCGTGTCGAGGAAATGACTAACAGTTCAGTTAATGCTCTTAAAAGCATTAAACAACTGTAACAGATTAGGGCGGTTCTTTAGCTTCTCTTGGTTAGTTTAAAAACTACCGCCCTATTCTTAAACAAACGAGGTATTATGATTTATATTTATAGAACTTTTTATTACTTATTTAAGTGCTTAGCATTTATCTTAGATCTTTGTATTTATATATTATCTTGGATTAAAGACGGTATATGTTTTATCAAAGATTGGTTTAATATGAGAGAAACAACGCATAAATGGTAGTTGTTAGTTCTCACGAAGCCTGTAAAATTTTTAACTGCTCTTACAGTACGTTAAAGCGCAGAATAAAAAAACACATTTACCCAAAACCTATTCGCAACAATATGCGATTAGGTTTTAACAAAGAACATATAAGTAAATTTTTTCAAAATCACAAAAATAGAGCTTCTGAGCCTGCAAGTTTAAAATGGGAATAGAACAAAGTTACATAAATGATCTTGAAACAGAGATTAAAGAATTAAATAGAGATCTTAAACAAGAAAAAGAAAAAACGCAGGCTTTATATACTGAAGTAAAAACACAAAAAAATAAAATTGAAAGTATTTTAAAAAATCACGACATAGTTAGGGACGAATGGCAACTAGATATGTTGAAAAAAGACGCAGAATTAAACAATATGAAAAAAAAATTATGTAAGTGTCCTAATGATAGAAAATAATACTGAACTAAAAGAACATATAGAATTTTTTAATGATAATAACCTGGTTGTATTTCCGTGCGAAAATAAAAGACCAAAAGTAAAATTTAAAGATATAGAAGCACAATCAGTTAGTGAGTTGTACCAATTATTTAGTGATAATGACGAACTTGCTATACGAACAGGCAACGGAATTGTAGTTATAGATATAGATACAAAAGGCGCAGACGGTAAAGAGGGTTTTAGATCTATTGAAAAATTACAAAAACAATTTGGTAAATTACCTAAAACATTAACTGCAAAAACAAGATCTAACGGCGAACATAGATATTTTAGAATTTTAGACGATATGCAGTTGTCTAACAGAACAAACTTAAATAATTTTATTGGTGTAGATGTAAGATCTGAGAACGGCTATGTAATTGCACCGCCTACAAAAAACTATCAATTTACAGAGATCTGTAAAATAGCACATTTACCTAAGTCTTGGTATGACGCAATTAAACGTACACCTAAAGTTGAGAGCAACGTAATAAATATGAACCTGCTTAATGATGACGGTAAAATAATTGACAATAGGGACGAAAAAGCAAGCAAGATTATTTTTGCAGAATTAATGGAACAATGCTTTTTAAAACATACTGATAAAATTGAGCCTAATTTTGATAAATTATTAAAAGATAGTTGGGACACGTTTAAAGATGTCTGCGATACAAAAAATCCTAATTTAAGTTTAGAACAAGAGGGACGAGGTTTTAAATGGTTGTCAGAAAAAGCTATTTATACTTGGCGTAAATATGAGGCAGGCGAATTTGACGAAAAAATTGAAGATAGAATTGTTGAAGCAACAACTTTTTTAAAAAAAGAAGAAGAAATAAAATCTAATTTTATAAAAGTGTCAGATCTTATGACTATGCAATGCGACCCTATAAATTGGATTATAGACGGTTGGCTTATGGAAAAAACGATTTGCGGTTTGTATGCACCCGCAGGAACGGGTAAGTCTGCTATTGCGCAGGCTTTAGGAACTTGCGTATCGCAAGGGTATGACTACGGTAATAAGCTAAAAGTAAAAACAAGATATAAAACTTTATATGTAGCCTGCGAGGACACAACTAACATATTTCAATCAAGACAAAAAAGCATTAACTCGACAGTAGGTATATTTGACGAAGCAGGACTAGATAATTTTTTATATATGGACAGAGTGGGTTTTGATAATAGACTTGCTAGTTTTGACGAGGGAACTGACCCAAAAATTACTAAATTTTATTATTATTTAGAAAAAGTAATTAAGAATGAACAGGTTAAATTTTTAATCTTAGACGTATTGCAAGACTTTTTTGGTGGTAACGAGATAGTAAGATCAGACGTTAATTTTTTCTTAAAATCTGTATTAGGTAAAATGGTCAAAGATCTAGGTATAACAATATTAGTTATTGCGCACCCGTCCTTGTCAGGTCAAATGGGACACAAATATTCAGGCTCTACATCGTGGCGTGGTGGTTTTAGGTCTATGTGGTACTTAGACAAATTAGACGACGACAATTCTAATACATTAATTTTAAATAAATTTAAGTCTAACTATTCTAAGTCAGGCGATGAAGAAAACGCATATTTTAAATTTGATAATGGTTGCTTTACTGCTTACGAAAAAGACCAAATGGAAAGTGCAGATCTATATACATTTATGCCAAAAGTTTTAGAAACAGTTGGATATTTAAACGATCAGAAAACGCCTTTAATGAAACGAGGTAAGTTGTATTTAGATATAATTCACAGTTTGTTACCTGAAACTACAAAAGATGTTATTGAAAAATGTATTATGGAACATCAACGTAAGGGAACTGTAAAATATATTGACAAAAAGGGTTGGTTAAAAAGCTATGTTTAATGCCATTTTTTTAATTTCCGACATTTTGCGGAAATCAAAATTGACCCGCTATTTTATTGACTTATTTTGGCGCGGAAATCAGATCGCCTTATATATAAATATATTTTCCGCCAACCCTAAGAGAAATTATAAAATTTCTCATAGGGGGTTGGAATGAGTTTTATAAAGCCGTTAGATCGTCGTAAGCTTAAATGGGTATTAATACGTCGCGGTCGTATGGTGGCTAAGAACGTTAATGAGTGTTGGTTAGATACTAACTTTGATAAAGGCTACATTAATAACGAACTACATTTTGCAGGTGTTAAGTTAAGAGGTATTTACGAACGAACAAAACCTAGATCTATTGTTAGTTATAATACAGATAGAATAGATACAGGCGGTACTTGGGTTGATAATAATATCGGTCGTTTAAACGCCTTAGATAAGCTTAAAATAATAACAAAAGAGTTAGGTAAAGCAGATTATCAGCTAACTATATTACATTGTGGCGATGATTATTCTTATGGCGAAATAGGTAAGAAGCTTAATCTTACACGTCAAACAGTTGCTAAACGTATGAAAGTAAGCCTAAGCAATCTATTTTATATTTTTAATCAGGGTATTGTACGTTAAATAATTGACTCATTTATATACCGTAATTGTATTTAACGCTAAATATGTTACCGAATTAGAATTGGAGTATTGCGCAAATAATCAGGCTCTTTAGGTGTTAGAGCCTAAGTTCGCGAGAGTGAGCAAAATAAAATAAATAAACACCAACAATCATTATGGCTAAGATAGGTATGAAGTTAGACGTTAAGTCTAACATAAAACAATTTACAAAAGGTTTAGATAGAGTTGGTAAAAGTCAAATACCTTTTACTACTAACGAAACAATTGGTAATACTGCTTTTACTTTGCGTAATGCAACTGTAAAAGAAATGCCTAAGCACGTTGATAGACCAACAAACAAAACATTAAAGGACGTTAGGTATCAAGCACCTAAGCGTAGTAAAACTGCTTTGCCTGTTGGTTATGTTTATTTTAGTCCGTTAGTTACAAACTATTTAAAGTATTCTATTATGGGTGGCTCACGTCCTTATAAAAAGGGTAGAGTGTTGCCGACAAGAAACGTAAGCTTAAATGCTTTTGGTAACGTTCGTAACCACCGTAATATTATTTCATCATTTAGAAATAAGAAGAACCATTTTATAAACTCGACAGGAATATTCCAAAGACAAAAAGACGGCAGGGCTAAAGCATTATATATTTTTGAAAAGCGAGCAGTAAAATATAAAAAAACATTTCCGTTCTTTGAGATAATGGAAAAGAAGTCAGGAAAAATATTTAATTTCTTTTTTCAAAAGAACTTACAAAAGAATATTGATAAAACAAAAGAGTTACTAAGCAAAGGGGTCATAAAGATATAATAAACCGCATAAAACATAGGTTCTTTCTAGGTTTTTGCTAGACGGTATTTTCCCGAC
>Ga0208767_1002145_pt1 | contig 15158 bp, 18 predicted proteins | sample VirMetDEL_Mar_21_FD_184514 | JGI IMG/M metagenome (GOLD analysis project Ga0208767, IMG submission 184514) | Aqueous microbial communities from the Delaware River and Bay under freshwater to marine salinity gradient to study organic matter... | ecosystem: Environmental > Aquatic > Marine >... | reverse complement strand
TAAAGAATTAAATGAATTAATTTTAGATGGAGATTTAACTAAATTAACTTCTGCAAAAGATTCAGATAAGTTTATAAAAAGTTTAAAGAAAAGAGGTGTGGATAATGAAACAGCTCTTTCACTTATGAATGTTGTTGATGAAGCAAGAGATACTTTTGCTAATTTAATTAAAACAACAAACAGTTTTAATGCTCCAGAGTTAAAATCAATATTACAAGATAGAATAAAATCTACCGTTAAGAATACATATAAGATATTTGAAGATGCTCCTTTTTTAGGATTGTTTGGAAGATATAAACCTACAGATGAAGTAAAAGAAAAGGCAACTAAATTTTTTCAAAAACAAATAGCTGATGCAAATCAAGACGTTACATTTAATCCAAGAAGTACAAAATATTATCAAGAAGCTAGGGAAATAGTTGACAAGATATTAGAAGATGGAATTAAAAAATCTAAGAATAAAGTTAAAGGACTGCCAGACACAGATTACATAAGAAAAACTTTAGAAAGTGATTTTGGTAAAGATAAAGGTTTTATTTCAAAGGTAATAAGTGAAACAGGTGTTCCTGTAAAAGTAATTAAAGAATTGTTGGGTGAAATGAGTGATCCTAGATATTCAATATTTAATGCCATCACTGAATTATCTGGTATGGCCAGAACAAGTGCAATGTTAAAACAAATGGCTGATCAAAATGATTTAATTCAAAAAGAAGGTGGTATAGGAAGTTTCTGGAAAACAAAAGATGAAGCTTTTGCTGCAACTAATAGAACAGTTGAAATAGTTAAAATAGATGATGTCTTTGGTGAATTATTAGATTTTAAAGCTGGTCAAATAGCTAATCCTTTAGCTACTAGATATACTACAAGACCAATTGCAGAAGGGCTTTTAAGAGCTAATGGTATAACAGAAGGATTTTTTACTTCAGCTATTAGAGGTAGAGAAGGCTCAACTGCAGCTGAAAAAGGAGCAGCTTTCTTATGGAGAAATTTATTATTGTTTCCAAAGGCAACGTCTCAATTAGCTAAAACTGTATTTTCAATACCTACTCACTTAAGAAACATAATAAGTGCTGGTGCATTTGCTGCAGCTAATGGAATATTATTTGAAGGATTTAAAAATCCAAAATTGTTAGGTGATGCTTTTAGAAAAGGTTGGCAAATATCTGGTGTAGGTAATTTAAAAGCAACTAGATTTAAAGATGCTGATTTTGAATCAGCATATAGAGAACTACTAGAATTAGGTGTTGTAAACTCACAGGTTCAAATTGGAGATTTAAGAAATTTAATGAGAGATGTTAATTTTGGTGATAAAATATCTAACTTAGATTCAGTTTTAAATCCAATGCTTTCTAGACTAAAAAAAATTCCAGAATATTTACAAGGTAAATATGTTGCAGAAGATGATTTTTGGAAAATAACAAATTACTTTGTTGAATTAAATAGAAGAAAAAATGCTTATATAAAAGATGCAGCAAGAAAAAAAATAAAATTTAATCCTGATGATGAAGAATTTGTAAGACAATTAAAACAAGAAGCTGCAGCAATTGTTAGAAATACAGTTCCTAATTATGCATATGTTGGAGATGTAGTTAGAACTGCAAGATTACTACCTGTTGGTAACTTTATGTCATTTCCATCTGAAATGATTAGATCTACAGTTAATATTGCAGAGCAAGCCATTAAAGAAATGAAACATAAGCCGCTTAAAGGTGAGATTATTGTGGGAACAGATATTGCTCCTATGGTTTACATAAAAGGAAAAGGTTTTGTTGAAAATAACAATCCAATGTATAGCATTGGTGTAACTAGAGCAACAGGAATGGCATTTACTTTAAATGCAGTACCTGCACTAACAGTAGCTGGTGCACAAGCTTTATATGATGTAACTGAAGATGAATTAAAAGCTTTAAGACAATTCGTTCCTGAATGGTCAAGAAATTCTACATTAGTTCCAATAAGAGATGAAGAAACAGGTGAATTAAAATATGTAGATTTCAGTCATTCAAATGCATACGATTTAATTGGTAGACCATTTAGAACATTAGCTAATGAGATTATTTCCGCAACTAAAAATGGTGATACAATATTAAAAGGATTTATGACTGGAGCGGATGAAGCTATCACTGAACTAGCTGCTCCTTTTATTGATGAATCTATTTGGACAGAAGCAGCTGCAGATATAAATTTATTACCATTGTTTCCAGGAAGAGGTGGTAGAACAAGAGATGGAAAAATATTATATACAGATCAAACACCTCTTGGTGATAGAACAGCAATTAAGTTTATTCATTTAATGGAAGCTCTTGCTCCATCATACAAACAAGGTGTAAGAATTATTCAAGCACTAACAGAAACTCCTACAAAGACCGGAGAATTTTTACAATTAGATGATCAGATAGCAGGTTTAATTGGATTTAGACCCACAACTGTAGATCCATTAAGATCTATGGGATTTAAAATTGCTGAATATCAACAAGGTATTCGTAATGCTAGAAGAGAATTTACAGGAGGTTTCTTTGGAATATTAAAAGGTGGACCAATTGAACCTAATGATGTTATTACATCATTTTATCAATCAAACAAAGCTAGATTTAATGTGCAAAGAGAAATGCACAAAAACATAAATGCAGCTGAAATACTTGGTGTTTCAAGTAATAGATTAAGACAAGAATTTGCTGATAGACAATTATCAGCAGATAATTTTAACAAATTAAGAAGAGGAAATTTTGATGCTTATTTTCCATCTGATGATATTAGAGCTAGATTTAGAGAAATTGCAAGAGACTTAGGTACTTCTGATGTATTCATTTCTGTTCTACCAACTTTAAAAAGAATGGAATTAGATATGAATAGATTAAGGTTAGATGGTTCATTTGAAAGAAACATTCAATCGCAGAATTTTGCAAGAGGTGGTTTAGCTTCTAGTTATGAACCAAATTTAGAAGACGAATATCAAGAAGGTTTAAATTTAAATGATTATTTAATTGAAGAAGTGGCAACAGCACCATTGCCTATTACTCCAATGCCTAATTCACAAGTCATCCTGTCTCAGGCTTCAGGGAACAATATAATGGCAACAGGTTTAACTCCTACAGAAAGTGCTTTACTTACTGAAGAAGAAAAGATAATGAGACTTAAACAGAGAGGACTTGCTTAATGAAACAGCCCAAAACAACTGGTGAGCACATCATAGATTTACACGGACACATTAAAGGTGTTAAAAGAGAAGTTTATCATTTGAAGATCACACAAGAACATATTCATAGAGATATTGAAAAATTGGGCGGTCAAATAGACAAAATCTATTGGGTAATCTTAGCAGCGGTGGGGGTCGTTGCTCTTGAAGTATTTATACTTTTTGGTAGTATAATAAAATAAGAAAGATAAGATTATGCAAAATAGTTTATTAGTACATAAACATTTAATCATTAGAGCAGAAGCAGTACGTCCACCGATGGATGAAGAAATTTTAACTAATTGGTTAAAAGATTTTATTGATTCGATTAATATGAAAGTATTAATGGGTCCATATGTAAAATATCACGATGTACCAGGCAATAGAGGAATTACAGGTGCAGCGATTATTGAAACATCACATATTGTAATGCACGTCTGGGACGAGGTTAATCCTGCATTAATGCAATTTGATGTATATTCTTGTGGTGAATTTGATCCACACCAAATATGTAATAAAATTAGCAAAGATTTTGATATACGCAAGATAGAATATAAGTACCTAAATAGAGAAACAGGACTTGTAGATTTATAAAAAATAACTATATTACTGTCAGGTGCACAATAACGTGGCCTATTAAACTTGCTTAATATAAGGAGAATAATATGACAGCATTAGACATAATCAATAAGTTCAATAAAGACGTTTGGGATCATTCAGACAGAATGTTTGGTGATACGTTTGACTCTATCTTTGATAGTTGGTCAAAAGCTCAATCGTTTCCATTTTACAATGTAGTAAAATACGGAAAAGGTGAATACGGTCTTGAATTAGGTTTAGCAGGATTCAATAAGAAGAATGTTAAAGTTCAATACAAAGACGGTGTATTAACTATTTCTGGTCAAGTAGAAGACAAAGAAAAAGACTACATTGAAAAAGGTTTAGCAGCTAGAAAATTCTTTAAACAATTTTCTTTACATCAAGATGTAGTTGTTAATGAAGCTGAGATGGAAGATGGTGTATTAACAGTGAAGTTAGGTGTTAATGAACCAGAAGAAATCAAACCTTTAGATATTAAAATTAAATAATTATTTTGGGGCGGTCTTTACTGCCCCACAATAAAATCCTAACGCAGGCATACCTTCTATTAAATTAATATTGTATTTATCTATATGAACTAGTTTGTTCATATACCAATTTTCACAAGATTCTTTTATCTTGTATTCTTTATATTCAATCTCTCCAGTAGATAGTAATAATAATACTGTTATTGTTTTTATATCCATTGTTTTAATTCTTCTCCTAATATCTCTGTTGCAATATTAACTTTATTACGAAGAGCTTTTACTATTCTATCGTCTACAGTATCTTCTGCAATAATATCAATGTAAGTCATTTTTCTAGTTTGTCCAATACGATCAATACGAGCTTCAGACTGTTGACGTTTTTCTAAATCATATCCATTAGAAAAATAAATCATATTACTTCCAGCTGTTAATGTAATACCATAACCACCAGTATGTGTAGTACCAACAAAGAATCTACATTTTTCATCTGTTTGAAATTTTTTAATATTAACTGATCTAGCGTCTGTATCTGTAGCACCATAGTAATCTACAACAGATTCTTCACCATAAACTTTTTTAATTTCTGCAATGATTCTTCTTACATCGTGAGTATAGTGGGACCATATAATACTTTTACCTTCTATGTTTTCTAAAATATTCATTAACTCAGATAATCTACTACAAGGTAAATCTTTTATTGAACCATCATCAGCTGTAAAATGACCACAAGTAATTTGATGTAATCTCATTAATTGAGTCATAACAGTTGCAGAAGATTGCATTTTACCATCTAAAAATGCAATTGCTTCTCTTCTCATTTGTTCATAAACTTTCTTTTGTTCTTTAGTTAATTCAACAGAATGTTTAACATAAGTTTTTTCTGGTAAATCTAAACAATCTGATTTTAAAACTCTTCTTGAAAAAGGTTTTATTTTATCTGATAATTCTCCAAGGTTTCTGTAACCTACTACTATTTCAACTCTTCTACCTTGAACTTCTATTTTTTTAGTAACTGCATATCTAGCTTTAAATGTCCAATAAGAATCGTGCCCCAGGAGCCAAGGATCAAGAAATTGACATTGTGAAAATAAATCTAATGGGGATTTAGTAACTGGAGAACCAGTTAATATTCTTCTATATTTAGCGTGTTCTCTTAATGCTAAAATATTTTTAGTTCTATTTGATGTTGGAGTTTTTATTGTAGTTGATTCATCAATTGCAATCATTGATTTGTGACAAGACAAAAATTTATATGCAAACTGTGCTCCATCTCCTGATGAGAAAGCTTCAACATTCATAATTAAAATATGTAAATCAGTTCCTTGTTCAAATAAGGAACTTAATATTTGTTTTTGTTTTTTAGATTTATCTGAAGTTTTCCATAAAACCATTTTATGGTAGATATGATCAGGTAGATGCGTTGGCACCTCCTGATCATACCAATTCTTATAAACACCTTTTGGTGCTATAAGAAGGAGGCCATTTATCTGGCCTTTATCGTAAAGCATTGCGGCATTATCTAATAATACTTTAGATTTGCCTGTACCCATTTCCATAAAGTAAGCAAAATTTTCTTTGTCCCAAGATAATTCTAAGGCTTCTAATTGGTGTTTGTATGGTTTAGTCTTAAACTTATAATTCATATAACTGTTTACATTTCTTTCTAACTATTATATTATATTAAAAAAGAAAAAAGTCAATATGCAATTTTATAAAACAAGTGGAAAAACAATCGGTAGTAGTAATTTTGTTTATTTATTACAGGATATTCCAATAGACAGAGAAACAGGACAACCCAAATATAATATTATGGGCGCTAGAAAATATGGCGAAATTAAGATTATGTTTAGAGCATTAGAACAAATAATGTTTTCACCAGGTCCTTTTATATTTTCAATTAGACAAAAATTAAAAGATTTTACAGAAAATGACTATTTATTATTAAATGGTGATCCAGCTATTATTGGTGTTACTTGTGCTATTGCCTCAGAAATGACACAAGGTAAATTTAAATTATTAAAATGGGACAGACAAGAAAAAACATATTATCCCATAGAAATAAATATTCATCAAAAATAGTCTTGACAAAACACGTTTCAGTGTTTAATATTACATTATGAAAGTTAAAAAGTTAAAATAGGAGATGACTATGATAATAGATCTACGTAAAGATGCACCAGATCAAACAGATAACCTTGATCCGGAAAAACTTTCTCAAGAAGTTGAGAAATTAAAAACAATACAAAATCAAATAGTTAATTTAGAATCACAGATAAAAGATTTAAAAGAAGATGAAAAATATTTTAGCTGTGTAGTAATTCCAAAATTAATGGAAGATATGAATTTAGAATCTTTAAAACTTAAAGATGGTTCAGAATTAACTGTTAAAAAAATTTATAGTGCTTCAATTAGAGCTGATAAAAAAATTGAAGCGATAAACTGGCTTCGAGCAAATGGCTTAGGTGATATTGTGAAAAATGAAATCACAGTAAACTTTGGTCAAAACGAAGATAACAAGGCTATTGACTATGTCAACCTTGCGAGGGAGCGTGGATTTGAACCTTCTCAAAAAGAAAGTGTTCATCCCGCTTCACTCAAAGTAGTTATGAAGGACTGGAAGGACAAAGGTCGTGAAGTTCCTGAAGAACTATTTAGTACGTTTGATGGAAATCAAACGCATTTTAAAAATAAAAAATAAAAAATAAGGAGCAAATATATATGGCAAATACAAATGCTATGACAAATAAAGCTAGTGCAGGTGCATTAGCTGCTATCAATCTTAGAAGTGATTCTGGAAGAGGTAGCGAAGAAATAAAATCGGATGATATGTCAACTCCGATTTTAAAAATCCTACATCAACTATCCCCTGAATGTAATGCGAACGATTCTAAATACGTTCAAGGTGCAAAACCTGGTATGATATATGCCAAAGGTTTGGGTGCTTTAGTTGATGGACAAAAAGGCGTGGATATAATTGTTTCTCACGTTCAAACAAGATATCCAGAATGGCAGGAAATGGGAGACACAGCAGCTCCACCTGTTACAACACATTTATCAAAACCAGAGGATGCCGTTGAAGAACGAAACGGTAAGTACAGATTATCAAATGGTAATTATGTAGAGAAGACCGCATATTTTTATGTGATCGTTTTAGGTGATGAACCTAGACCTGCAGTGATTACAATGAGATCTTCTAACTTAACTCCCGCTAGAGAATTAAATCAGTTGATTAAAAATCTAAGATTTAAGGATGATAAAGGTCTTTACAATCCAGCAGCATATGCAGCAGTTTATAATTTAAAAACTGTTGGGAAAACAGCAGGAAGTAAAAGTTGGCACGTTTATAAACCATCTATGGCAAGATCTTTAGATGTAAATAAAAAACAAGATGCTGATTTATATTTAATGGCAAAGGAATTGCAAAAGACTGTGTCAAAAGGTGCTGTTAAACCAGAATATGAAAAAAGCAATGGTCCTAAAACTGAGGACATTATCTAATTCACTAAGTGAATACTTGCAAGAAGAGGCGGCAACGGGAGACTGCGGCCGCCTCTCCATAATGGAAAGAGTTTATGACAGATACGTATATAAAATATTTTACTGGATTAAAACGTAATTACGGTTTTTGTAATATAAGTAATGGTTATAAAGATCCAAACACTGGGAAAATAAAATTTCATTCAGGTGATTATGGTTGGTCAGGAAAATCAATCACTGATGAAGATTACAAACTTCATTTAAATGGAAAAAAATCAATAGGTATACAACCTTGTGATGACAATGGTTATGCAAGATTTGGTGCAATAGATATTGATCCAAAAGTATATAAAGATTTAGATATAGAATTTTATTTAAAAGTAATTCAAGAAAAACAATTACCTCTAATACCAATTAAATCAAAAAGTAATGGACTTCATTTATATGTTTTTATGAAAGAATTTGTAAAAGCAAGAGAGATAAAAGATTTTTTAGAAGAAATATTATTTTTATTTAATCTACCAATTACTACAGAAATATTTCCAAAACAAACTAAACTAGGAAGCAACATAGAAGGAGACAAGATAAATGGTAATTTTATAAATCTTCCATACTTCAATGGTTCAGAAAGAGTTGCATTAGATCCTTCAGGTAAAGAAATGAGTTTAGATTTATTTTTAAAATGTGTTGAATTAAATCAGGTTGATTCAAAAAAATTAAAAGAAATGTCTAACTCAATAATTAGAAATGAATTAACTGGAGGTGCAGATGAATTTAAAGATGGTCCACCTTGTTTAGAAATATTAAGTAAAAATAAAATGACTGATGGTAGAGATAGATTTTTATATAACTATATGGTCTTTGCTAAAAAGAAATATCCTGATGGTTGGAAAAATAAAGTATTACAAGCTGGTAGAAATTATTTTGAGTTTGATCAAACTTGGACAGATGACTACATCAAAAAGAAAATTAAAAATTGGGAGAAAGATACTAAAGGACATACTTGTCACGATCAATTATTAGCACCAGTGTGTATTAAATCGGAATGTATAAAAAGAAGTTTTGGAATATTATCTGATAAAAAAATTACTTGGCCAAGACTTACTAATTTAGTCAAAATAGATTTTAAACCTGATCCAGAATATTATTTTGATGTTGAAAGAGATGATGGTGAAACTGTTTCTGTGCACGCTAGAAATAAAAATGAAATAAAAGATCAACAAGAATTAAGAGGTTTGATTATGGCACAAGCTGATGAACTTCCTCCTCCAATAAAATCTATGGATTTTTATGAGATCATAAAAAATTTATTAGCGACTCAAGATACTGTGCAACCGGCTCCAGGAACCACACCAATTGAAATATTAAAGAAACATTTAAAACATTATATTCATAGCACTCAAGCTACTAGTTACAATTCTTTTAAAAGTGGAAACGTACTAAAAGATGATACCTATGCATATTTTGTTTATGACGAATTTTATAATGATTTAAAAGATAATGAATGGAAAAAAGATTCATCAAGAACTTCTTATATGATTGAAAAAATGTTTGAAAAAGAAGATGCAGATTTACCAAAACCACAATTTGATAAGAAAAAAAGATTTCCAGGCAAAGATAAAAAAACAGGTAAATCATATCCAGGTGTAAGTGGATGTGCAGTCATACCATTATATTTGTTTGAGAAAGATCAAGATGATGAAGACGTTATAGAAATAGCAAAATTTAAACAAGAAGAGGAGATAATTTAATATGATAAATAATAGAAAAGCATACAGAATATTTATGTCGTTACCAAAAGAAGAAAGAAAAAAACTTCAGATTCAACACGAAATAGAAGAAATAGAAAATATGGAAGATAAATCTTGGTTAAATAGATTTGGTAGATGGCAAGGTTCTTTTTGGAATTGGCTATGGATGTGTCATTTTAAAAAAGATTATAAGGATAGAAATGATATATAAATATTTTGGTCCACCAGGAACAGGTAAAACTCATAAATTAATTAGTAGAGCCAAGGCTTACATAAGAATTGGAACACCTTTACATCAAATAGGTTATTTTGCTTTTACAAAAAAGGCAGCAGAAATTTCTAAAAAAAGAATGCCAGCAGAAGAAGATAAACTTGTTTACTTTAGAACTCTTCATTCATTTGCATTTCAACAATTAGATTTAAATGACACTATGGTTATGCAACCAGAAGATTATATAAGTATAGGTAAAGAACTAAACATAAAAGTTAAGTATTATGATAAATTTAATAAAGAGGAAATATTTTATTTAAATATTGAAAGTCCATATTTTAAAATGATTGGTAGAGCAATCAATAGATGTACTACAGTTAGAGAAGAATACGACAGGAATGAACATAATAGAAAAGAAGTTAAATGGTTTATTTTAAATAACTTAGATAAAAATTTAAAAGAATATAAAAGAATTACAGGTAAACTAGATTTTAATGATATGATTGAAAGACTTTTACAAAAACAAGATTTACCTAGATTTAAAGCTATATTCATAGATGAAGCTCAAGACTTATCTCCATTACAATGGAAATTATATGATAAATTAAAAGAATATTCAGATGATATTTATTTAGCTGGTGATGATGACCAAGCTATATTTGCCTGGGCAGGCGCAGATGTAAATAGATTTATTCAAGAACCTGGAAAAGAAAGAGTATTAAAATATTCAAAAAGAATATCAAAAGCCGTACAAGAGCAATCACAATTACCATTAGAAAAAATTAGAGGACTAAGAAAAGAAAAATTATATTATCCAAGAGACTTTGAAGGCAAATCAGAAAGAATAAATAATTTAGATCAAGTAGACTTAACCAAAGGTAAATGGTTAATTTTAACCAGGACCATACATAGATTAGTTGAAATGACTAAAGAATTAAGGAAAAGAAATTTATACTATCAAACCAATAAAGGCAAGAGTTTTCAAGTTAGGTTATATAATTCATCAATTAACTACAATTCTTGGTGTAGAGGAATACAATTAGATGAAAAAGAAATAAAAGATATAAATGAATTTACCGGTTTACCAATAGATAAATGGAATAACGAAGTAGAATGGGTTGATGCATTTGAAGAATCAAAATTAGCAGACAGACAGTATATAAAAAATATGTTGGAAAATGGTGAAGACCTAGACAAACCAGCTAGGATATGGGTATCCACAATACACGCAGCAAAAGGTGGAGAAGAAGATAATGTTATACTTTGTTTAGATTTAGGTAGAACAGTTAAGAAATCATCAAAAAAAAGTGACGATAAGAATGATGAAGAACATAGAGTTTGGTACGTTGGATCAACTCGTGCAAGAGATGATCTATATAAATTAAAAGCTAAGAATAAAAAAAATGAATACAAGTTTTAAAAAATTATACACTATGTATAAACAGAATGGGATAGAGAACTTTCCTAAACGGTGTGTGGTAGCATCGAGCCTGGTTAGCGAAGTTGGTTTGACTTCTCGAATCCCTGTTTCATTCATACTCAGTCAAATCAATGACTACCACTTAACAAAAGGATAAAAATGAAAATACTAACTAGCGATATATTTATAATAGTAACATTGACTTATTTCATAATTAATATAATGGAGGTATTAAAGTAATGACAGACAAATCTATATTTAAAAGTGCTTTTCCTCAAGAAAAACAAATAGGCGGGAGTCACTATAAATCGTTTCACATACAACCGTATGAATTTATATCTAAAAATAATCTCAGCTTCTTCCAAGGTAATGTTGTGAAGTACGTTTGTAGGTACCAGAATAAAAATGGAATAGAAGATTTAGAAAAAATAATTCACTATTGTGAATTAGAAATTAAAAAAATAAAAGATATGAGGAATAAAAAATAATGTTAATGCCAACTACAGAATGGGTAGCACCTACAGAATATCCTGATTTAAGAAACGCAGAAGAAATAGCAATAGACTTAGAAACAAGAGATCCAGATTTAAAGAGTCTGGGTTCAGGGTCCATTAAAGGTAATGGTGAAGTGGTAGGAATAGCAGTAGCTGTAGATGGATATAAAAATTATTTTCCAATAGCTCACGGTGAAGGTCCAAATATGGACAGAGATAAAGTTTTAAATTGGTTTAAAGATATTTGTGAATCACCTGCTACAAAAATATTTCATAACGCAATGTATGACGTATGTTGGATTAAGTCTATGGGTATAAAAATAAATGGTAGAATAATAGATACAATGATTGCAGCATCCTTGATTGATGAAAATAGATTTAATTATACTTTAAATGCATTGTCTTGGGTTTATTTAAATAAAGGTAAAAATGAAACTTTACTTAACAAAGCAGCTAAAGAAAGAGGATTAGATCCTAAAGCTGATATGTGGAAGTTACCTGCAAGTGAAGTTGGTGCATATGCAGAAGAAGATGCAGCACTAACATTAGAACTTTGGCATCATTTAGAAAAAATAATAATTGAAGATGATTTAGAAAATATATTTAATCTTGAAACTGATCTTTTTCCTTGTCTAGTCGATATGAGGTTCCTAGGCGTCCGGGTAGATGTTGAAAAAGCAAATCAATTAAAAAAAGAATTAACCAAAAAAGAAGAAGAATTATTATTCCAAGTGAAAAAAGCAACAGGAATAGAACCTCAGATATGGGCTGCAAGAAGTATTGCACAAGTTTTTGATAAATTAAATTTACCTTATGCAACAACTGAGAAATCAAATGCGCCATCATTTACTAAAAATTTTATTTCTAATCATACTGATCCGATAGTTCGTATGATAGCAGAAGCAAGAAAAATAAACAAGGTTAGTACGACATTTATTGATACTATATTAGATCACGAATACAAAGGTAGAATCCACGCAGATATTAATCAAATAAGATCTGATGAAGGAGGAACAGTTACAGGAAGATTTAGCTATCATAATCCAAACTTACAGCAAATACCTGCAAGAGATCCAGATACAGGTCCTTTAATTAGAAGTTTATTTATACCAGAAGAAAATTGTAAATGGGGAACATTTGATTATTCACAACAAGAACCAAGATTAGTTGCACACTATGCATTAAGATTTAATTATGAAACAGCTAAAGCAATAGCTACTTCTTATGAAAACGATCCATCAACAGACTTTCATCAAATAGTAGCTGATATGGCACAAATAGATAGAAAAGAAGCTAAAACAATTAACTTAGGTTTATTTTATGGTATGGGTAAAGCTAAATTACAAAATGAATTAAATGTTTCAAAAGAAAAAGCAAATGAATTATTTGATATTTATCACAGCAGAGTTCCATTTGTTAAACAATTAATGAATGGTGTAATGTCAGTTGCTCAAAACAAAGGTAGAATAAAAACATTATTAGGTAGAAGATGTAGATTTCCAAAGTATGAACCAATATTGAGAGGTTCAGAATGGGGTACTTTTGTTCCTGCAGAAGATCACGAAACAATGTTAGAATTAAAAAATATGGGACCACATTTAAAAGATGAAGATGGAAATATTATTAAAGATAGTGAAGGTAAACCTAAAAAAAATTATTGGTATAATAATGGTCATAGAAGAGCGTTTACTTACAAAGCATTAAACAAATTAATTCAAGGTTCAGCTGCAGATATGACTAAAAAAGCTATGGTTGATTTGTATAAAGAAGGATATTTAGCACATATACAAATTCACGATGAATTAGATTTTTCAATTGAATCAGATAAACAAGCTGGTATAATAAAAGAAATAATGGAACAAGCAGTAGATCTAGAAGTTCCAAACAAAGTAGATTATGAATCTGGCCCTAACTGGGGAGAAATAAAATGATGAGGAATTATGGCTTATTTAAATGCAAACATACCACCGATCTATTGCAATGTAAGGAAGGAATATCTTTATGATCTTAAAAAACATCAAGATGAAAGTGAAGAATGTATTATCTTCGGTGTTGCTTCTATTTCAGGCCGTGCGTTATTATTTCACATTATGTTACCGAATGGCGCTGTCTACTATAGATTACCGATTTCTGCGTTTTTTCAAAAAAATTTTTCAAGAAGCCAAGTTCCGAATATGCGCGTCGATGAGCTTCAATTATGGAATTGCTTTAGTTATTGGCCTAGCGTTCATACTTTTGATTTTTTAGCTGGTGTAGAAGGTAAATATCTTGGAAAAGATAAAAAATTTTATACTGGTCAATATTTATTTACTATTGACTGGGCTCACCCAGAGACTAATATACTAAATACGGAACATTCTGAAATTCCGCAAGAGCACAAATGTGCACACATAATTGCATTAGATAATGGAAATTATGCTGCCCAGCCAAATAACAGAATCATTTGGCATATAAATAATTACACAACAAGCAATGAATGGCCAGACTATAAGGTGCAATCTAGTGTTTGGGATGTAGAAGGAAGAGATTGGGTAACTGAAGATTCTGATAAAATGTTTTATGAGGTAAATGAAAATGAAAAGAATATGTAAAAAATGTAATCACAAATGTCATTGTAAAGGACAAGGATATTATGTGAGTGATTCTTCTTGTGAAGATTATTGTAAATGTAAAAATTGTTGTCACAACGAAGAAGATTTGTTAAAACAAATTAATAAGGAGAGACCAATGATTAAAAAATTATGGAAAAAATTTGTAGATTGGGTATTTAAAGATTTTTACTAATGTCCAAGATAACTGAAGACACATCTGTAAAAACAGATATTAAAACAATTGTGACTATCATAGCCGCAGCAGGTTTTGCTGTGTATATGTATATTGGTATGACTAATACTATCAATACACTTGAGACAAGACTTCAGTTAATGGAAGCAGATTTACTAAAGAAGGCAGATCAAATACCTGTCGATAAGGAACAGTTTTTTCTGTTAGAGTCATTAGCAGAAGATACTGAGAAACAACAAAAAATATTAGAGGAAAACCTGCACGTTAAAGTTATGCTTATGCAGGCTGAAAAGGAAATTGAAAAACTAAAAAAAGATGTTGAAAAGCTTAAAGACGCAACAAGAGATATTCAATTTAGCAATGGAAATGGAAACGGGCATTAACGCAGGGACTTTCCAAGAATATGATTATACTTGTGAAGATTTTGAATGTGAGTGGAAACAAATAACTGAATATTGGAGAAAAAAATGATTGAAACAGCAATAGTATTATTATTTTTTATGAATGACAAATTAGTAGAACATAGAATTCAAGACTCCATATCTGAATGTTTAAAACATAAAAGATTAATTACTCGTAATATGAGTATGACTAATAAAGACATACAATGCATAGAAACAGATGTAGAAATTGATATCAATATAGATGGAAGTAAAACCATCAAGAAATTGATAATGAAGAACTAATGGAAACATTGGGCCTAGCTATTGTAATTATAGGAATTTTAGTATATTTGGCGTTAAATGAAGACTAATTTATTAGTACATAAACATTTAATT
>Ga0208767_1002144_pt1 | contig 15159 bp, 18 predicted proteins | sample VirMetDEL_Mar_21_FD_184514 | JGI IMG/M metagenome (GOLD analysis project Ga0208767, IMG submission 184514) | Aqueous microbial communities from the Delaware River and Bay under freshwater to marine salinity gradient to study organic matter... | ecosystem: Environmental > Aquatic > Marine >... | reverse complement strand
TAATAGTAACTGAAACTGATCCGTTGACCGTGGTAAATGCATTTGTTAAAGTAGTTGTCGATTGAATTGGGTGAATGTCATAGAATACACCTCCAGTATAGACATATAAAATTCTGTTTGTTCCAATAATTGAATATTTAGTTCCTGAATTATTAACAACATGATGCATGGCTCTTGCTGCACCAGTTAATTTATTCTCACCTAACTGTGCCCAGCCACCTATCTTTTCAGGTGTACCATATCTAAAACGTACATTATCACCGCCTACCCATTGTCCTTCAGCTGTAGTTTCAGTGATCTGTTTATTGAATCCTGGTTGAAAACCTATTTTTTGTAGCATATGACTCCATTATAATACTATTTTACAAAGGATGGTAGTCCTAGCATAGGTCTGCCATCAAACTTGTTTTTGTTCGCAAATGGGCCATTTACATGATTATAATGTAAGAATACTTGGCCACAAATGTTTCCTTCAAATGGCTCTCGCCAATGTTCTAGGTCACAGCCACTATATACTAACATATCGCCTACATCAAGCAATACCTTTGTGCCTTCTGGAGCGTTGGGTTTAATGATTTTCTTATATTCATCAATAACATTATCTGAGCCAGTTCCATCAATAAATATAGGCCAAGGATCGCCACCTAAGTTTAAAGTACAAGATATCTCACAACTTGGTCTATCTTTATGTCTTCTTAATTCATCACCTCTTTTATATGCTCTTGCATAAGAATAAGTTGGAATTAATTCTAATCCTGTATGTTGTTTCATAACAGGTAACATCTTTACTAACAATGTATCCATTACAAAATCACCATAACAAGAAAAGGTATTAGGTATTTGTGTATCTCCCCAAGTTCCTAATATTGGAGATTCTGAATGAATATTATTTTGATACATAAAAGCAGTTGCATCTCTTTTAAGTAAAAAATAATTAAATATAAAATTAGCTAACTCGTAAGGTAAAGCTTGTTTAATTACTTGATATTTTTTCTCTTGAAACATATTACACCATAAAACATTTTTGCATAAAATTAAATGATACAGATATTCTAATATCATTAGAGTTATTAGGATCTACACAATGATTTAACCAAGATGGAAACATAATTAGTCTACCTGGTTTTGGATCATAACTTGCTTCTCTCCATAATCTTTGTGGAGGTTTACCTTCTTTCATTCTAGGTCGTACCATCAATGCAACTGATCTTGGATCTTCTACTTTTAATTGTCCAGAATTTTCTGGTGCTTTAACATAATAAACACCAGACCATAAAGAATTAGGATGAATATGTGCTCTGTTCATTCCACCTGGTGGATTTATATTGGCCCACATATTACCTAAAAAAGGTTCACTGGCTAAATGTTCTTGTTCGTAAATTATATGTTGTGCTTCATATAAAGCATCTACTAATCTTTTATATTCAGGTCTAACATTCATATCTGTTGTAGAATGCCAACCTTGAATATTAGTTCTAGTCACACCTTTATCTTGATTAGACCAAGCAACAATATCTTTTTCTAATTGTTGATTTAAAGATGGATCCTTATAATCAAATATATAAATAGGTGTTGGAAAATGTAAATCTCTCATTTAAATGGAGTTCCTCCAAACCACATCACCAAAGATTTTCTATGTCCTCTGATAACTGGTTTTACTCTGTGTCTAATAAACGATGCAAAAAATACCGCGTGCCCTTGTTTTAATTTTGCAATCTTACCTTCTGACATTAATTCTAAATCTCCACCTTCAAATTCAGATTCTGGAGATAATAAACAAGTCATAGATATTTTTCTTACTGGTGGCTCGTGTTGACAATTGACATCATTATCCACGTGCCAATCATAAAATCCACCTTCAGGATATTCGGTATACTGTGCAGGTTCTGTAAGCTGCATTCCTTCAAAACCAAAATGATTACCATTGGTTGTTTTCATAATACGTTCAATATCTTTATACATATCAATCATCTTTTTAAATGGGATCCAACTAATATGTGACGTTCTAGTTTTAGTATCTATCACTCCACCTTTAATACCTTTACCACTTCCAACTTGTGCATCTTGTTTGGGTTCAGCTCGTCCTGCTTGAATAATTAATTTACATTGTTCAGGTGTAAAGATTGGTGTAGTGGTTTCTACAATATACGATTTCCACCTAGGTTCCGTTATCATATTGCTCCTCTGTTTTTAATTGGGTCAAACTGTATATCACAGTTTGCAGCTAGTGTTCGTCTTGTCTCATTGGTTCCATTAAATGGATAAACACAGTGTCTCATATCATATGGAAACACATAAAAATCTCTTAAATCCATTGGCGGTTGGTAATCTATTTTTGCAAACTGACCATTAGCAGCACCTAATATTTGTAGTCTGCCGTTTTGTGGTATTTCTGCATTCGAATATTCTCGACCATAAGTTGATGGTAATTTTAAAATCATCACTGATGATAAACCAGTAAACAACATCCCTCTATGAATGTGTGCAGGATTATATTCGTGTTCTTTCATCTCATTCACCCAAATTGAATTTAGGTGCATATCATAATCTCTAATTTTATTAAAGGCTAAATAATGCTGAAATATCTTTAAAAAATAATCAGTAATATTTTTTGGCAACATATTATGTTGTTTCATTTTAGACTCATCGTGTCCACCATAAAACAAACTATGCTCGTTTTCTATTTTACCTACTAATTGTTTATTAGCAGGTGCTAGTCTATGAAAATTTTGTTCGTAGATTTGATTAATCGAATGAAAAATATCTAACGGTACTTGATATTTTAAAACTGATTGACCTAAAAATACAAAATCAAATTTAAGATTTTGGCTTTCCATGTTGTTCAATTTGTTCTTTTTTTTGGTAACTACTTTCTAACTCACCAGATTTTTTAATTCTTTGTAAAGATTGTAATTGACCTAGAACGTTAAATTTATCGGTATCCGAAGAATGCTCGGTTAACTGTTTTGCTTTTTCAGCATACTGTCTTCCGTAAGATTCTAATTGATGTTCGTTAACATCTTTATCATTAAAAGATCCATCATTAAATTCTGCTTTTAATTTAGACCACATTTTAATTTCACGCATTCTATGTTTTGCAACTTTTTCCATAGAAGCTTTTGCAAATTTACATTCATCTAAATCTATTTCATATTTAGTGAGTTTGTAGTCATCTTTTTCTGTTTGAACTTTACCTTCTAACCATTTAATTTTTGCTTCATTTCTTCGGTAATCAAATGATAAAGTCATTAAGTTATCTAAATAACTTGCTTGCTCTCGAACACACTGCCAATATTTTGAAGCTTTAGTTGGGTATCGGTTATCTTGAAGGACAGAAAATCTTGCTTCAGTTTCTGTTCTAAACATTTGTTTTTTAGTCCAAGTATCTCTTAACTCATCTACCATACCTTTAAATGAATTAAGGTCTTCAACCTCTAACAAATTATTTAAATGAGTCTCTTCTTTTTCGATTAAATCTTTAACTGTTTTTTTTGTCATTTCTAATCCTTTATGTTTCCTAACTGTATAACTTATTTAGAAAATATTGCAAGGTTTAACTAGACTGAATAACATCAGTTACTTTACCGTCTCCGTACCATTCTTCGGTTGCTGTTGTTTGAGCTGGTATAAATCCCGCAAAAGCAAGTGCTGCAGTATTAGTTCCTGCCCCACCTAAAGATCTTCTTGCTATATTTAAATCATTCACTCCTGTCCAGCTAGTTCCATTCCAAGATTCAGTATTTGCAAGTTGAGATCCTGTAGATCCTCCAAAAGCTAAAGCAGCTGTTTGAATACCTACTCCAGATATATCTCCTCTTGCAGTGTTTAAATCGTTTAATTCTGTCCAACTAGTTCCATTCCAAGATTCTGTAACTCCTGTAAAAGTTGGTCCATCTCCACCAAATGCTAAAGATGCTGTATTTGTACCTACTAAACTAGGACCATATCTAACTGTATTTAAATCGTTTACTTCTGTCCAACTTGTTCCATTCCAAGTTTCAGTATTTCCAACTCTAACTGTTGTTTCTCCACCAGCTGCTAAAGCTGCTGTGTTAGTTGCTCCGCAACCTCCTAAAAATGATCTTGCCGTATTCAAATCATTTAACTCTGTCCAACTTGTGCCGTTCCAACTTTCGTTTACTCCAACATTTACTGTTGTAAGACCTCCAAATCCTAAAGCGGCAGTGTTAGTACCTGCACCTGCTAAACCTCTTCTTGCAGTGTTTAAATCATTTACTTCATACCAAGACGTACCATTATAAGATTCGGTTGCACTTGTAACTGGCGGTGTGTTTCCACCGAATCCTAAAGCTGCTGTTTGAATCCCTGCTCCTGCTAATTGATTTCTCGCCGTATTCAAATTCCCACCAGTAACCCAGGCACCTACAGCAATGTTTGCGTTCCATTCTTCGGTTGCTGCTGTATAACCTGATGTAATTTGTCCACCAAATACAAGAGCTGATGCCGCTGTTCCAGAACTAGCTAAACCTTGCCTTGCCGTATTTAAATCATTTGTTTCTGTCCAAACATATCCATTCCAAGTTTCTGTATTTGCTATTCTTCCAGGATTAACATCTCCACCAGATAATATAGCTGAAGATACAGTTCCTGAACCTCCAGCCTCATTTCTTCCAGTGTTTACATTATTTACTTCAAACCAAGAAGATCCATTCCATTGTTCTGTATCTGTAGTTATACCAAATCCAGTTATAGCTAAAGCTGAAGTATTGTCAGCTCCTGCTCCTGATAAAGATCTTCTTGCAGTATTTAAATCGTTTACTTCCGTCCAACTTGATCCATTCCAACTTTCAGTAACCGCTAAATTTGGAGACCATCCTCCATAAGCTAATGCTGAAGTTTGAGTTCCATTTGCTGCAAATCTACCTCTAGCCGTATTTAAATCGTTTACTTCAGTCCAAGATGTTCCATTCCAAGACTCTGTTAAAGCTGAAGCTGGGGTTTCTCCTCCAATCATTAATGCAGCTGTTTGAGTACCTGCACCTCCTCCAAAATATCTAGCTGTATTTAAATCATTGAGTTCAGTCCAACTAGAACCATTATAAGATTCTGTTGCCCCTGTTAAAGGAGGTACTTCTCCTCCAAAAGCTAGTGACGCTGTTTGCGTTCCTGAAACACTAGCACTTGGGAATTTTCTAGCCGTATTCATATTTCCACCCGTAGACCAAGCATTACCTATAAATTGCTTATAGCCTTTAAGTTGTTGAGTCGTGGTGTTATACCAAACTTGTCCTGTTACAGGATTCGCTGGGTCTGAGGATACGACCTCTACATCTGTTCCAAATATTTCCTTGTATGTTGCCATATTAAGTTACCGTCTCCGTTATAATTCCGTCACCCATCCATTCTTCGGTTGCACCTGTAATTGGTGGACCTTCTCCACCAAATGCTAAACCTAATGATGTAGTTCCTGATCCACGTGCACTTCTTCTTGCAGTGTTTAAATCGTTTACATTACTCCAGTTTGTTCCATTCCATTGTTCTGTTCCTGCTGTTCTTGCGCCTGGAGCAGTTAGTTTACCAGCAGCTAAAGCTGATGTTTGAATTCCTATACTTGCTGCATAAGCACTTGCTGTATTTAAATCATTAACTTCAGTCCAAGACGTTCCGTTCCAAGACTCTGTTTGAGCAAAACCACCATCACCACCAAAAACTAAAGCAGCTGTAGTTGTTCCTACACCTCCTGCATCATATCTTGCAGTGTTTACATCATTTACTTCAGTCCAGCTTGAACCATTCCATATTTCTGTAAGTGCTGAATTTGATGTAGTTGTTTGTGTATAACCTGCCGCTATTAAAGCTGAAGTATTATCAACTCCTGCAGATGCTGCACCAAAACGAGCTGTATTTACATCTGTAGTTTCAGTCCAACTCGTACCATTCCAGCTTTCTGTATTTGCTACATCTGTAACTGGTGGAGTTGATCCTGTAACCGCTAAAGCTGATGTTGAAGTTCCAACACCTGATAAATTTCTTCTAGCAGTATTTAAATCATTTAATTCTGCCCAAGCAGAACCATTGTAAGATTCAGTTACACCTGTTATAGCTGTATCTAATCCCCCAAAAGCTAATGCAGCATCTTGTGTACCAGCGCCAGAACCTGCAAGTGATTGTCTTGCTGTATTCATACTTCCACCAGTCACCCAGACACCATATCCAAAATTCGCGTTCCATTCTTCGGTTGCTGCTGTTACAGGAGATCCACCAAAAGCAAGTGCTGCTGCAGTTGTTCCTGATTCCCCTAAAGCTCCTCTTGCAGTATTTAAATCATTTACCTCAGTCCAACTACTTCCATTCCATTCTTCAGTTACTGCTGTTATACTAGGAGTTTGACCTCCAAATGCTAATGCTGAAGTTTGAATTCCAGTCCCTCCTAGATTATATCTTGCAGTATTTAAATCATTTACTTCAAACCAAGAAGTTCCATTCCAAGATTCTGTAACTGCTGTTTGAACCCCTGGAGGAGCTAAGTAACCTCCAAATGCTAACGCTGATGTATTATCTGCTCCTGCTCCACCTAAAGTAAAACCTCTAGCCGTATTTAAATCACCAACTTCTGTCCAAGACGTTCCGTTCCAGCTTTCAGTAATTACATAATATGTAGCATCTGGTGTATCATTTCCTCCAAAACCTAATGCTGAAGTTTGTGTTCCTGCTCCTGCAAAACTATCCCTAGCAGTATTTAAGTCGTTTACCTCTGTCCAACTTGTACCATTCCAAGATTCAGTTAACGCTTGAACTGCAGTTATTTCTCCACCAAAAGCTAACGCTGCAGTTTGAGTTCCTGCACCTTCTAAAAATTTTCTAGCTGTGTTTAAATCATTAACTTCAGTCCAGCTAGTTCCATCGTAAGATTCTGTAACTGCAGTTATAGGAGGTGTACCCCCAAACGCAAGTCCTGCTGTTTGTGTTCCTGCACCCGCTAAACCTGCTCTAGCAGTATTCATGTTACCACCACTAGCCCAAGCACTTGTTAAGGTAGTAGCACGGACACGCAGATCCCCTAAGGTCTGGTTATACCATACCTGTCCTACATACGGATTATCAGGATCCGTGTCAAAGTTTCTAACTTTGCCGCCTTTAATACCTTTGTACTCGGTCATTGTTCTCCTTATTACTCAGTCAATGTTATGTCAGCTGGTCTGTCACCTAGTCTATCATTTTTCTGCTCAGCTGTCTCGCCTTCAACGTTATCAGCGTCCCAAGCGTTTTGAGCAGAAGTGACTTCAGCTGTAACAATATCTTGAGCTTCAGATAACGTTTTAACAGTTCCGTTTACTTTTGCAATCCAAAGATTGGCGTGCTTATTGTAAGCGGGAACTTGCCAAACATTACCAGGAAAACTTTTGAAAGTAATCTTGATTGACTCAACGTGGTCAATGAAGCCTTTCCCCCAGTTTTCTGCTACGCAGTATTGATATGTTTTTGCCATAGTTTCCTCCTTATTCAGTTGTTGATGTTATTGTTCTTGTTAATGAACCTGTGCCGTTCCATTCTTCAGTTGTTGTTATGTAGGATCCTGGAGGGGTATTTCCTCCAGCTGCTAATGCGGCTGTTTGAGTCCCTGAACTTCCAAATGCAAATCTTGAAGTAGATAAACTATTTTCATTAGTCCAATTTGTTCCATTCCAAGATTCTGTACTTGTAGTATTAGCTGCAACTGGATGTGAACCACCAAATGCTAACGCTGCTGTATAAGTCCCTGCAGCTCCAGGATAAGTTCTAGCACTATTTAAATCATTTACTTCTGTCCAGCTGGTTCCATTCCAAGACTCTGTAGCTCCTGTTTGAGCACCACCATCATAGCCACCAAATGCTAAAGTTGCTGTACTAGTTCCACAACCTCTTAAACCATTTCTTCCTGTGTTCAAATCATTTACTTCAGTCCAAGCGGAACCATTCCAAGATTCGGTAACAGTTTGTGTTCCTGGTGCTGGAGAAGCATTTCCTCCAAATGCTAATGCACTTGTATTATCAGATCCAGATCCACCTAATGCTCTTCTAGCAGTATTTAAATCTCCAACTTCAGTCCAAGCTAAACCATTCCAACTTTCATTTAAAACTTGTTGTAGATTAGGAGATATTTCTCCTCCAATAGCTAAGGCAGATGTTGATGTACCTGCTCCATTTAAATTAGCTCTACTTGTATTTAAATCATTTAATTCTGCCCAAGCACTTCCATTATATAATTCTGCTGTGCCAACGTAAACACCAGGAGGAGATGCTCCTCCAAAGTTAAAAGATGAATCTCTAGTAGAAGCACCAGCAGATCCAATATAACCTCCTCCTGTATTCATATTCCCACCCGTGTACCAAGCTCCTAGATTAATGCTTGCGTTCCATTCTTCTGTATTAGCTACATTCGATACAGGAGTAGCTCCTCCAAATGCTAAAGCTGCTGTTTGAGTTCCAGCTTCACCTGATCTTCTTCTTGCAACATTTAAATTATTTGTTTCAGTCCAAATTGAACCATTCCATAATTCTGTTAATCCTACATCACCTGTTGGATCATTTCCACCAAAACCTAATGCAGAAGTTTGTATACCTGCTCCTCCTAAACCATATCTAGCCGTATTCATATCAGCAACATCTGTCCAAGAAGTTCCATTCCAGGATTCTGTTACTGCAGTTCTGGCTGTAGTGTATCCACCAAAACCTAAACCAGCTGTATTATCAGCGCACGATGCTCCTAATGCTCTTCTAGCAGTATTCATATCATTAACTTCAGTCCAACTTGTGCCATTCCAAGACTCTGTAAAAGCTGTATTTGCTGGAGAAGCATCTAGTCCACCAAAACATAAAGCTGATGTTTGCGTTCCGTCTCCTGCATTAGATTGTCTAGCAGTATTTAGATCATTTACTTCAGTCCAAGCTGATCCGTTCCAACTTTCTGTCAATGCTGATCGAGGTGCTGGTGTATCTCCACCAAATGCCAAAGCTGATGTATTGTCTACACCTGCTCCTGCTAAATCTGATCTAGCTGTATTTAAATCTGCTAATTCTGTCCAACTTGATCCATCATAAGATTCTGTATATTGTCCACCTCCAGCACCACCAAAAGCTAAAGCAGATGTTTGAGTGCTGCCAGCACTACCTAATTCTGATCTTGCATTATTTAAAGGCGCAGCTGTAGCCCAAGCATTCCCAACTACTTGTTCCTGATACCTGAACTCTGCTGCAGTAACGTTATACCAAACTTGTCCTGCGATGGGATTGTCGGGATCATTGGTAAAGTTCTGAACCCGAGTTCCGACTAACTGTTTGTAGCTAGCCATTGTTAATTATCCTTTAATAGCCAACCTTGAGTTGAGTCAACATACACAAGTGTAAATCCAGCTCTTTCTACAGCAACAGTTAAATCTGCAGCAGTGCCTTGAATATTGTGTCCGTTTCTGCCAATGGTTAGATTGTTAGTATCAAATGTTCCTGCGTAATCAATGAATGAAATAAAATCACCTATTGTTGCAGTAGTTGGAAGAGTCACTGTAAATGCCCCACCTGTTGTATTACAAAAATATCCATTACCTGCAACCGCGTTTGCTGGGTCTGCAGTAATAACCGCTTGCCATGCTGCTCCACCTGAAATAGTTGACCAAGATAAAACACCTGAACCATTTGTAACTAAAGCTTGATCTGCACTACCTGCAGTATCTGGTAAAGTTAAAGTTACGTTAGAAGCAACAGTTCCTGGAGCTTGAATTGCAATATAATTTGAACTATCTGAATCTGCTAATCTTAAATCACCTTGAGCACCAATTTGTACGTTTGATCCATCCCAAGTTAAATTTGCAGAACCACCAAAAGCAGTTCCACCTGAATTAAATTGTATTTGTGTATCTGAACCACCTGGAGGGGATGCTAATGAAATTTCTTTAATATCAGGATTGGTTGCATCGTTAGCTGCAGCAAATAATAATTTGTCTCCTTTATCACCTGTTGCAAATGTAGCTGTTGTTCCTGAACCTGATGTATATTTAAATTGAACTGTAAAAGAACCTGTTGTTGAATTTCTTAAAAAATAAAAAGTTTCGACATCTAATGGAATAGTTACAATTTGATTTCCTGTAATAGTTCCTGTGAACTCAATCATTCTGTATTGAGCTGTTCCTGTTGTACTGCCATCAACGACAGTTAATGCAGTAGTTTGAGCACCACCTGCAATAGATACTTGTGAAAAGCCACCTGTGATTTGTTCAAACAGGCTTAAATTTGTATTTGTCTTAGTTCCCCATGTACCAGCGTTTTCGCCAGTTGCCATTAGTTCTATACCAAGAGGTGTATATGTTGATGCCATAAAATTTTTTCTCCTATGCTGCTACATCTGTATAGCTTGTATTTGAGCCATTTGCAACATTCGAATAGGAAGTATTCGAACCTGTTGAAACCCCACTATATGATGTATTTGAGCCTGTGTCAACATTCTGATAATGGATAATAAATGGTGGTGTTACAGAAGCTGTTATTTGTAGACCTGTTAAACCAATCACTTGATCCACTGGATTAATAGTACCTACTGCGGAACTGAAAGAAACCCCAGTTAAACCCATCACATCTGCAGGGTCTATTGCTCCAACAGAACTAGTGAACTGGATTCCAGTTACAGGAACTGCTACCGATCCTGTTCCAACTAATATACCTAGAGTAGATTCTATTTCTAAACCAGATAATGTAACATCTTCATTTGGTACGATTACACTTCCAATATTAAAGCTTGCAGCAATACCTGTTAGTTCAACAACTGTAATTGTATCAACAGTAATAGTTCCTTGAGCTGAAGTAATTTCAAAACCAGTAATGGCTACATCTTCATTTGGTACTACCACTGTACCTTGAGCTGATGTAATTTGTTGACCTGTTAAACCTAGTACTTGGTCTGCTGGATCTAGTACACCAACTGCAGTTGCAATTTCTTGTCCTGTGATAGTTGGAGTAACAGCAATTTCTGTTGTAATAGTTCCTTGTGCAGAAGTAATTTCTTCTCCTGTCAAAGAAGTTGTTACATCAATAACATTAGTAATTGAACCTATAGAGAAAGTTGCAGCAATACCTAGTGGTTCTACTAAACCAGAAATTTCAAATGTAACTGAAGGATTGAGTGTTGAATTAATTTGTAAACCAGTGAGACTTACAACTTCACCAGAGAGATCTCCCCAGTTACTTGTACCATAAGGTTTAGCACCCCAACCTGTTGCGAGTAAATCATCCTCACCCCAGTAAGCTTGGCCCCAGGTAAATCGTCCCCATCCCGACATGGGTTACTCCTAAGCTAATCTTATGATTGCGTTACTTGCGTCTGCTGTTGGAAATTGAATTGTGAAAGTTCCGTTAGTTGCAGTTTTGTCTGAACCAAAAGCGATTGCACAAACAGCAGGGTCTCCTGCTACAGTATCATTATAAATTAAACAACCGTTTGCAGTAAAAGAAGCTGATGTCCAAGAGATGTCATCAAAATCACAAAACGCAGTTGTTCCAGAAGTTGTTGGTGTAACACTTGTTAATGCTTGACCACCTGCAACGTAAGCAGAGCCAGCGTCATTTGTAATTTCATTTGTAGCACTATATGCAGTTGTTGCTGCACCTAAAGTTGCTGAACTTGTGTACAATGCAAGTTTAAAAGTATCACCTGTAGTTGCTGTAAAGTCATGAGTACCAACTAAAATTTGTTGTTTAAAACTTGTACAAATTGCCGATGTTATTGCCATAATTTTTATCTCCTATTACGGTGACGGTGAAGGAATTGGAATACGAACAGTACCATCTGTGTAGTCGTCCCTTTTACGTCTACCAAGTTGCTCTGCAGCAAACTTTTGTACTTCCTGTGTATACTTATTTTCGTATAATGTCAACATATCCATTGGACCTTTTAAATATCCATATGCTTCCACTAAACATGCATATAGTAAGCCATTTGGAAAATATTGGCTTATATAAGTCGTTGCATTTGAGCTAGATAATCCATCAGGAATAGCCTCATAGTGAATTTTAAATACATAAGTATCGTCTGGAGCAGGAGCCAAGAACAATCTTCCTGAAGTGGTGTCTGTTACCCCAGTTGCTCCACCAAACATAGCATAGTATTTTGGCATACCAGTTGATGTTTCTGCTGGTGAATATTCTTGTAAATAAGATTCATCTTTTTTTTCTAACCAAGTATTGCTTCCTGTAGAAACAGAAGTAGAATCATAAACTTGTACACCTTTTACAAATAAAGTTTTAGCTGGAACGTTTATAGTTGTTTGACCAGTAACTAAATTACCAATTGATTGTTTTTTGTATGCATCAATAGGTACATCTCTTAAAATTCTAAACTCTGCATTTTCAATAATTTCATCTGTAACAGTAGAAGTTAAAACATTGCTATCTACTTCGGTATAGTTTTGAATTGCAGTTGTTAATGTTGTATATGTAAATCCACTCATTATTTAACTGCCTCCTGACATTGTAAACAACGATGTTTATATTTAGCATGTTTATCACAATGTTGTGATGGTGTTACGTATAAAGTTAAATGTTCATCTTCTTCAGGACAAGCACATTGCTTAATGTTAAATAATGAACAAATAAAATTTTTAATTTTTCTTATCATGGTGATATTGTTACAGGGCCCACGGAGCATCCGTAACCTCCTCCTTTTATATTTCCAATTGTAGCAGTATCTGTATTAACTGTAAAATAGAAAAAGTTAGTAGCTAAATAATCAGTAGATGCATCTCTTACACCACTAATAAATTGACCTGTTCTAATAGTATATCCAGATGGATTTGCAATATTTGCTCCTGTAATTCCATCAAAGTCACTAGGGTTTGCATAATTACCACCTACTGTTGGTGCTCCTCTAAAAACATAAGTTGTTGAATCAGTTAAACCATGACCCGGAGAATAAACATTTATAATTCCTGATCCAGCTTGATAAGTTTCAAAACCATTATCAGGTATACTAACTGTAGTTGCTGGTTCTGTTCTTGCAGGTCTAACATTTAATAATGCAACACCATCTGCTGAAACAGGTTTAGGTTCAAGTTGTGGTTGTTTAGGCTCATACTCTGTGTAATGAACTAAAGAACCATTCCATTCTTTTACCATTTCTCTGTATGGAAATTGAGCACCTGATCTATCTGATATTGCTATTGCATGTTTACCTGTTGCAAATTTTGACATTAAACTCCTGGGTAATAAGCTTTAGGGGTAATGAAAGTGCTTGATGCAGATCCATCCGCTTGTAAAGCTCTCTGAAACTCATCTTCATAAACAAGTTTCATGGGTTGCATTAATTGTGGATTAAATTTCATAGCTAAATAATAAGATAGTCCTGCTACCATACAAGGTACAAATCTAAATGGTACATCAGTTGCATTTGTATAATCACCAACATCTTGAATTCTATTAATATAATACATATGCATATAATATGCAGCAGTTGTTGCATCAGGAGTTGGGTAAATGTGTACTCTTACTTTATCAATAAATCTTTCAACCCAATATTGATTAGGAGTTCCTTGAGAAAGTTTATTTGAAAAACCAGCATAAGTAGATCGATCTACTTTTACCATTGGTGAATCAGATTGAGTTGTTGTATTATAATTTTGTCTTAATTGAGCTTCCAAAATATCTGACATTCCATAAATACCATTTGTTGGAGCTGTAGTGGCACTTGTACCATCGGAACTTGCTCTAAAAAAATCATATTCAGCTTGTCCTTGAACAAGATCAATATTAGTATCTGCTATTTCCCAATAATGAATACCTCTATTGCCCCATTCCTGAAGCATAATATTTAAAGATCGTCTAGCTAGTCTTAATTGATTACCAGAAACTCCTTGTACTCCAAGTCGTTCGTAAGCTTCTTCTATTATTTCATCAATAGAAAAATTTTTGTCGAACGTAGTTGTTCCAGAGGTAGTATTAGCCATTTATCCTCCTAAGCTGATAAATTAGGACCAGAATATTTATCTGTTAATAATGTATAAGCTGCAATGTTTGTTTTAGTTTTACAATAAATTCCTTTTGGAAATAAAATTCCATCTTCTGGAAAAGATAAATTAATTACATCTCCGTTTGGAACATCACCAATAAATAATGTAGTTCCTGAATTTGAAGTAGTTGTAAGTTCTAAAACACCTGCACCAACACCATCAGAAGCAATTATAATACCTCTTAGTCTTATTGGTTGTGCAACAATTGCAGTAGCACCTGCTGCTGCAGTTGATCTTGTAGCTTGTATATCACCTTTTGATGCCATAAGTTTTTCTCCTTAAATTTTTATGTGGGCCCGAAGGCCCACAAGAATTATTTATTAACTAGCGTCTGAAGAACCAGCAACACCAATGAACTTAAGTACAACAGTTGCACCAGTTGCTCCTGGGTCACCACTTAATACAACTTCAACTTCATCAGGAGTTGCAGTTGCAGCAGTAGTTGCTCCACCTGACATTCCTAACACACCGTTACAAGGGAAAAATCCTTTGAAACCAGTTGAGTTAACAGCAGCAGTGATTCCGTCTACGAAACCATCTGTGTCTGCATCAGTTCCAATGTCAACTAAGTTAACAGCATTTGTAGCTGCAGTTGTACATGCAATAACAACACCCATAGGGATGAAGTTTGCAGGAATACCGATTGCTGCTTCTTTTCCTGTAGTTTGACCATTAGCAACAGTTACTGTTGCAGTGTACTCAGAAAAAGTCATTGAGTTAGTAATAGCTCCAGTAGTAGAACTTTTAACGATTGTAGAAAAACCGTTTTCCGATCTAACCGGACCTGTAAATGTAGTATTTGCCATAATTATATCCTCCTAGTTTTGAACATAGTCTCTAGGCCGTCGACTATACGCGTCTATGTTCTGATTTAATTTGTATAGTGATTGATTTATATATCAAATTATAGAAAAGCGCAAGATATCCCTAAGGTAAAAAGATCGTTTCTAACGATATTTAAGCTTTAATTAACCAGCGTAAAGATGTACTTCGTAATCGTTTTCGTTGGTATGAACTTTTGCCTCTTGTTCTCTAAGAATCGATCTTATTGTTTGTTTGATCTCATCTCCTAGAACCGACATCTCAGCAGTTATTTGTCCCTTATTTTCAAGAAACAACTCGTTCCATCTAGACTCGAGTTTCAATTTCTTGGCGAACAATATCATGT
>Ga0208767_1002140_pt1 | contig 15179 bp, 20 predicted proteins | sample VirMetDEL_Mar_21_FD_184514 | JGI IMG/M metagenome (GOLD analysis project Ga0208767, IMG submission 184514) | Aqueous microbial communities from the Delaware River and Bay under freshwater to marine salinity gradient to study organic matter... | ecosystem: Environmental > Aquatic > Marine >... | reverse complement strand
GAGTTCAAAAATTATATAAATGGCGAGCAAGGCAGTGTTTTAGGTAAGCTCAAAGCTGAAGCTAAAGTAGGAACATTGTTTGACGATATTAGTGATGCTACGAAAGCAGAGATTTTAGATATCGCCGAGAGATTAGCATCTTTGAATGAACAATTAAAGAATTTATATACTGAAAAGCATAAATAATTTATTATGGGTATCTTTGATAAAAATAACGATAGTTGCAGCGATCAATGCTGTAGTACCAGTACAAGCTGTAGTGTAGGAGTTGGTAGTTCAAGCCCAGCGCCAGAACCAAAAAAACAGACATGTACTCGGTCTACTCCTGATTCAGGTTTTGCATGCACCGGTAATGTGAGCTCTCAACAGCCAAGACGCAATAGAAGACGTTAAAGTAAATTTAATCTTACTAAACCTTCTATACTTTTGTACGTATTACTCAGAATGAAAAGCGAGGTAATTTCATCTCGCTTTTCTTTTATACATATATCATTAAAATCTTTATACTGTTTATATTGCTTCGGCCAAATAAAGCATTTATGACCCTCTTTAAGTAATATTTCAGTCTTTTTTTTCGCAGATTCATCAACATGCTGATTATCTAACACCCAAATTTTTTCATAAAAAGGATACTTACCAATTTGGTTTTCTTGATATGGTGTAAAGGTATTTTTAGAAGAGCTCTGGATACCTCCAACAGCTATACCATTTCTTACAAAAAAAGAATCTATAGGTCCTTCAAAAATAAAAAGTTTGTTTATTAACGGAGTAATATTATCAAAATTAAAAATAGATTTTTCTGCGTTAATCTTTGATAGATACTTAGGTTTTTTATCTTTCTCAAAAAGCTTTCTACTTTGATAAAATATAATTTTTTTATCTGAATAAAAAGGAATTATTATTCTATTTTTATGTATATAGTCTTCTTTGCAATACCATAATGTGCTAGGCTTGTTTATCGCTGTATCTAACCGTCTCTCCCTTAAGTATTCAATGGCTTTAGTTAGTTTATTATCTTTGTCATAAAAACTTGTTTGACCTTGATCATAAAGGTTTATGCAATCCCCAGGTAATGAATTAGTATTAATTTCTTGATTTATTTCTTCTTCTTGAGGTACAAACGTATGTTCTATATTTTTAGCGTTTTCGATAACTTTAAACGGGCTTATACCTTCTACCTCTGAGATCCACTTGATAGGGCTTCCTGACCAACCACAATTATGGCAGTAAATAACGTTGTTTTTCACAACATAATAAAGACGTCTCTTTCTACCCCACGATTTACCCTCTCTACATAAAGGGCAACCTCCTTCATAAATGTTAGATATTTTTTTATAACGAGGGTAACCTGCATTTTCGTAGAATTTTTCTACAACATAACTCTCAGGTATAAATTGATCAATCATTAATTTTTTTGATTTCAATAACTAACTTAGTTATATACCTATTAGTCTGTGGGCAAGTGTAATGGGCTTCTGTATGAATCTCATCTCCGACTCTAACTTGTTTAATTATAGGGCGGACTGTTTGACCAGAGAATGGGGATATTATTGCTTTAGGCTGAGTTAACATTATTCATCCTTTCTTTTATAGTATTTACACAATTAAGCATACTATTTTTCTTTGGCATAAAAGTATAAGACCAATCTGTAGGTTTATCAACAATAGATTTGAATCCCATATTATTACACTTTTCTACAAAATTATTAAATTTAACATCTCTCCTATCTTTTGTTTGATAATATTGAGCTCTATAAGTTATAGTCTCTTCTTCGTAATAATTGTAACCATATTTTAAGTCCATAAGAAATATATTAGTTGTTACAATATTTTTTTGACTCTGTGTTAACTCAACATTATCAAGATTATAGTTCCAGTTTTTTGTCATCTTCAAATAGGTCTTTAAGCCTACTTTAGGTATACCAGGTATGTTATCGGATTTATCTCCAGTAAAACATCTATAGAAAAAATAATCTTTAGGGGTATCTATGTTTGTATGTTCCTTGAAATTATTTTTGTTAATAATTTTTTTAGTATTGGTGTTATAAATTTCAATTTCATCATTAATTAACTGAAGCATATCTTTATCAGTTGTAATAATAATTTTTTCGCCTTCTATTGTCTCAGATAGCCATGAAATTGCATCATCAGCTTCCATTCGATGAGGATAAAAATTATGTACCCCTAATGTATCTAGAATGTCTATAATATCATCTAGATGATCAAATACGTTCTCAAACTTCTCATTATCTCTACCACCCTTATATTCAGTATCGCATAATTCTGATCTGAAATTACCTAGAGGGTAGGCAAGTCTCTTATCCCAAACACAATATATCTTATCCCACGGGGTGAATTTATCCGCGTAGGATTTTAGAGCTCGAAGAAATATATAAGTAGCTGCAGTCGATCCTGGATTATTATTTTTTGCTTTGTAGTTAGCAGCCCAGAACGTTCGATATAATAAATTATTTCCGTCAATCAGTAAAGTTCGCATTATCCCACCATGTTTGATTTAACTTATACCACATTATAGTGTATTCTAAATCTTTTTCAAACGTTTTATGTATGTGTGGTAATTCTGGCTGGTGTTGCTTAGATCTATCTATCATGAACCTAGTTTTATCCCCGTTTAATCTGTATCTGAGATCATGACCTTTCCGATCTTTAACGTACTCAATTAAATTACTCGGTTCTTCTTTTGTCAAAATTTCTATAATTTTATAGATTATATTTAAATTAGATAATTCATTTGGAATTATAAAACGATTCCAATCTCTATAGGAAGGAGCTATATTATATATCTCACCAGCTTCTCCATATTGCATAATATCGTATACCTGTTCGCAATGATCTTTAACAAAGATCCACTGTCTTCTATTAGCACCGTTACCATATACTGGTATTTTTTTATCGCTAAGGATAGATTTAATTACAACTGGTATTAACTTTTCCGGATATTGTCTAGGGCCAAAATTATTACAACACCGGGTAACCACTACATCTGTACCATGAGTTTTATGCATAGAAAGTGCAATAATGTCAGCTGATGCTTTTGTAGAGGAATAAACCGAAGATGGTAATAATGTATCCAACTCTCGACTAGGGGTATCACTTATACTTAAACTACCGTAGACTTCATCTGTACCTATTTGTACAAATCTTGTATTAGAAGATACTTGCTTGAGAAGATTATACATACCATTGATATTAGTCTCCACAAATTCATCCCCTGATGAAATGCTTCTATCTACATGAGATTGAGCCGCGAAGTTAACTACATAGTCATACTTTTTATCGAACTCAAAGTCTTTAATATCTTGAAAAAGAATAGTAACATCGTTGCTAGATTCTCTGCCTTTCTCGAAAATTAGATCTTCAGTTTGTTGGCTCACGCAATAGTCTTTTTTATCGACAATATCAATAACACAATTATTACATTTTTTATATAGCAGCTCAACAAAATGACTACCAATAAAACCAAGACCGCCTGTAACTAATATGCTTTTATTTTCCATTTTTCAATACTTTACGAAGAGATTCTTCTTCTGAAGGTATAAAAATACCTGTACTCTTTTGAGTGTATTCAGTACTTAAAACACAATTAGATCTACCGCATTTAGTACTCTCATATAATTTATCAAGATTAATCCACTTCCAGTTAGGATTCCAAAAACCAAATTCATCCAAAATATCAGTAATTTGTTTAGTTGTAAGCGGGTTAGGATTAACAACATTATAATTACCTGGATTAAGTTTTTCTCTTTTATCAGTTTGAATAAATCTACTTGTGAATTCTAATAGATCTTCCATAACAGTTTTGGAATTTTTATAATCAATAAGATTGTTATATTTTAAAATTTTAGTTAAGTAATTTTTACCTTCATTAAGATTACCCGTAATAACCATTCTAATACGAAAGTTAAATACATTATCAAGGTTCTTAAGACTTAACTCACAAGCATGTTTTGTTTTACTATACCAGCTACTCTCTTGATTATATAAACCAAAATCTGGCGTACAGTCTTCGGTGTATTCTTTTTCATAACCTGAATATATACATCCAGAACTTATGTTAATAAGCTTTGCTCCATACTTAGAGCATAAATTCGCGAGTATCGTTGGCCAAACCACATTTAAGTACCAAGTATCTTCTTTATTATCTTCACAGCCATCTACGTTAGGCTTGCCCGTATAACCCACACAATTAATAACATACTCAACGTTACTTGTTGCAAGTTTATTATCTACAATATTAACGCCGGTCTGATCAAAGTACTTTAAAGAATGCATATGCATTACCTCGGCATTATTATAATTGTTTGTAGTAAAAAAGTTTGCCATTTTTTTACCGACAAACCCATTACCTATGATTAATATATTATTGTTCATTATCTTTACTATTTGTTTCTTCTGGTGGTGCGATTCTCACATTAGAACATCTATTAACAAGACATTCTATAGAATCAAAATCTTGTTCCGATTTGCCGTTTACCATCAACACACTATTACCGTCATGATCATAACCTACTAAAAAATAGGCTTTAAGGTACTCCCCTAAATAGTTTTGTAGTATTTCTAAACCTGCAGTATTATTTTTATTTTCTACAGCGTTGAGTAGTTCGTTTAAATCAGTTTTTGCCATTATTATTTTCGGTTGGGAATATCTTTTTTTCTATAAGGTGAGTTATTATTACTTCCATGCTATCGGTTTTGAGTTGAAAGTTTTTAGGAAAAAAATTGCCTCCGTCGTTAAATTCAAACATTAAATCATTATTAAATTCTTTGTTAAAAAAACATGTAATAAAGACGGATTCTCCTCCAGGATTTACTATTATAGTCCACCTACGGGAATCAGCCTGACCGTAATTATTGAAGATTCTGTAAGAATAATATCCATTATCTCTTAAACGTTTCAAAAAATAACCACAAGTAGTAACTTTATTTTTCATTAACTTTTATGACTCGAGACAACATAGTTTAGAACAGCATTATCTACATCACATCGTATATTAACTATTCCAACTTTACTGTTAATATATACATTGGCTACTTCGAAATTCAACGCATTGAGCATTCTAAAAAGTTCTAGATTAACGATAATACGATCTTTGACGATTTCTTCTCCTTCATATTTTTCGCTGAGTATAGATGTAAAAACATCTGTATTTTGTAACTTCTTATCACATAAATCTCCATAAACAATATTATTTTCTGTAAATAGATACAACTTACTAGATTCTGTTAGTAAAGGTAAAGTCTTAAGAACTCTCTTAAGATCGTCTTTAGTTAATACAAATTTAGTATCATACTGATTTTCCAGCTCACGAAGTTGAGTATATACATGATCATTATTTTTTTTGATACTTCTATCAAATAAAAAATATTTAAACTTAAAGTTTTTATTTTTATAATGTATATAATTATTTTCTATTTTTAAACCAAGCTCATCATTCTCTGAACACTGCAAAGCTTTTATTAACTTATTTGCATCAGGTAAGACAAAGTTATCGATATCTTTATCTACGACATTACATTTATATTTCGCAAACAAAAATACTTCTGCTGCAGCAAAGCAAGACAGACCGTCTTCTGTAATTTTTACATCAGGGGTATTGTCTATCTTACTCAAAGGGGATAGAAAGGCCCTGATGAAATTACTCTTGCTCGGTATTAGAATGTTCATTTAGATTATCTTCGTTTAGTTTAATTCTTATATTAATTTCTTTCGCGTTTTTTACAACTCTTTTTTCAATAAGATTAAAGAAACGATCAATTTTTTTTTCTACACTAATTAATCGTTTGATTAATTTTTCGGTATTTTCAGAGCTAACAGGGGTTATATCTGGAGCAGGGGTAGAAAAAACTGGGGTAGTAGATACTGATTCAACTGCAGGAGCAGTTGGTGGATGAGGACTTTGCACAGGTGTTTGTTTTGTAGTAGGTTCCGGACCGTATATATCTTTCATAGGAACACTAGTCAAAGAATTGGTTTTTTGTACAAGATTTTTATTGATACCATAAGCCTCTTTGTTGATCTGATGTATCATTTGTTGTAAAGGATTCATAATTTTACAGTATATTTTATATAAAAGGCTCAGCATAACTGAGCCTTTGTAGAATTAATTATTTGATTAATTTTTGAAAAATTACTCGTTTGATAATGACGAAAGTAAGTTTTTAACCTTTTCATCTTCTGTACCACCGTAGTCAAGATCATCGTCATCGTCATCGTCACTATTTGCTGTGATAGATGATTTTGAGGTTGCGTAATCATTGCTATATTCTTGATTATTATCTGAATCAGGTTCTTTACAGAAGAAATGATCATCAAGCATATCCTTGAGCTCATCATAACTTTTGACTGGAAAAACTGATTCAAGATCATAGATACCTTTATATACTTCATTATATGACTCGTCATTTACTAATCCAGGAATTTTTGTAGGGGAAGCAAATCTAGAGCTCACATACGTAGAATAACCACCTTGTTCTTCTACTTTAATTTTTAGGTTACATCCATCTGGAGATAATTCAAACACCCTGAAACCAAATTCATCTGCATCTTCTCCTTCGATAGCACTATTAATAATTTTGTGGAGTTGCTTTCCAAATCGAAGAATTTTAATCTGACCATTATTTTCTGAATCTGTTGGATCATTAACTACGTATACGTTGATGAGCCAATTTTCTCTACGAGTAAGAAGTTTTGAATCTTCTTTTTCTTGCTCTGTACCATGCTTAGCTAGTTTGAATTTCGCTTCATCGATAGGGTCTCTCTCTCCCCAAGTACTAGGACTAACTGCACTAATATATTGCCCAGTCGCAAGACTGTTCCAACCGTGGGAGTAGTAATGGAACAGAGTTTTACTTGGTTCTTTAATATTAGGTAGAAGACGTACTGTATATGTATTCCCGGATTTTAGACGAAGAATATTACTATAATTCGCTTGATTATTGTTAGTATTACCTTTCATCGCTTCGCTAATTTTAGCGAACATTTCTTGATTATATGCTGACATAATTTATTTTAGTATTTTGTTTAGTTCTTTTATTATTTTAGTATTTATTTGTTTTAGTTTTCCTGATCGATAATATCTCGATCTCAGAGAATTTATATTATTATAATAGTTAGGTACTATAAAATCAATATCATCTTTGATATAATTTTTTAGAACAGTATCATAATTATTTACTGATAGTATATTGTAATAAGTTATATTTTGTTCTTGTAGGGCAATTAAAAATTCAGGATAATATGTTTTGTGTTCAAAATATTTTTCGATACTTTTCAAATTGAGCTCTTTACATCGTTTATATATAAAATAAAAACCGTTTTTTACAAGATCAATAATTATTTTATGTTCTGGTTGTTCAAAAAGTAATTTTTCTATCCACAATCTGTACGTTTTTACAGCTTTAAATTTAGTATAATATTCAAGCGGTTTATGGGATTTTTCTTCCCATAAATTATAAGGAGCTTGAAAATAATTATCAAGTTCTATATTGTATTTAATAGTTAAAGAATTTATTTTTTTTAAATATTCTTCTTCTACAGGGGATATATCATCAAAATTTTTTCTTGGCCGCCAAGGCTTATTGAGAGCGGTTCTTGTAACTTTGAGATAAGTATTGTAAATATTTTTTTCTTGAGCTGTAAGACTCATTTTCTGTACTTAGTATATTGTTTAAAAAATTTAGTTATATACTTACTTTTATATAAAAACGGGTCATATTGCAAGAACATTTTTACAAGCTCAAATTCATTTTCTACATCTAAAATATTTAAAAAAAGCCATTTGTAATGTTTTTCTTTAAGAGAGAGTAATAATACATTAGCTAAATTCATTTTCTTATTTTCACATATCGAAACATAAGAACATAAACATAAAAAATTATGTTCATTATCTTTTTTTTCTAATATTGTGAAAGGATCTTTAGTCATAAAAGAGGTTGAAAATCTCTACTTAAGGTTTTGATATTATCACTGAGAACACCGCCCGCGGCATATTCATGACCACCTCCATCACATAATTTTTCTGCTAACTTACCTAAGTTTATATCAGTATCTTTTTGTTTTCTAAAGTATACTCTTTTATTACCAGTATTGATAAGCATAACTACATTACAATCTTTGTGATCATTTAGAATATTATGCGCTACGTCATTAACATATTTGTCTGCGAAAGCACTAATAAATTTATAACTTTTATCTCCGATTTCAATATCCGCAGAATATAACCGAAGCTCTTTATAAAATTTATTAAATTTGCGTATATAAGATTTGATAAGATTTTTTTCTTGATCTGTAAAACCATCAAACCCTTTTGCAAACCTTTCACAGAAAAAATTAACTCTATCAGAGTTATAATACCAAAAAAGTATGTTAAGATTATAACTATGCTTATGAGCTAAGGTATAACTATCATAATCATCTACTAATGTTATTAAAGATAATTGTTGAGCGGTTAGATTAGCTTTAGATTTAAGCTTATTAAAAATAAGTTTAGCGCATGAAGATGTTACCTGTATATGAGCGTTTGCATGCTTGTAATTATAAACATGAGTCTCGTGATGGTCGTATATTTCTACATTCGGCTTATCGATTATATCCCCTATAGCAGAAGTATCTAGATCAAAGAAAAATACTTTCTTATAATTCTCGAGAGAATTTTTAGCAAGCCAACTTAAAATTTTTTCTCTTAAATTACTTACTTTAACAGGTACAATTTCTGCGTTAGATATACCTGTTAACCATTTAAAAGTTAAATAAGAGCCTGCTCCGTCAATATCGTAATCAGTAAATACAATGTAACGATCCATGTGAGTTTATTTATTCATTCTCACAATATTCTCCAGCGGAGTTTTCTGCTTCTTCTATTTGATCGTTTTCATTAAGCGCTGTATCTTCATAGATAGTCATAGTACGATAATTTATACCAAGTCTATTTCTACCTACATTACCTCCAAATCGGTTTTTCATCAGATTAATATGTATGGCTCCATCTTCTTTATCTTGGTCAGTTCTATATATTCCGAAGACAGCATCTGCAGTTGCTCCAGTACCGTAACTCTCACTCACTGAAGTCATCGCCGGTCCTTTTTTATCATACACTTGAGTTTGTGTTGAAGAACCTGCTCCACTATAACCACTTCTATTCAACTGAGTTGCGGTAATAATCGGACACTCAAACTCATACGATAAAGCTCTAACTTGTTCACTTATATTTTTAATTTTCTCGTATGAATTTACTCCATCACCTGCGAGTAAGTTTAAGTAATCAAGTACAATCGCATCAGGTTTGAATTTCTTTGTAGAAATAATTTGCTTTACATAAGTTTTGATAACTGCAGGTGTTATAGAATTAGGGGGATACTCTTTTACAATCAAACCACAATCTGGTCTTAACATTTTAAATTTATGAGCTCCCTCTTTAATTTCTTCAATACTAGTCTTTAATTTATCGTTATCAATCTGAGCTAAAGTTGAAGTAATACGGATGTTATACATTTGCTCTGACATCTCTAAACTAAATAGAATAACTTTTTTATTTTGCTTCATAATATTAACTGCCATATTATGAAGAAAGATAGATTTACCTACATTAGTTTCACCTGCAAATATATACATAGCGCGACCGTTCTGTAAAAATCCTCCTGCGAGACACTCATCAATCCACTCAATGCCTGAGCTCACTTTACTATCTTCTGTAAGTAGGTCATCAATATGCTTATCAATATCTTCGAAATAATTATGACCTTCGCTCGATCGTAAACTATAACCAATAATAGTTTCAAGAGAATGATAAAAAGATACTATAGCACCCTTATCTTTTACATCATTCCAATTCGAAGCTAAATGCAGTACTTCGTTTTGAAAGGTCTGAATTTTTAAGAATTTCTCTGTTACATCAATTAATAAATCTTTATCTACATCATCAGTTATTTTGTTAATAACTCTACTTACATTCTCGTAAGCTTCTTTAAGTTGACTTGATTTTAAGAATATCTGTAATTCACTAGATGTAGGTTTTTTATTATATTTCTTAAAATATCTTTGTAATATATCTACAATCGTTTTATTATGTTTGTCAGTAAATATATCTTTGTTGAGATAAGGTAGTACTATACTAAGATACTGTTCATTCTCTAGACAGTTTTTAAGTACTAAATTTTCTATATATTCAAAATCTTCTTCTAAGATATTATTTTTTGACATGTAATTTTTCTAATTCTTTGTAAAAGTAATTTTCAGATTCTTTATAGCTACTTGTAAAGTTTTGTAATCCTGGAGAGTTATGAATAACATGTACAGGTATTGTTCCTAGTATAAGACCTGCTTGAAAACTATCAACACAAAACTTTAAATCATAATGATGAAATCCTTTGAGATTCTCATCAAACGTAATGTTTTTTTCTAATAATTTTTTAGGTTGGATTGCTAAAAAAAGACCATCGAGTAACACTACTTTTTTACCTATTTGACCAAAAACTGTAGGTAAATAATTTTCCGGGGTTCCGTGACTAACAACTCCAGACCAAGTAGATTTATCAGTCATTAAGTGCCACAGTAGTGGTTTTTTTATTTTTAATTTTGAACCTCCTGCAAGACCACAGATATCAAAATTGATAAAATTTTGAATTGCTATATTTACAAAATTACAACTATCTATATAAACATCATCATGTATGTAAAATACATAATCCCAATCAGTTGTTATATAGTTATTATAAACTGCACATAAACCCTCTTTATTATTTTCATGGAAAACAAACTTACCGGGGTATCTTTGTTCTACTAAACTTTTATATAAAAGAGTTTCTTTATAGTTATTTTTCGCAGTAGCGCTTACTACTAAAACTTTCTCTGGTTTAAATAAAAAATCCGCTTGATGTATTGAATCTATCGATCTCTTCATATTTTTGTTTAGTAAAATTAAATCTATAGATTACACCCTCTTCAAGGAGTTTCCATTCAGTAATAGGTTTGGAACTTATATTTTTACCATCTGTATATAAGGTACTACCTGACCTAAAAACAAAAAGTTCAGAGCTGTTAGAATCATACAACCAGCACCCAAAGGTACCCTGGATTTCTTCGAGAGTACACTTTAAACCTATTTTGTCAACCATAGGCAGTATTATACTACTATCTACTTCATTTACTGTATCCCCTGTATACTTACCGTATTTTTGTTTAAGATGTTCAAAGTTACTTAACACTCCATTATGCGCTAAATACATACCTTTGTACTCAAAAGGGTGTGTGGTATCTTTAGTAAATTCTCTTTGAGTAGAGGTAGGGGATTGAAGGTGACCAAGATAAAAAACTATATCTTCTTCAAAATCTATTTTTTTATTAAAGTCATTTTCTTTTATAACTTTAACATTATTATTGATGCAAAATTTTATTACACCGTAAGCGAAATTGCCTCGTTCTTTATTTTGATCAAACAAGTAATCAAACGCGTCTTTATGAGGAGAGCCTATTATACCGCACATAATTATTCATTCCATGGTATATCATTTCTTTCATATTGCAATGGATCTTTCAAGCCTGCATCAAGAAATCCTTTGATACGGGAACTACATGAAGTACAGTATCCACATGCAATATTTCTACCCTCATAGCAAGTCCAAGTTCGGACAAAATCTACCCCTAGTTCTTTACCCATGAGAATAATTTCTGCCTTAGTTTTATAAATTAGAGGAGCATCTATAACAATTTTATGCTTCCTATTGAGAGCAATAAGATTATTAATGCTAACAAGAAATTCTGCACTACCATCCCAATAGCCTGCTTGACTATCAATTAATGCTGCTCCATGATATACAATATCAGCTCCAACTGATTCTGCATAAGCACAAGCAATAGAAAGTAACATTTGATTACGAAAAGGAACATAATTTACAGTCTGAGCATCTCCTAATACGTCTCTTGTTTTAGCAACATCTATATTATCATTTGTCAGAGAAGACGTGTTTGCTATATCTCTAAAAAAAGAAAGAGGTATTTTTTTATAACTATCTCCGGTTTGCATCTCTGCATACGTAAGTTCTTTAGAATGTCTTTGACTGTAATCGAAAGTGATAGGAAATACTTGCGTATGTTTAGTTTTCGCATACGCAAATAATACACTACTATCAATTCCACCGCTTACTGGAACTACTGCTTTACTCATCTTCGTCTATTATATCATTAATAGCGGGTTCGTTCAACTCTTTACCATATCGATACTTATCTTTTATGGATTCTTCAAGTTTTACGAGAATTTCTTCCCACAGAGTTTCATCTTTACGCCAGTTTTTATAATAGCCTAACTTGCGATCTCCAATCGCAAAAGTTGATCCAGATTGTTGTACTATATCGTGAGCTACAGCAATATCTTTAAGACCAGAATACTTATCTAAACCTGTTTTGAAATTAAGATAAGCTTCACACTGTAAAAATGCTGGTACAAACCTATTCTTTACAGTTAACATCCTCAATGTTACCCCGCTATAATTTCTTGATTCAGTAAGAGCGACATCTTTTTCATTACTACTATCAGTTTTTTCTTTCTTAGCCGCCATTTGTACAAGAATTGAAGCCATATAAATCGGCCCTGAACCTCCAGCTTGCTGCTTAACTAAGGTAGGATGCAATGCTGCAGGATCTGCATATGTGTGGTTACTAGCAATGATAGTTGTACCGGTTACAGCAGCTTTATAAGTAACCATACGCATCATAGATTTGAGTTGCTTTGCCCGTAACCCCATGTCCATTGCACCCTTACCAGATCCAGCGTCATTAATTTCTTTTTCTGACGCGAGATTACCTAATGAATCAATAGAAATAATAAACTTACCGTGTAATTCGGGTTCTTTTTCTACACTATCAAGAAAAGTCATAATTTGATTACGACAAGACTCAACAGTATCTACCGGAACATATTTGACGTTACTACTATCCAAACCAACCCCTTCTGCGCTCATTTTATCCACTGCAACTTCAGTATCAAAAATAATTGGAATGAGACCTTTTTTCTGGGCATTAGCAAGAATTTTATTTAAAATAAATGTCTTACCGCATCCAGATTCTCCTGCGAAAATAGTGATCCTACCTTTGGGTACTCCACCATATAAAGAACCTGAAAGGATAGTGTTAAGTACTAAACACCCCGTATCAATCCAATCAGTTACATTACTCAAAGTATTATCTTCAAGTACTGTTGCGTTAGCATTTAACTTTTGTAGACTCGAAAAAGCCTTATCGGCAAGTTTATTAATATCCATATTAATCTTCAAATAATTTAACTTCGGGAATTTCTGGTTCAGCTCCCTGTACTGGTTTTACATTAATTTTAGTAAAGTAATGCTCTTTAATTCTGTCAGTAATATTAACATCAATAAGAGTAATATTATTAGTATTAAATGTAAAAATAGACTGTCTTTCTCCTTCCTTTTCTTCAATAAATTCTGCAAAAAATAATGGGATAACATCTACTTTCATTTGGTTTGCCTCATTAGGTGATACCATAATTGTTGCAGGGTTTTTAATATTAATTAAGTTATCATTTCGCGAAAGAACTTCACCAAAACAAGTTCTACCAATTCCGTCGTTAAAGACTACTAATTCATAATCATCGTACATAATGTAATATTATATTAATATAAATAAATATCAACGGGATATATTAAAAAAATCAAATAAATCTGTTTGATAAGCTTCCCCAGGCTTGTATGGTCGCCATTTAACAGATTCATATAGCCTTTCGATTACCTGAAAAATAATTTTTTCAAACATCTTTTCGTAATCAACTAGAAATAGATTCTTAAATTCGTCTGGTAAATTATATTTAAAAGCTAGGCTATTACAACCGTATTTGTTAGGTTGCTGTACGTAAAAGTATCTCACTTTATCTCCTGAGCCGATTTTCTCGTGCTTACCCTGTAATCCATATTCATCTATAAGATTATTATAATATATAGATGACTTAACATGTATAGGAGTACCTTTTCCTATCGTATAGCTATTAGAATTAATTGCATACTTATCATAGTCTTTTATACCCATAACAAATGCAACATCTTCTATAGGCAAATCGCTAAATAATTTGTATAATTTATCTAACATGCTATTTGTATCAGATTCATTTCTGTTCATAACCATGTTTTCAATGATTCCTTTTACATGTGGTTTTATAGGCTCTGGCATAGTAGTACGTACTACTTCAACCCCTGTATATTTAAAGGTGTTACAGGGATCTCCCTCATCATCTAGCTTATGTAAAACATAGCGTTTTTTCTGCAAAAATAGGCCCTTATCACATATAGATTCCCTCTTAAAAACAAACCTTGGATCAATAGTATTAAGGGACTCTCTAGCCCATTTTTCAATATGAGTATTAAGATAATCTTCAATATTTTGTACTAAATCATATACTTCTTTTTTTACAACTATATTGTTAGTTGCAGGTGAATATTTCTCTTCGTAAAGAGGTAGCTTTTTGTATTCTAAAAGAGGAGAAATAGTTACATAGCATGAATCAGTATCATTATATAATACAGGATCATTAGCTTTAAGATCTTCATCTGTTAAATTAGTATTTTCTTTAATATAATTTCTAAGAATAATGTTACTTTGTTTAATAACCTCCTGACCTGTCAGGGTAATAGATCTAGCAATATCTCCGTCTCCCATTTGGGAATGTTTATTACCGAAATAACCGTAAATGCGGTTAATTAAAATTTTAAGAGTAAGCTGATATATTTTTGCTTGATTAATTTTGTTAGGTAATTCTGATATACGCTGTAGAGTTTTTTGTTTTTCATCAGAATTAGTGATATCCTCAACTTTATTTTTTAGATCAGTAAGTTCTTTTTTAAGACTGATCATTAGATCTTTTTTCTCTCTTCTTATTTGGTAGAAATGTTCTGATATAGAAGGGAATATACCTTTAGGTTCCTGAAAGAATAATTTTTTAGCCTTTGTAACTGCAATTTTATTTTTCTTAACCCACTTAAGAAAATTAGGCTTAGTGAACTTGAAGTTTTCATTATTTACAGATCGTACATGTATGTGTTTATCGTCAACCATAGTTATACCACCAAACTTCGTTTCAGGACTTAAGTTGAGTGTTATCATAGTTGAAGGATATAGGGAATTTGCATCAAATGAAATAATATTATCTTGAAAA
>Ga0208767_1002139_pt1 | contig 15184 bp, 20 predicted proteins | sample VirMetDEL_Mar_21_FD_184514 | JGI IMG/M metagenome (GOLD analysis project Ga0208767, IMG submission 184514) | Aqueous microbial communities from the Delaware River and Bay under freshwater to marine salinity gradient to study organic matter... | ecosystem: Environmental > Aquatic > Marine >... | reverse complement strand
ATCACCTGCTTGTGGTATGCCTGTAATGCCATCTACAACAAGGCTAGTTCCTGTTTGGGCTGCACCATCTACAAGTGGTGCGCCATAGTCATAGACATTTATCTTTGTAAAGCCACTACCTGATGTTTTAAAGACATCTGCGTTCTTGGCTACAATAGCTTGGTCTTCCCAGCTTGCTACACCTATTGCATTATAATCAGATATAGTGCTTACAAAGGTAACTACGTCTGCGTTTGATGGATTAACCACCATTGTCTGGTCTAGCGTAAGTGTTACTCTGTTATTTGTAGCATCAAATGTTACGCCACCAGATGCAATCGTATATCTAAATGACAAAACTGCGTTATCGGCAGGTGCTACTGTAATAGCTGGTGTAATTGTTAGTGTAGATGCTGTACCTACAAGAGCCGTTGCTGCACTAACTGTGTATACTGTTGTGTCACCTGCAATAGTAAATGTGTCACTAGCTGATGGTGCTACATCTAAACCATCTACATTTAAACTTGTGCCTGTTTGCGCTGCACCGTCTACTAATCCACCGTCTAACGAAAATACATCACCTGCTTCTGGTGTAGTGTGTATTGCACCTAGTATTAAGCCAGTGCCACTTTGTCCATTACCATGTACGACAGGCTCACCATATGGTGGAATAATATTACTGTCATACTTATCATAGCCCTCAATACGCCTGTACCCACCCTCAACGGATGGTTCAAAGTTACGAAGAATACGAGCAGAACCGGGTGCATTTATGCCCTGTTGTAAAGGACTTAAATTTGTTACTAAACCACCACGAAATTCTACAGGATAAGTTTGCCATCTGTCCATTACAACGGAAGCCTTGCGTAGCCAATTCTACCGCCCCCACCTGTGTTCTGCTGAATTAGGTATGAGCGTACATAATTATAACGGTTAATCAACATAGACTTCATATGCTTAATGCCCTCTTCAAACTTTTCTTTAGCAACCAAAGCATCTTGTGTGTTGCCACGGAAAAGATAAGCATAATGCATTGCACCATCTACAATGATATGCCTAAACCGTTCAGGAATAACTGGTACATCATCATATAGTACCAAGTCTACAGGAATGCGATAATACTCATACACAACTGTATATGCTTTATCTGGAACAGGTGTCATTATGTATTCAAGCGAAGGTGCTTGTGACACTCTTTGTGGAACACCCTGTCCTTGTGAGGTAATAGTACTATTATACTCTTGGTCTACATACTTGTCAAGATATTCTTCGTATGAAACTATAGGCAATTTAACTGTGTTATTACCAAGTGTGGTATTTTCTTTAATACGAAAAGTATCAAAGTCAATTACTTTACAGTCAACAGGAAACGGATAGCGTGTTACACCCACTGATAATGTATCTTCCTGCTCTACATGATTAAAAGGCCATTCGTATTCTGACTGGTTCATATATCTTATAGAGGCATTGACAGCATCTTTTGCTTGCCCATAAAAACCTGCGGCAGTAGCAAAATTAGCGGAAGTAAGTTCAACTTCATTTAAACGTCTGTTGATGTCATTTACTAGGCCAAGAAAATCATATGCCATGTGTATTACTTCTCTCTAATAGTTAGCTTGATTGTACGTTCAGCTGTGCTTCCTGTGTCATCAGTCATGCGACAAACAAATATATACTCTCTATTATTTATGCCACCAGCAAGATTAATAGTAGCTACTGTTGATGTGTTTGATTGAGAAACATTTTGAATACTGTCAGTAACTGTACCACCAGAGGCAGTAGTTAAATCTTGTCCTGATGGTAATAGTGTTTTACCAATATCATCTGTTTGTACAAACCATTGAACAGAACTAATTGTTGCAGTATCAAGAAAACGTGACCAATCTACGCTATAATCAAGCGTCTCATCTTTGTCTTTAATAGGCCAACGATATGACATTAATATAACTCCGTTACATATACAGTGCGTTCAGCAGACGTTGTTTGTCTGTTTATGTATACTGTTCTACTTTCAAATTTAATAAGCACCGTTCTGTCATCTGGCGTTGTACCACGAGGAATATACACTTTTCTACTTTCAAACGGTATATCAACTGTTCTTTCTGCTGCTGTAGACATTACGCGGCTCTTGGTATTTTAACTGTTCTAGCACGACTGTATTGATTTGCTACAGCTTGGAAATTAAATACTACAGCAGTTTTTGTAATTGTTCCCAGTGCTGTTGTGGCTTGAACACCTGTAAGTGTAGCAGTATTGCTAATTGCTAGTGTGCCTATTGCACCTGTAGCACTTACACTGTTTAATACTTCAGTGGGCTTTTCTTCAAGTGCATTAACAGTGCCTGTTGCTTGAACACCTGTCAGTGTAACTGTGTTGCTATGCTCAAGTGTTCCTATAGAACCTGTTGCACTTACACTGCCAAGTATTTTGGTAATATTAACTTGAACAATGTTTACAGAGCCTGTAGCACTTACACTACCTAAAGCCTCTGTTGGCTTTTCTTCTACGGTGTTTACAGCACCTGTGCCTTGAACACCTGTAAGTGTAACAGTATTACTAATCGCTAGTGTGCCTATTGCACCTGTAGCACTAGCACTACCTAGTATCTCTGTTACATTTACCTGAACACCGTTAGCTGTTGTTGTAGCACTTACGCTATTCAGCCGTTCAGATATATCAACTTCAAAACCACCAGCAACTACATTTGCAATTGTGCCTGTAGCACTTACACTGTTTAATACTTCTACTATATTTACTTGTACAGTATTAACAGCACCAGTAGCGGTGGCTTGGTCAAGGTTGCTTACAATAACCTTGCCGTACCTAGCTGTTCCGTAGACACCTACTCCGTAAACAGCAGCATTTACGGTAACAGCCATAATGTTTCCTTACGCGATACGAATTACAGCGTTGCTTGCATCAGCGGCAGGAAATTCAATCGTCAAGTCACCAGCAGTAGCACTTACTGTGCCACCAAAGTCAATAACAGCAATTGCTTTGTTACCTTGCGAGGCATTGTAAATAATACAGCCATCAGCAGATACAGTAACATCAGCAAATACTTCATCTGTAAAATCAACAATAGCGGTAGAACTGTCAAGCGAAATAGTTGCGCCATCTAGTACCTGACCGCCAGCGGAATAACCAGTACCAGATGCTTCATCAGAGTTACCAGTTACATCAGAATAATTAGTTGTACTGGCATTATATGTGCCAGTCGGTGTAGCTTTAATCAAAGCAAGTTTCAAGGAATCTGTATCCAAATCATGGACACCGCCAAGAAGTTCTGTCTTAAAGCTGTTACACATTGCAGTTGTGATTGCCATGATTTGTGCGTCCTTTATTAAATCTCATAGAAATGGAAGAGCAAGTTGCCCTGCTCTCCCATATATTATTTAGGCAAGAGTGTCGCGGTCTACTTCATTAGCAGACATGTCACCTAGTGCGGATACGTCCATGCAAAGTGCAAAAACGCGAACCTTACCAGTTGCAATACCACCATCTGTACCTGCAAAAGTCAGGTCCAGAGTATCTTCAGCAGCGAGAAACTGTGGAGTTACACCTACTGGGGTATTTGGAGTAGCGTAGTCACCAGCAGAAGCAGCATCAAGGTCAAAGCCATCGACAAAGCCATCTGCATCTACACTGCTGCAACCAAGGTCAATTGTACAGTCAGAACCAGCACCAGTTACAGCAGTCATAACTTCTACACCAGCAGAAAGAATAACTGTACCTGCATCAAATGTCATCATTTGGACAACATCTGCTGCTGATGGGTCAACTGTAGTTACCGCAAAATCAAGTTCTTTTTCAACCATGTAGACATTGCGTCCACGCTGGCTGTTGCCACGAGAGGCAGCAACGATGGAAGTAATTATAGCCATTGTTTAATCCTCCCTTAAACCAAGTTGATTTTAGCGTTGACAAGAGCCTCTGGACGGAGAATCTTGCGACCATAAAGGTGCATACCACGAACAATGTCAGCAAAGCTGTCAGGGTCACGGTAGGTTTCGGTCTTGTTAATCTGCTCTGCAGTAGCAACAGCAGAATCATGACCAGCAACAATTAAGCCGTAGTTATTAGCATTAGTACCACCAGTTGTGGAAGAACCAGTGCCAATCTCAGGCAAGTTGTTGGAAACATAGACACGGAAACCATGCAGGTTGTTAAGAACCAGACCATTCATCAGACCAGTGCCGCCGAAGTCGCTGTTGAACAGACGTGAGTCTTCATCCATCAGGATTTCTTTAACGATTGGGCTGATTACAAGCCAACGACCTTGTGAGTCTACGTTTTGTTGGTCAAGTTTACGAGCCATACGAGCAATGATTTGCAAAGGATATGCGTTACCGCTACCCAAAACTGCGCCATCATTACCTGCACGTGGACGAATGCCAATGGAAGAGCCTGAAGCACCACCAAAGTCATCAGCTTCCAGCTTCATGCTAGAAAGCAGTTCATCAGAACCTGCAGTTGTGACAGCCTTAGAACCATTAACAGTGGTGTTAACAGTGTCTGGCGTACCATGAATTGCAGACTGAGTGTAACCAGTCAGATAGCCAAGAACGTCTTGGTCAAACTGGTCAGCAAGGCGATAAGCAGCACGGTCACTTGCCAAAGATTGGAAGTTAACGTGTGAATGTGCCTCTTCAATGTCGTCAACCTTGAAAGCAAAGTAATTAGCTTTGTCAATCGTTAGGCTGAAGTCTTCATCGTCAAGGTCCTGTGGAGTGACGGTAGTGCCACGTGCATAGGACTTAACAGTAATTTCGGGTTCCTTGATAATCTTAACGGAATCACCCATGTTTGCAATCTCACCGAAATAATCGGAGTTTGTGATTGCTTCAGCAACAGCAGACTTGCGGAAAGCAAGTTGCACCTGTTTGCTGTAGATTACAGGTGAAAAATTGCCGTTAGGAAGATTACCATACCCGGCTGCAGTAGTAAAAGCCATGATATTTCTCCATAATGTTAGGCATTTTCAACAGATGCAAACTTACCAGACTAATCAGAGGCTGATTCACTATGGGTGCGTAGCATATCTAGTTGGCCTACCAGATAATTAACGGGCCATGTTCTTCAGGTAATCCGTAAGACGGTACTGTTTGCGGTTTTGTGTAAGCAGGTAGCGAACCCACTTACACTAATGATGACTATAGTTATACTGAAAGTAAACTGTTTGTCAACACTTTTTTTATATTATCTGGCAGAACCAGACATATCATAGATAAACTTTCCACTACGGATAGCTTCCATGATTTCATCAGAACGCTTCTCATATTCTTGAGGAGACATCTTTTGAACTTGGGATTCACGTAAATATGTAGATGCCTCATCTTCTTGTGGCTTACTACGTGTGTTACGTGTTTCAACTGATTTCGCTGCATCTTTGCCGTTAGAGGTTTTCTTTGCAGTAATACCTTTATCAGCTTTGTACAGGTCAATTGCTCGTGCAGCAGACTTTGCGTCATTGTCATTGTCATACAATGCGTCCTGTACCCACTTAGGCTGTTCTTCAGCCCACTCGTGAAACTCATCACTGTCACGAATAGTGTCAAAGTCAGGATGTAAACGCATTAGTTCTGCTTCAGCTTTTTCTTTCTTTGCAGACGATTGCATATCATCAATTACTTTCATTCGTTCTTCAAGAGCAGATGATTGCTCTTTAGCTTTCTTGATAGCAATTGTTTCAACTATAGCTGCTACGTCAGGATAATTCTTTGCCCATGCGTCAAGGTCTTCGTCAGACTTAGGCAGTTTAATTTCTTTACGTGTAGCACCTTCTAGTTGCTTTTTAAGTTCGTCAATTTGAGTTTGAAACTCTTGTTCTTTTTCCTGCATGTGTCTGCGCAGGTCACCATAACGCTTTTTAAATGTCTTTTCTTCTGCGTTAGTTGGTTCAGCTTCTTCTGGTTCAGCAGTCTTTTCTTCTGTTTCACCACGTTGTTCTTTGAGCAGCTGCTCAAGTTCTTCTTCTTCCATTTTGCGTTTTTCTTCGTTAGTATATTTACGATTTGCAAACGCAACTTTCTTTGGTGGCTGCATTTCTTCAGCCATGATTGTTTCAGACATATATGTCTCCTTGTCTGGGGCTAACCGTATGCCGTGTTAGGGGGGTTAGGTAGCCAGTTAATGTAGTCTATTTATTTCTTAGAAGCTAGACCACCACGCTTCATCTTTTTAGGTTTAGGTTTTTCAATTAAACCACCTTTTGCTCTTGGAGCATTTCCCATAGAATCAGCACCTGCTGCTGCACCTGTTGCACCACTAGCTGCTGGACCACCTGCACCTGCTGGGCTTCCAGTATCTCCCGGACCTTTTCCCCCATATGGGTCAGCGGCAGCAGCAGCAGATGCAAGACCGGGGTCTACTTCACCCGGTTTATAACCTACAGGAACTTTTTTACCTTTTATGGATACAGTTTGTTGCGCAGGTTTTTTACCTGTTATTCCTTTATTACCTGCTCTTTCAGCTTTAGCTACTTGAGCGATAGCTTCTTCCATTGTCATACCTTTAGGAGTAGCAAATCCATAAGTTTCACCTAGTAAACTAATTGCATTGTTAACATCAGCTTCTGTATCTCCTTTAGCAACTCCTGCAGCTGCTGCTTCTTCCATGTCAGAAAGCATTTGCATAGTTTCATTGCTTCTTGGGTCAGCCTTAATTTCAGCATATTGAGTCTTAGACATGGTTATAGTTTGATTCGTGTTTTGATTAGTTATTGCAACTTGGTCACCTATTAAATCAGATAAAGCTGTATTTCCCGTGACTAAACCTGCAATTGTTGCAATGCTTGGAATTGCATCAGGATAAGAAACACTATACATTGTAGCATTTTCTACTAAACCTGTTGCTGGGTTAACTTTACCACCAAAAGACATAGTAGCACCCGGAGTTGTATCATTAAAATCCCTACCGCCACGGTCAACTACTTTAGCAGTTTCAGTTGTAACTGCAGTAGGTGCTTCTTCTTCAACAGGTTTTTCTGCTTCAGGGTAAAAGCCTTGTGGAATTGGATATATAGGTTGGTCATTTACAAATGGTATCATTCGTACCTGACCTTCATCATTTACATACTTGCGTAAGTCTTGTTCACCGGGTTGTGGCGTTTTAAGAAAATCTTCTACCTTTGGCACTTGTCCTGTAAATGTAGGAACTGCTTGCTGCTGTACAGGTTGATAGGTTGTAGGCACTGTAGGTGCTTGATAAGGAACATACTGAGGTTGGTAGTTTTGAAATGCAGAAGGCTGCATAGTTTGAATGCCAGTAAAGCCCTGTGGTTGTACAAAACCACCTACCTGCATTTCCATAGTGTTATTATACTCGTCTTCTTCTTCGATGTCAAGGTCTTCTAAGTCAAACGGAATGTCATCAGGCAATATGGCTTCTTCACTGTTGCCCATCTGTCCCATATCTTCCATCATGCGCAATCCAGCTTTAGCACGTTGACGCATTTCCATTAACTTTTCTAATCCATAGAAACGTACTACATCAGCAGGAAAAACAAACTCACCTTCACTTAACTGTGCAGGAATATCATCTCTCACTTCTTCTTGTGTAGAGCCAACTGGTACATCGTTACCAGACACAGGGTCTACTGTACCACCTTCCTGCATAAGACCACCGTCTTCAAACATTTCCATTTGTTTTTCAATTGCCATGCCACCCTCGTTCATTAAAGTATTACTTCGTTCTTGCGCAGCCTCAAGTGCTTCTTCTAAAGTATCATGCCTACTTGTAGGTTTAATTTTACCATCCATTAGCATTTGTTTAATTTCATCTTCGCTGTACTCTACTCCATCATGAATAGATGGAGCATTAACATATGCATTTTCGCCAAACTTTATTGTTACAGATTTTTCGGATACAAACTCACCTTCAGGAGTTTTGTAGACATCTCTACCAGCAGTTGTTTTTTCACCAGTTTTAGTGCCTACTTTTTTATTAGCCATCTACTGCATCCCTCAGTTTTTGTAAGCTACGTAATACTGCAACTGCACCCTGCGCACGATGCATTAGAATTGAATTGTCGCCTTGCTCTAGCGTTCTATGTTGTTGCTCAATCAAACTGTCTAAGTAATTACTGAAGTGGTCCCATTGGCGTTTGTTGCTGACCATTGGCTTCAGTTTGTTGAGGAGTTCCTTGTTGTTGTGCATTTCCACTAAATCCTTGTTCACCCGGTACAGGAGCCTGTCCTACACCTATATTACCACCACCTGCTCCTGTTGGGTCCATTGGGTTAGCACCTGCTGGTGCTGGTTGCCCTTGCTGGTCAAGAGGTTGCTGAAACCCTTTTAACATCTCAGCTTGCAGTGCAGCCTCGCTCATATTGTTGGTAACTTTTTCGGGGTCAAGTCCCATTGACTTTGCAATCTCACGAATAACATATTGAAACTTAGCAAATGGTGCAAGTGCTGGATTACTTGCGATTTGCAAGAACTGCATAAGTCTTTGGCTACGTACTTCATTTGCCATCAGGCTTTCTGTTCCACGTGCTTTAACTTCTAAGTCACCCTTAATCTCTGGGTCAAAGTCAAACTGCATGTTAAAGCGAAACAGTCCTTCACCTAGAGGACGCAGAAGATAATCATCTACATTCTTAATGACAGTCTTAATTGAACCAGCAGCAGCACCCATTAGCATGGAGATACCACTAGCTGTACGTCCTACACCTGTTACACCTGTCTGTCCATGTGCAAAGGATGGGAAGCCAGAACTCTCATCAGCAAGCTGTCTAGCCTTGTCAAACATCATCATGTTCTCACTAGACACGTTAGGATACTTTGTACCAAAGATAGCCTGTCCCGGTGCGCCACCTTGTCTGCGGAATACCTTACCCGGATATACAGATAAGTCTTGTCCCGGCACTAAGTTTGTTTCATCAACCTCAATAAGCAAGTTACCTGACAGTACAGCATTATCAACAGCCATACGCATAAAGCCATTCATCAGTGTCTGTGTATCATCAAGGTTTTCTGCAATGCCAATGCCAAAGAATGAATATGGGTTTAGTTCGTATGGCGCAGCAACGTAAGGTATCTTAGCTGGCTTAAAAGGATTAAGTACCATACGAATAAGTTTGTTGTTACAAATCCATACATTTGCTTGCAACTCATCAAAGTCACGCAGTTCTTTTGGAATCTCGATATCTTGTTCAAGTAACATGTCAACATCAACCATGCCCCAATATTCAAGAACTTCAAAACGGTCAATGCCATGCTCTGGGGCATAATCGGATAGGTCATCTTCCCAATATTTTTTGGTATAGTTTTCACCATACTTAATTGCTTCATCAATAACTTGTGAACGGAAGTATGGACGCTTTTTTAGATTGCGCAGTTGGGAACGTGACATCTTATGTCGTTCAATAACATACTGCGCTTCATCCATGTTATTAGCATCTGGGTCAGGATAAAAGTTCCACACAGATACGTGAGATACTTTAGGAATGGTTTTAAACAGTGGGTCATACTCACCATCATCATTCCAGTTTGCATATTCTTTGTCTTCAGCAAACGGACCTTTCATTACACCTGTGCCAAACAGTGCCATTTCAAATGCACTGCTACGTAGGCTTTTGCTTGCACCCGATTCTTCAAGTTGGTCATGAATTTTTTTCTGCATCTTTTTAGCTGCAACCATAGCTGGGCTAAATTCAATAGCAGTAGGTGTTTGTCCCGGACCTTCTTTCAGTTTATCTTGAACAGGGTCAAGTTTTTGCTTAAGTGGTCCAAGTTGTTCTGTTAAAGTTTTTGCAGTAGCACCGGGCGGCAAGTCACGTCCGTCACCACGATATCCATATGGATTAATTAAATCAGGCTGCTGTTCACGTAACTGCTCTGGCTCTTGTGGGTCAAAGTGTACATCAGCAACTACACCTTCTGGTAATTCAGTTGGGTCAATAGAAAGTGGAAAACGATTGTTAGCAAACAATACATCTACAATCTGACCATAAGCAGCAAGTGTTTTTGTTTTAGTAACCTTTACAAATACACGCGATTTCTCTGCTTCTGTAAACTGTACATCTGGACCATATAAGCCACGATAGTTACGATAAGCACGAATCCAACGCTCTTCATCTTGATAGCGATAGTCTTCTGCTTTTTGATAACGCTCTTGAATAAAAGGTATGATGGAAGAAACGCCCACATCTTCCTGTACAGAATCATCTGTATCTTCTAATGCAATTGCATCATCTTCAATCATAATTTCATCATCAGCCATGTTTTATTCCTTAGTATCCAAATGTTGAATCTGCGACTCGCATTCCACCGCCCGGTCTTCCCATAGGGTCATAATCAAATATACTGAACCTTGGTCTTGACATTATACCATATCTTAACGCATCATACAAGTGGTCTTCTGCATGTGTGTCAATATCCTCTGGATTCTTTTTGTCAATGGGCAAGGACGGTAACTGTGCGACAATGTTCGTGCAATTATTAAAGAATACAAGTCTTGGTTCCTCTGTATATTCATCTACCTGTAGTCTACGGTGTATTTCGTTTTTACCTGCTACGCGACTACCTTTACTTCTATCTGACTGTCTCCAACGACATCCTCTTTGAATCATTTGTTCAGCAAGGCTAGGACCAGTATCCCCACGCTTATGCCAAAGAGAAGAATCAAGAACCCCGTATTTGATGTTGCCATCACCAGACTCCAAGTCCAATATCATTTCAGCCAAGTCTGTCGCAAGTACCTTTGATACGTAAAGTTCTCTGTAGACGATAAGTTGTTCTGAAGGTGCGACTGCAAACCAAAGTACACCAGAAAAAGACCCGTAGCCATAGTCACAAGCCCTAAACTTAACCCAGTTACTAGGGATGCTAAAAGGTTCAATAACATGAATGTCACGATTGAACTCAGTAAAGGCTGCTCCTTCTTTAATGTCCCAATCGCCTTCCAGAAGCTGCCTACGTTGCTGTTCTGGTAAAGAGAGAAGCATGGCTTCGTAATCACCGCCAGAAGAGAGGTATGGGTTATCAGATAATCTTGCAGGGATAAAGCGTCTTTTGAATAAAGACTTTCCAGCCTTCTCATGTCCAGCTGGGTATCGTAACACCTCTCCTGTTTCAATGTCTGTCGCATCGAATGCCTTTCCATATGGGGCAGGGTCAATGAACATTTTCTTGACCCAATGATGTCCCCGTCCACCGGGGTTAGTTGTTGCCCTCATAAAGATTGGCAAGTCTGGTGCAGTGGACCTTAGACGAGAACGCATATAATTCCATGCGTATGGTGTGGACCACTGTGTTAATTCGTCAAACCCTATCCAGCTAAATGCCAGACCCTGATAACGCAAGACATCTTCATCTCTATCAAGATAAGACATCCACAACCTTGCGCCAGATGGTGCAGTCCACTGCATCTTTCGTTCTGACCATTTAATACCGGGCCAGATTTTTGGGTACAACTCCTGCGATTTAAATATAAGTTCTCGCAGTTCTTCAGTTGTATGTCGCAACATCAATCCACTAAACTGTGGATGCCCCATGTATCGCAGTGGGTCAGCAAGCATGGCGTATGACTTACCGCCCCCTGCACTGCCGCCGTAAAGAACTTCACGTTCCGATGCGGCAAGAAATTCTGTCTGTGGTCCGGGGTTAGGCTTGAAGAGTACGTTTGCTGTCTCTTCAATACTAGCTGTTTCATACTGAGTTTCATGTGAAACAGGTACAGTTTCTTTTATTTCAACCGTTGGCTTTTGCGCCTGTTCTTTCTTCCTTGAGGGCTTCCGCTTTGGCGATTGCCTTTTTCGCATAGTCTGCCCACTTGCGGAGACTTGCAGCTTGGTTCTTACGCTGTCGCTCATTATCTAACCGTTTCCTCAAACCCACATGTGAAATATATCTGCCACTGTTCTTACTTAACCAGTTAGCTACTTCACGATATGAATACTGCCTTACATGTTGTCTTGCTTTTTCTAACAAGTCTAGTTCAGTCTTGATGGGGTCAAGTATGTCGGGGTCATCATCGTTCAGTTTATAACCAAATGGTACAGTCCGTGCTATGCGTGGTATCTGTACCCATTCGTTTTCTTCTTTAATGTCTGTTGGCTGTGGAAGTTTCCATTTGCCTATACTGCGTGTCATTTTCTTTTACGTCTGTCCACTGTAGAAAGAACCATACCACCTTTGCGATAGTCAGATGCGCCACGAGATTTTTTAATTACAACTCCACCTTTGTTATAATTAGAGCCAAAACCCATATAATTTTCTATAATATCAATTATTTCTGGTTTAGTAAGGCTGTCAATATCATAGTCATCATCGCTAAATTCCATTGAACGTAACGCATTTCTGAGTGTTTTTACACCTGCTTTTTTGTAACCTTTTCGTAAAGTTTCTTCTGAATCCATTAAACCCATTAGTCATCATCCTCTTTTTTTACGCCTGTCAACTGTAGAAAGAACCATGCCGCCTTTACGGTAGTCAGCTGCGCCACGAGATTTTTTAGTGGACATACCACCACCAGATAAATTTAATTTTTTTAAGAGTTTACTAAATGCACCGCCTTTACGCCCTTTTTCCGTTAAATCACGTAAACGCATAAACTCCTCATAGGATAGTTTACGAACATCGTCTTGTCCAATTTTTATAATTCTAATATCATCGTCTGTAACTTTCATTAGTCTTCGTCCTCTTCTGGCGTTGCTTTAGGTGGCATGAGCATAACACCGCCACTTGCTTTAACTTCCATTTTCTCTGTTTTTACCAAACCTACACGGTCAAGCAGTTCTTTGGCGGCAGACATCTTATCACGAATACCAAGTTCAGTTGGGTCGTACAGCGCACCTGTCATAGCAAGTGCAGCCTTTGGCGCATTACGTGCCATGTACATTTGAGTGGCTTCAAGAATCTCTTCTTTTAGACCTTTTACAATAGAGGTAGTAGGTGTACCGTCAGAATAGCCAGCAAGTTTCTTGGCGGCAACCATGTCACCACCTGCTTCGTCAAACAGTACGTCTAAAAACTTCTGTTGCTTTTCGTTTAACTCTCTAGCCATTTACTTACCTTTTTTCAAGCAAGCCTTTGCCTTCTTGCATTTAGCAGGTGTCTTACAACCTTTACACAATTTCATTGCATTTCTCCTGAATACATTGCGTGGGCTAATTTTGTACTACGTGATTTTACCTGACTTGCCCACCTGCTGTCAAGCATTTCTTTTGATGCAGTAGTAAAATCTTCGTCATGGATAGCGGCCCACATCTTTTTGAACTTACATAAACGAGGCACACCCATATTAAATGCCATGTCCATGAGTACAAGTTGACGTACAGCGTCTAATCCTGCGATGCAAGGATGGGCATCCAGCAGTTCTTTTTCGACAATCTGTACGTCATTCTCTGCTAGAAGTATGGCATCTGCTTCTGTAATGCCAAATGAATACACGTGGTCAATGTTGGAAATGCCCATGTCTTCCAGTTCTTCGTCACTGATGCCACGGTCTTCTAGGTTTCTACCAATTCCAATAGTGTCAATGCCCAAGCTATCTTTATAAACTTGCAGCACTAAACCTTCATGTTTAATTAGTTTTTGTATGAATATGTTTTTATCGTATTTCATCTGTTAAGTTTTCTTGTGTTCGTTGCCCATCCAAATTCCAAATGCACCTGTCATAGCACCCATTACAACGCTTACAAAGGCTGACTGTGGTGCTGTTGGGTCTTCCAAGTTCATAAACCACTCCGCACAACGCCAACTCATTAGAGTTATCACTAGCATCATTAGACGTGGAATAATTTTCCATTCTAGGATTTGCTTTGCACTCACTTAGTCAAACCCTTTGCCTTTTCAAATGTCCTCAAGCCGCCAAGTCCTAACATGCCCATAAGTACCGTCATCAAACTACCCATGTCAAACTCTGGTAATTCAGGTAATTCTACACCAGCCATGCTTGCACCAAAAATAACAAACGGAGAAATAACAAAGTGCCATGCTAACGCAACGCCGCATGTCCAGCCAATAAACGGTCTCCAACCTGCAACAAAGATATTGCGATGCTTTGCTTCTGCTGCATTAATCTCAAGCTGACCTTTGGACAGTTCTTGTGCATGGCGTTGTGCCATAGTAGCAAGGTCATGTGCTAGTTGTGCTTTTTGGTCTTTGTCTTCAATAAACTTATCAAGTAGACCCGTTACTGGTCCGATTAATGCTTGCAGCATATCTCTGTCCTATCTCATATTTGAGTATCTCTACTCGTGTTTCCAAATCAGGAAACTCTTCACGTAATAACTTTATGTTACATGCCTCTGCGAAACTGTGCAGTCTTCTTTGCAATTCGCTTCGGCTGTCGTACAAACTGTTTTCCTGCACGTGTACCTTCTCTCTTTGCCTTAGTTGTAGCAGAATACTCTGCACTTGTCAAGGACTTTATTGCTTTTTCAGGTAAATAGCGTTCACCTGTCTGTCCAGATGGCTTGCCACTCTTTGTGCGCCACTTCTGTTTTGTCCATGCCTTGAGACTTTTTTGTGGCTTTTTCATTAAAGCATTCCCCTACGTTTAAGTCCGAAGTATATTACAATAGCAAGAACACTGAGACCTACAATACATGCCAGAGATAATACAAGTGTTTCTAGTATTTGCTGTTTACGTTTACGTGCAGCTTCTTCTGCTTCTAGTCTAGCCTTACGTGCTTCTGCCTGAAACTTAATCCAGTCATTCCACAAACCCGGTCTGCCACATATTATCATAATTTGTTTTAGTTCTTCTTCTTTTTCTTTGATAGCTTCAAGAGCCATAAACTCTTCAAAGTCATTGCCCCTATAAAATGGACTATTCTTTTTATTTGATACTTTTCTTTGTAAATCTTCTTTGCCATCTACAAACTTTGCAATATGACTGCCGACACTTGCAATGTCACGTCCATTGGCTATAGCTTGTTTAATTACTCCGAAGGCTGCGTTAGCAGCGGCTAATTCTGCTAACATTTAGTACACCTCGACTGTGCCTTTCTTTAAATACTTAGGGACACAATATGCGGTAACACGGTCTCGTTCATCCACCCAATCACGATAGGTGTAGCTTCCATAACGTCTTGACACTTCACGGGCATAGAAGTTGCAGTCCGTAATACTGCGGAAATACATGTCTCCACTAGCAAGGTAGCGGCTTTCTCCAGTTCCGATGTAGATAAGTAAGACGAAGACATGCACCATTCCATTATGACTTATAGCCTCCACCTGCTGCCTTATATTCACG
>Ga0208767_1002137_pt1 | contig 15186 bp, 21 predicted proteins | sample VirMetDEL_Mar_21_FD_184514 | JGI IMG/M metagenome (GOLD analysis project Ga0208767, IMG submission 184514) | Aqueous microbial communities from the Delaware River and Bay under freshwater to marine salinity gradient to study organic matter... | ecosystem: Environmental > Aquatic > Marine >... | reverse complement strand
TACGTCTTTTCCTTCTGATGGCTATGATGGTATTATCATTGAAAGGAATATTCCTCTTACTAGTATGTGCAGCCATCACCACCAAACTATTCGTGGTGTTGTCCATATTGGTTATATCGCGGGAGCCGAAGGACGAGTTATTGGACTTTCTAAACTTAACAGAATTGTTGAACACTTCGGACGTAGAGGAGCAATCCAAGAACAACTCACAGCAGCAATCCACCAAGGTGTAGACAAAGTATGTGAAGGAAACTTAGGTGTTATTGTTACAGTAGTTGCTACACACAATTGTGTAAGCTGTAGAGGTATTAAACACTCCGGTGCCGCTATGGTTACTACAAAAGCAACAGGTGCATTTAGAGATGACACAAACCAAGCTCGTAAAGAATTCTTTGACAGCTTAAAAATTAACAACGGAGGACATCAAATATAATAGCTATGGCATATTGGTTAGCAAAAGTAAAGGTCGAAGAGGAAACCTCTCGTGGTGCCGTTAGATGGACCACTGAGCAATTCCTTGTAAATGCAGAAAATGCAACAGACGCAGAAGTTAAATTAACTGAAGAATATTCTACATATCAAATGGAATGGTATGTAGATCAGTTAAAACAAATTAAAATAGTTAAAGTTATTGAATAATTATGAGTGAACAATTAGAATTATTTTTAGAAGTCCCATTCGTAACTGAAGTGGAGGAGTTCAACGCATTAATGAACAAACCTAACAACTATGAACCCACTATCCCAGAAAAAAAAGAATGGCAATTTGTATACGACTTCGTATTGGAAGAACTTGAGGAATATAGAGAAGCGTGTGAACGAGGTGACATCGTGGAAGTTTTGGATGCTTTGTGTGATATTACTTATGTTTCCCTTGGGAACGGTGTTATGCTACACGGCCTTAAAGACAAAATTTGGCCAGCCTATCAAGAGGTCCAAGCATCAAATTTATCAAAAGCTTGCTCAAATGAAGAAGAAGCCCAAGCAACTGTCGAACAACGCTCCAAAGAACAAGGTGAGGCCTGTCACTATGAAAAAGTTGGTGATAAATATATTGTTTACAGATCGCGTGACAGAAAGGTAATGAAATCAATTAATTATTTCCGCCCTGATCTTAAACAATTTTTTACTGAAAAAGAATTAAATGTGGATTAATTGGGAATTTTATAAAAAAATGAGTGACAGAGAAATTATGAATGCCAAATTTGGTATTTCTAACCAACCACAAATGAAAAATTTAGACCAAATGCCAGACCAAAAATGGCATCGTAAAATTTCATTTATAAAATCAGGAATTCGAATTGTTGGTTATGGGTTTATTCCTTTTAACCTTGTAACAGCCACAGTTTTACTTGTTATAAGTGAAGCTGTAGGCATAATTGAAGAATTAGTATGAAAAAATTTTTATATTTTAGCGCAGAATGGTGTGGACCTTGTAGAATGTTAGGTCCTGTAATGGAAGAATTAAATAACGAAGGTTATATAGTTCAGAAAATTGATGTCGATAACAACCCTGAGTTATCACAACAGTTTGGAGTTAGAAATATTCCCACAGTTATTTTAACAGTAGATAATGTAGATAGTGGGAGAAAAGTAGGAGCTAACCCCAAGCAAACATACATTGAAATGTATAACGCAGCTTAATGTATAAAAATTGTTATGTTCAAAGAGGTGATGAATGGAATCATTACCGAATACACTTATGGGAAGACAATGGATATTCAGTAGAGGAATTCCAAAATTATGGTTACCAGGAATGTTCTCCTCAACAAGCGACCCACAAGGGTCTAAAGGGAGAAAACTTAAGAAAAGTATTTAATTGGGATAGGGAGAATCCCCAAATGCACTATTCAGACCATACTAGAGGAAATATCCACACTAAGTTCTTAATTGACAAGTATGGAGACGACGACACACCTTCAGTTACACACAGAGAAGTATTTTTCGATATCGAGATTGAGATGGGGGGTGCCCTTACTCCAGAGTATATTAAACAAGCACCTAAACCAGTTACCTCAATTGCGTGGTGGGATCGTCAATTAGACGATTGGAAAATCATCATTGTAGATAAAGAAGGAAAACTTGAACATACCATTGACGGTCAAGGAAGAGAAGTAATCCCTGTAAAACGTGAGACAGATCTACTCGATGCCTTTATCCGATCCATGGAAGAAATCCAACCCGATATTTTAATTGGGTATAATAGTGACTATTTCGATATTCCATACCTCTATTATAGGATCAAGAATACAATGGGTGATCGCACTGTAAAGCGCTTATCTCCTATTAATATTATAGAAGAAAGACATTGGGACGAAGATATGCCTGTTCGCATTGCAGGGGTTACTTCCCTTGACTATATGCGTTTACACAAAAAATATAGTTTTAAAGATGAACCATCTTTTAAGTTAGATGCTTTAGGAGAAAAGTATGTTGGGCAAAAGAAAATCGAATACGAGGGTTCACTTGACAGATTATTTGCAGAAGACAAAGAAAAATTTATCGAATACAACTTTGTCGATGTTTTGATCCTTAAAAAGCTAGATGAAAAATTCAAGTATATTGATCTAACCAAAAACCTGGCTCACAAAGGAAAAGTATTATACGAAGAAGTATATCAGTCATCTCGTATCCACGATGGTGCAATCTCAAGCTGGTTGATTTCTGAAGGAATAGTTCCACCAAATAAGGACCTAAACCCACTTACAAAGAAAAATTATGCTGGAGGTTACCTATTCTGCCCTAAAACGGGCATTTACAACTATATGTTTGATGAGGACTTAACTTCACTGTATCCCTCAATTATCATGTCTCTCAACATTGGTAAAGAAACATACGTTGGTAGAGTATTAGATTTATTTGATGATAGGAATAATAGACTGGGTTTAAACGACTTAGAAGCTATGGTCGCCCAAGACCCCGAAGCTACTATTCCACTTGAAAATCTGCAACGTAAACAACAAAATATGCCCGTTAAGGATATAGTTGATAAAATTAAATTAAACAATCTAGCGATAACTGCAAATGGTGTTATGTTTAGAACAGATAAAAAATCTGCACTGTCTGTTATACTTGATACTTGGTTTGACGAAAGAGTCAAATACAAAAAGGCAATGAAAACAGCATATAAAAGTGGCAATAAAAAAGAAGGTGAATTAAACCACCTCAAACAATATACCATGAAGATTTTGCTGAACAGTTTGTATGGTGCAACCGCTTTACCAAGCTTCCGTTATGGCAGTGTTATCCTTTCAGAAGGCATCACACTTACAGGTCAGCGAATCATTCAAGAATCTGCTTTATTTGCTAATACCCATATGAATAAAGTACTTAGAAACGAAATTAAATTAGAACTATAATGGCATTAACCCCACAATCTATAAGAAATAACGTTCAAATTAAAATGAACGGCGAGTATGTTAGAAAAGAAAAAGTAATTTCTTTAAGTGAACTTTGGAATGAAAAACAAGTTTCGTATTTTAGGAAAATGGTTCAACAAGGAGGAGCTTTAAAAATTAATGGAGATAAATTCGAAATTGAAATCCAAGAAACCATTGTAAACTCTCGAGGAGATAAAGATGGAGGTATAATTACAATTCCAGGAGCAGACGAAAGATTTTAATAATGGGTAACCACGAAGAAATACCATGGTGGATCTGTAAAGCAGAAGATAAAAACTTCTGTACCTACGTTGATACTGACTCAAATTATTTTCATGCTGAACCCCTACTAAGGCACTTATACCCTGACTTTGATGAGATGGATGAAAACAAAAGAGACGATCTACTTGAAAAAATGGCCCTCAAATACCAGGACCTTATTACAGAATACTACGATACACTGGCCAGAGAAGCATTCAACATTCAAGAACATAGATTTGAAATGAAAACAGAGTGTACGATTCGTTCAGGCTTTTTCTCTGGTAAACGTAGATATGCTCAGTATATCACAAAGAAAGAAGGTATCGAAGTAGAAGATATTGATGTTAAGGGGCTTGATTTTATGAAATCAAATTTCCCACCTTTATTTAAAAAATTCTTTAACGAAATACTCAATAAAATCCTATTTGGAGCCACAAGAAACGAAATCGACCAGGAAATTCTAGAATTCAAAAATAGTCTGGATACCCTACCACTCGAATTACTTGGCAAACCAACAGGAGTTAAAGACATAAACAAATATGTTGAGCGTCCACCCGGTGCTGGAAATATATTTACTACGCTTAAAACAGGTGCTCCTGTAAATGTTAAAGCGGCTGTTCGCTACAACGATTTCCTTAAATTCAAAGGGTTAGATAAACAACATTCACAGATTGTTCAAGGTGATAAAATTAAATGGGTTTATTTAAAAGATAATCCTTATAAGATTGATACAATGGCGTTTCTAGACTTTGATTTCCCAGAGGAAATTCGTAAATTTATAGAGATGTATATTGATAGAGATAAAGCATTTGATTCAATCCTTAAAAACAAACTAGAATCATTTTATCAAGACCTCGATTGGGGTAACTTGACACTCAATACACACGTAAATAATTTTTTCTCATTCTAATGACAGATAAAAGAGTTATAGATAATTTTATTTCAAAGTACCACTTAGGAGGTACCATTGAAAGAATCAAATGGGTTTCAAATGGAGAATGCCTCAAAGCAGACTTCATTAATGATTCCCAAAATTTAGTAGGTAAAGTAAAAACCGATAATTTTAAATTCCCTGTTGGTGAATTTGGCATTTATAGTACTTCTACACTAAGTAAATTGTTAGGAATCCTTGAAAACGAGGTAATGTTCCAAGTAGAAAAAAACGCTAAATTCATTGTAGCAGATACAAATGTTGATGTTAAATTTAATTTAGCAGACCCCCAGGTTATTCCGAATGTTCCCTCTATTAAAGAAACTGAAGGTGACATTCATATGGATTTGGATGAAGAATTTACTACTAAATTCATTAAAGCAAAGGATGCAGTTGGTGAAGATGTATTTTATATTTCAACCCAAGAAGGATTTACTTCACCTGAAGTAAAATTTACTATTGGAAACAGCTCATCTAATTCAGTTTCTTTTGCAAATAAATCAACCAAGGGAGAAGAATTAAAAGATATCCCTTTTAATGCTGACATTGTTAAAGAAATATTTAAACACAATAAACGTTTCGAAACAGGTACTCTAAAAATAAATCCAAAAGGATTAATGACTTTTGCGTTTAAATTTGGAGACCTAGAGACTAGTTATTATCTTGTAAGAAATCAAAATCAATAAAAAATGGAAAATACCCCAATTACACCGTTGGCTGATCGTGTTCTGATCCAACCGATTGAAGCCGAAGAATCAACCTACGGGAACATTGTTGTTCCTGATATGGGTAAGGATCGTCCTGACTTTGGAAATGTACTTGCAGTTGGTCCAGGCCGTTACGACAATAATGGTAATTTGGTGCCTATGCGAGTAGAAGTAGGACAAAAAGTTATTATGCCTAAATACGGGGCTAATACCGTAGAAATCGAAGGTGAAGAGTATGTACTCGCCTCAGAATCAGAAATTTTAGGAGTTGTAAATCAATAAAATATGAGTAAAGTTATTAAATTTGGAGAAAATGGACGTGGTCAACTTCAAAGTGGAGTTAACCAACTTGCAGATGCAGTCGCAAGTACTCTCGGACCTTATGGCCGTAATGTGATTATCGGAAATACTATGGGTAATCCTCATTCAACCAAGGATGGTGTAACTGTAGCTAAAGAAGTTAACTTAGAGAACCCTATTGAAAATACAGGAGCTCAAGTTGTAAGACAAGCAGCAGTTAAAACTGGAGAACAAGCAGGTGACGGTACAACTACCGCTACTGTTTTGGCTCGTGAAATATATAATCAAGCACTTGAAGCCGTGAGTAATCGTTCTAATAATGCTATTGACATTAAAAGAGGAATTGACAAAGCAGTAAAAGATATTGTTGCTGTTCTAAAAGAAAAATCACAAGATATCTCAAATGAAGAGCAACTTAAACAAGTTGCAACTATTTCAGCAAACAACGATACTGAAATTGGTACTTTGATTGCTACTGCATTTGAAAAAGCAGGACGCGAAGGTGTTATCACAGTTGAAGAAAGCAAGACACATGAAACTACACTCGAAGTAGTTGAGGGCATGCAATTTGATCGTGGTTATAAGTCGCCATATTTTGTTACAGACAATGGTTCAATGACAGCACAACTTGACGAACCATATATCTTAATGTACGATGGGAAAATCAGCGCTGTAAAAGAATTGTTGCCAATTTTGGAAGCTGTTTCTCAGCAAAATAAATCACTCTTGATTGTTGCTGAAGACATTGACGGCGAAGCACTCGCTGCAATGATCGTTAACAAAATGAGAGGTATCTTAAAGTGCGCTGCTGTTAAAGCACCTGATTTCGGAGAGCGCCGTACAATGGTTCTTGAAGACATGGCTGCACTTACTGGTGGTACAGTTATTTCAAAGCAAAAAGGTATAAAGCTTGATAAGGTTACTTTCGACATGCTTGGAAATGCCCGTGGTGTTACAATCAATAAAGAAGAAACTACAATTGTTGATGGTGCAGGTACTGAAGAAGCAATTGGAGCACGCCTTGAGGAAATCAAGAGCCAAATTGACAAAGCAGAAAGCAGCTATGCTCGCGAACAGTTGCAACAGCGTCTTGGAAAATTGGCAGGTGGAGTTGCAGTAATCAACGTTGGGGGTCATACTGAAACCGAAATGAAGGAACGTAAAGACCGAGTTGACGATGCAGTTCACGCTGTAAAAGCAGCAATCGAAGAAGGTATCCTTCCAGGTGGTGGTCACGCTTTGTTGTGTGCTTCTTACCAAATTGAGAACGATACACTTAACGATGCACAAGAAATTGGCTACGAAATTATTCGTAAGGCAGCTCGCAAGCCATTCTACCAGATCCTTTCAAACGCAGGATACAATCACGAAGATTGTATTTGGTTAAGTCTTGAACTTAAGGATGACTTTGAACTTGGCTGGAATTTATCCACAGAAAATAAAGTCAATATGCTTATAGAAGGTATTATTGACCCAACTAAAGTTACACGTTGTGCTATTGAAAACGCTTCATCAGCAGCAAGTACATTGTTAACCACAGAATGTGTAATTGTTGATAAACTAGAAGACAAAGGTAATACACCTGAACAACCTATGTTCTAATGGATTTATTTGTAGAGAAATATAGACCCCAAGATCTTGATGGTTTTATTGGCGATCAAACTGTTCGCAATAAAATTCAAGAATATTTAAAGGAGGGTACTCTACAAAATTTGCTATTGTTTGGACCGGCGGGGACTGGAAAGACCTCGCTGGCCAAACTAATAGTAAAGCAGTTAGGTGCTGACCACCTCTATATCAACGCTTCAGACGAAAGAGGAATTGACACAATTAGAGACAAAATTGTTCCATTTGCCTCCAGTATTGGTTTTAATGGATTAAAAGTAGTAATATTAGATGAATCGGATTATCTCACAGCTCAAGCCCAAGCTACTCTTAGAAATGTTATTGAAACTTTTTCTAGCAGTTGCCGTTTTATTTTCACTTGCAATTATCTTGATCGTATTATTGCTCCCCTTCAGTCTCGTTGTATGGCTTTTGGGATTACCCCACCTTCTAAGAAAGAAGTTGGACAGCATGTATTACGGATCTGCGAAAGTGAAGGAATTGACTATACGAAGGAAGATCTGGGACAAATAATTCTTACCCATTATCCTGATATTAGAAAAATATTAAACACCCTTCAGGGTAGTTTAAAGAATAAAAAATTAGTACTAGATACTAAGTCCCTTAAAAATACTGACTTTGAAAATAAAATAGTAGAGGGTCTAAGAAACCAAATTAAAATCAACGATATCAGACAAATTATAGCTGATAGTGGTGCTACACAATTTGAATCACTATTTAGATGTTTGTATGACAATGTTGAAGAATATACTACAAATATAGGTGACGCAATTATTATTATAGCCCAATACCAATATGAATATGGGTTTGTAGTAGATAAAGAAATTTGCATTGCCGCAATGTTAAATAAATTATTAAAATTATGAGTAAAAATAGTCATTTACAAAGAAAAGAACAACTTGATGATTGGTATAGTTGGTTCAATAAAAAGTATAAACGTTTTGATAAAATCCGGTTTAAAAAACCTAGAAAAATCTAAAATATGGAACAGCAAAATTTTAATATTGATTTCTCCCAAACTACATCTGTAGTATGTGAAGAATGTGGTCATGAGCATTTTACTCAAGTAAATTTAATGCGTAAATTATCCCCAATGCTATCACCGACAGGACAACCCGCTTTAATTCCTATTCCTGTATTTGCTTGTGCAAAATGTAGTCATGTAAACGAAGAATTCCTTCCTAATGACACCCTTTGATTTTTTAAAATTAGTTCATAATAAACAAATTAGATGGGAAGATCTAAATGAGGATGAACAAAAAACATATAATACCTTTATAATTAATAAAGCACTAAGTTTTAATTCTGATTATTTAGATATTGTAAATAAGATTCAACACTATACTCCAAGACCTAAAGAATCATTTAAATATTATCAAAATATGACTAATAATAAATTTAGGTACAATAAGTGGATTAAAGGAACAAAAACAAGTAAATATAACAAAGGTTTAGTAGAAGTTATAAGTGTATATCTTGAGTGTTCGAATAAACAAGCTGAAGATTACTTAAATATTTTAGATAAAAAAGAAATCAAAGCATTACTTCAACACATTGGAATACAAGATAGTGAAGCTAAAAAATTAATGAAAAAATGATAGAATTTACCCCCGAAGATGATGCTGCAGTAAAATGGTGTGAAGAAAAATACCCTGAATTAACTGCAGAGTATAAAAAAATCATGATGGAACAATATGTTTTATTCTGTAAAAAACACCGAAACTATGGAACATCAAACATAAACGTAGGAACAAATCTTGAAACTGATAGCGACATTAAACTCGCACTCACAGGTTTATGGTTTAGAATAAATGATAAAATAAACCGCTTAAAAAACTTGGTTGTGCTGGGGGAACCTGATACAGTAGGTGAATCAGTAGAAGATACTCTTAAAGACCTTAGTGTGTACGGGATTATAGGCCAAATCGTACAACAAGGTAAATTTAAATGATTTTAGAAAATATAAATAACACTGTAGTTCCTGAAATGGATTGGGAAAAATATAAGATGGTTTCTTATACCCAATTCTCTGCTTGGAGTGAATGTCCTCATAAATGGAAGTTGATGTACATTGATAAAATGCGTCAACCACCAAATATTCACTTAGCGTTTGGGTCTGCAATGCACGAAACTCTTCAAGAGTACCTTGACTTAATGTACAATAAATCAATTAAAGCAGCTGACGAATTTCCTATTTATGAGGATTTTCAAGAGCGTTTTATGAAAATGTACGGCGATTACAAAGAACAAATTGGCGATAATTTTGCAACTAAAAAGGAACTATTGGAGTTTGTTAACGATGGTCTTAATATCATTGAATTCTTTATACAACGTCGCCAAATGCACTTTTCAAAACGTGGTACTAAATTGTTAGGTGTTGAAATGCCTATATTAACCCCACCCCATGAAAAACATCCAAATATTATGCTTTATGGCAAACTTGATTTGGTATTTTACGATGAAGACCTTCAAAAAGTAAGTATTTGGGATATCAAAACATCAACTAGAGGATGGACAAAATGGGATAAAGAAAACAAAATTAAAACCGCACAAATGGTATTATATAAGCGTTACTTTGCAGAGCAATATAATATCCCGGTTGATTCGATTGACTGCAAGTACTTCATTGTAAAGCGCAAAATACCCAAGGATCCTATGTATCCTGCAATGGCTTCACGTATTCAAACGTTTGAACCTTCATCAGGTAAGGTAACTATGAATCGTGTAACTAAGCAACTTCACGCATTTATTGAAGATTGTTTTGAAAACGATATGTATAAGATGAAGGAATATACTAAAAATCCTTCAGACAAAAACTGTAAATGGTGTCCTTTCAATGACAAACCTAACCTCTGTAATAAAAAACATTCAAGCTAGGTTATTTCCCTTTATTATAGCATTAAGCGCTTTATCTGTTTCAGCATCAGCTGCCTTTTATTCCGTTAGTGGATTAAGCAAGCTGTTTGCTGGAGCAGCTTTTGCTGTTATTGTAATGGCGGCTTCGCTTGAAATAGCAAAATTAGTAATAGCATCTCTACTTTATCAATATAGAGAAAAATTACCTCGTCTACTCAAATACTACTTATCTGTAGCTTGTTTCGTACTAATCCTTATAACAAGTATGGGTATCTATGGTTTTCTTTCTGCGGCATACCAAGAAACAGCAGCACTAGCTGGAAACATAGACGCCCAAATCGCCTTAATTGAAACTAAACGAGACAATATTAAGGAACAACTTGCGGTATACAGCGATGAAAAAGAAAGTATTAACGAGGCGGTGAAAGACCTGAGATCTGGCTTATCTAACAATGTAATACAGTATAAAGACAGGGAAACTGGCGAAATAATAACCACAACTTCATCGTCTACTAGAAGAGCATTAGAAAAACAACTTGACCAAGCAATTGAACGACAAACTGAAATTAACACTAGAGTAGATAATTTAAACCAACAACTATTCGATTATGAAACAGAAATTGTCGAAGTAACCAGTAATTCTAATATAGCAGGTGAACTTGGTCCACTTAAATATTTATCTGGTTTAACAGGCAAACCAATGGACCAAATCATTAACTGGTTACTGTTAGTTATTATATTTGTGTTTGACCCTCTTGCTATTGCACTTGTTATTGCAGCAAATTTTGCATTTGAACAGTTAAAACCTAAAAGAAAAGAAGTTATAGAAGAAGAATGGGATGAGGAACATGCTATGGATATGGTTTTAAACGATATGATTAGTAAGTTAGATGAAGAAGATCTTAAAGACATTGAAATGGAAACTAAAACAAATGTTTATGGGGAAGAAATAGAACAAAAATTAAAAATATTAGAACACCCCCGAGTAAAAGAAGCAATAAAACACGCTAAAAGGGCAGGGGAAATGTAATTTTCGTATATGTATAGATAAACATATACGACATGGCATTAAAACTTACATCCGTAAAATTAGAAGAAGGTTTATTTGAAGATTTTAAAGTCGCTTCAATTAGACAAAAGTTCAATCTCCAAAAATTAGTAAATAGAAGTATACATCTCTATTTAACTAATGAGGAATTCGCAAAAAGACTTCATACACATACTGACCTAACCATTAGCGGTAGCGGGTTATAAACAACAAAAAAGGTTTTTATTTAATGAAAAAAGGTTATATTCCTAAAGAGGAACGGAAAAAAATCCTCTTATTATGCGATGATATTCGCCTCCATAGTGGAATAGGCACTATGGCAAAAGAATTTGTGATAAACACAGCCCATCATTTTAATTGGGTAAATTTAGGTGCAGCAATTAAACACCCAGAACAGGGCAAAGCATTTGATTTAAGTCAACAGATTAACGAAATTACTGGGATTACTGATTCTGAAGTAAAAGTAATCCCGTGGGATGGATATGGTAATGATCAAATTGTTCGCCAATTAATGGAACAAGAAAAACCAGACGCCATTCTCCATTTTACAGACCCACGTTATTGGACTTGGCTCTATAGAATGGAAAAGGAAATTAGAACTAAGATTCCTATGATTTTCTACACTATTTGGGATGATTTACCTTACCCAATGTGGAATAGAGATTTTTATCGTTCAGACGATCTTCTCCTTTGTATCTCGAAACAAACTAAAAACTTGGTTAAGAATGTACTTAGAGACTACCCAAAAGAAGATTGGCAGGTACAATATGTTCCCCATGGTATAGATGAAAAGAAATTCTACCCTATAATTAATGATCTTGAATTTGAAACGTTTAAGGAAAAATTCTTTGAAGGTAAAGAATACGATTTTGTAGTATTTTGGAACAATCGAAATATCCGCCGTAAAAACCCAGGCGATGTAATTACTGCTTGGAGAATATTTACTGATCAACTTACCCAAGAACAAGCAGAACGCTGTATGTTAATTATGCATACCGATAAAGTTGATGGAAATGGTACTGATATACCTGCTGTTATTGAAGCTACTTGTGATCCTGAAAGAGCCAAAGTCAAATTTACTCACGGTAAATGCGATGAAAAAACCCTCAATTATTACTATAATTTAGCAGACGCACAGTTTATGATGACCGACAATGAAGGTTGGGGATTATCACTCACAGAAGGTATTATGGCGGGTAATATGGCTATTGCACCTGTTCAAGGTGGTATGCAAGACCAAATGCGCTTTGAAGACGAAAACGGTGATTGGATTAACTTTACAACTGAATTCCCTACAAATAGTAATGGTCAATATAAAAAACACGGTGAATGGGCAATTCCAATGTGGGCTAAAACACGTTCACTAAAAGGTTCGCCTCCTACCCCTTATATTTATGCTACTCAAGTAGATATTGAAGACGCTGGTTTAGCACTCTTAAAATGCTATAATTTAGGAAGAGAAGAAATTAGTCGTAGAGGCCTCAAAGGTAGAGAATGGTTACTTTCAGATGAAGCAAGAATGACTGCAGAAGGTATGGGTCAAAATTTTATAGATAATATTAATGTATTATTTGAAAATTGGACACCTGTAGAAAAGCATACTATAGAAAAAGTTGGTGAAGGGCACACCACATATAACCCAAACCCAGTCCAATATACCCCTGAATTTGAACAAAAATTAAAAGAAGTTTTAGCATGAAACCAACTTGTGTAGTTAGTTGTCCAATAGATACATTTAGCGGATATGGACACCGTTCGCGCGATTTTGTCCGCTCACTTATAGAAGCAAAAAGTAATGATTGGGATATTAAAATCCTCCCACAAATGTGGGGAAATACCCCTTGGGGATTCCTCGATAAAAACGATCCACTAAGATCACGTTTTGTGGGTCAATTAACCCAACAACCTGAAATTTGGATGCAAATCACTATCCCTAGTGAATTCCAAAAAGTAGGCAAATATAACGTTGGTGTAACCGCAGGTATTGAATCAACAGTACCACCCCCTGATTTTATTCAAGGTATGAATAATATGGACATAAACCTTGTATCTTCCCAATTTACTAAAGATACATTTAGTCAAATTCGAATTACACAGAATGATAAACAAGGAAACCCAGTAAAAGAAATTAGACTTGAAAAACCAATTGAAGTCTTATTTGAAGGTTTAGATACAGGAATATACTTTAAAAAATCAGGCAAATCAGGTTTACTTGACAACATAGACGAAAGCTTCTGTTTCTTATTTACAGGTCATTGGTTACCAGGTAATTTTGGTGAAGATAGAAAAAATGTAGCTACAATGATCAAAACATTTCTTGAAACCTTTAAAGGTAGAGGAGTTAAACCTGCATTACTTTTAAAGACCAACAAAGTAGATTATAGCTTACTAGATAAAGAAGAAATTCTTAAACACATTCGTGATATTCGAAATCAGTTTGATAATAAAGATAATCTTCCAAACATATACATTTTACATGGTGAATTTACAAATGAAGAACTTAATAAAATCAATAATGATCCAAAAATTAAAGCATTCGTTTCATTTACTAAAGGTGAAGGGTTTGGCCGCCCATTACTTGAACAAGCCATTACAGGTAAACCAGTAATTACAACTAATTGGAGTGGTCATACTGATTTTATTCGCCCAGAATATAACGTACTACTTGGTGGTGAATTAAAACCAATCCACAAATCAGCAGCTAATAAATGGTTACTTGAACAAGCCCAATGGTTTAATGTAAATACTGAAGTTGCCTCAAAAGCAATGAAAGATGTTTACAAACACTACAAAAAGTACATCGAAAACAGCCGTAAACAAACTAAATTCCTTAAAGAAAACTTTAGCCAAAATAAAATGACTGAAGTATTAAAAGGGTATATGGATCAAATTAATGTTGCTGTAAACGTACCATTACAAATGCCTAAACTACAACTTCCTAAACTTAAAAAGGTAGGTGAAGAAGCTAAACCAGAGTTACCTAAACTTAAACTTCCTAAATTGAAAAAAGTAGAATCATGAAAGAAGTACTAATAGACTGTCCTTGTTGTAATTCAAACGCTTGTTCAAAAAATGAAACTGATGATGGATTAGAATTATATCTCTGCTGGACATGTGGTATGTCTACAAATAGTGAACTAGTAGATGGTAGTGAATTAGAAATGCAAACATTTGAATCAACTGCCGAACTTATAAAAGATATAAAACAGGTGCATAATAATTTGGCTTGGTACCCTAAAGTTATTAATTTACCTGAAAAGGGAATGGTATTTCCTGAATGGAATAAAAGAGTAAAAGATTGGTACTGGGCAGCAGTTAAAGCAGTCCCTGTAACAGAAGAAGAAAAAGAAAAATACCCTGACCCCCAAAATCCAGGAGAATATTATGAATTTAGAATGGACATGAAACAAATTAAACGTTATGATAAAATGTGTTTTATGGATGCGGCTGAAGAAATAGGATTATTTGAATTTGATTAAGATATGAAAATAAGTTACGCTATACCAGTATGTAATGAATATAAAGAAATTAGATATCTCTTAAATTATTTGTTTAAACATAAACGAGAACAAGATGAAATCATAGTTCAATGTGATAAAGGAAATACTACACAAGATGTATATTTTACTTTACAAGATTTTGCTCATCTTTCTAATTTTAAAATAATCGAATTTGCGTTGAATAAAGATTTTGCAACATTTAAAAATAACTTAAAAGAACACTGTTCAGGGGATTATATTTTTCAGATTGATGCTGATGAATACCCGGATGATTACCTAATGGGTACTATTGAATCTGTAATTAAAATGAATGATAGTGTCGATATATTTTGGGTTCCCCGAATTAATAAAGTAAATGGCCTAACTAAAGAACACATCAATCAATGGAGGTGGAATGTTGACCAAGATGGTAGAGTAAATTTTCCAGATTATCAATGTAGAATTATGAAAAATGTTAAACGAATAAGATGGAAAAATAAAGTACATGAAACCTTAACAGGACATAAAACTGAATCTAAATTACCAGCAAATGATGAATTCTGTCTAATCCATATTAAGGATATAACTAGACAAGAAAA
>Ga0208767_1002134_pt1 | contig 15193 bp, 23 predicted proteins | sample VirMetDEL_Mar_21_FD_184514 | JGI IMG/M metagenome (GOLD analysis project Ga0208767, IMG submission 184514) | Aqueous microbial communities from the Delaware River and Bay under freshwater to marine salinity gradient to study organic matter... | ecosystem: Environmental > Aquatic > Marine >... | reverse complement strand
GATTAAAAAATTGTTTGTAGTTACTTGTAGATGGATCAAACTGTTGTTGAGCTGACTGTAGAGAAGGAATACCCATTGCTGATGTTGTTTGACCAGCGCCAATTCCTTGCATACCAACGCCGACTGCGTCTTGGGCTGTTTTAAAATAAGGATCAAATGCTGCGCCTGCACCAGTTGGTTTACCTGTTGTAGGATCTATACCGTATAAACCTGCTGTGCCAGCTATTGCACCCGATTGTAATGGTTGAAAACCTGTAATACCTTGTTTTGGAATGCCACCAGCAAAAGGTTTTTGTGTAGCATCAAAAGCACCTTGTAAAAGGTTACGTTGAAACTCTTCTATATACGCAGGAGGTTGTGCAAAATTATATGTAGCCATTATATTATACCTCTGCCTTTCGAAGATTCTGGATCTAATTTGTTCATCATTTTATACATAGCACGTGGTCCGCCTGCATTGTCCACAGCTTTCGCTGTAAATACAAATTCACCATCACTTAACATTGCTGGAATTTTGTCATCTTTTGGTCCACCAGGGCCACTTATCATTCCCATTTTTGGAGGAAAGAAAGCTGTAATACCTGGATTATCTTTTATTTTATTCATCATTTGATCACTTGACATGTTAGCACTTAAACCTGGAACCCCTGTTGATTCACCACCCATTGCTCTTCTAACAGGTAATTTCATCATGTTATTTTGATAAGGATTACCGCCCATGTTTAACTTAGCAATACCACCATCAGCACTTTCAATTATTCTACCCTCTGAATCATATTTAAAGGGTTCGTATATTTCAAAACGATCTTTAGCAAAATCACTACCACCAGTTCGTCTACCGTCAAATCCTGGCATATTTGTTACATAATCAAGTTTTGCTTGTTGTTCTGCTTGTTCTCTAAGTTCATCTTCTCGTTCTTGCTCGTATTGTTTTTTAGCTATGTAAGCGTTAACAAAAGGCAATAGACTTTTTATACCGCCTAATCCTCCTAATAATTTTTCAGCGCCGCCTAAGAAACCTTCGCCTGGTATAGGATTACCTGCAAAGCTACCTTCTCCAATCACACTACTGGTACGACCTAATAGGTTTTTTCCGATTGTTCCCGCTTTACCTAGATTATCAAATAATGTTCCTAATCCAAACTTTGCGCCGCCTGGCATCATTCCACTACCAAAACCTAAACCTAAACCTGCAATAACGGCCAACGGATTGTCTTCGACGGTGCTTGCAACGTCTCTTATACCTTTACGTACTCTTCTAAAAATCTTCTTTAACATGTACTCCTTAGCAATTCATGATATTGTTAACAAAAGGCAAGGAGGCTTGGCCTTGAATATAGATAAGCCTAATTAATACTATATTTATAGGCAAATTATTGCTATATGACAATAGATATTTGCAAGTAGAAAGGAAACCATGTCAACCAAAGTAAATTTTAAAGCCCTTAGACCATTTGGTCCTACTATTTTACAAGGTCAGTTACCAAAAGATATTATTAAAATTTTAGATGATGAAGCAACAAAACTTTTGGAAGTTGATGCATTAGCTAAGGAATGGGATCACTCAATGCATTTAGCAGGTAATGTTAAACAAGAAGTACGCTACCCTCCTAATTTTTTAAACTCACCTGAATTTTCTCCAGTTTTAAATGCATTACAAATTATTGTTCAACAATATATTTCAATACCTCCTGCTTCTGATACCATAGCTGTAAAAGACGTAGGAACAATGAGTATTTCAAGCATGTGGATTGTATCGCAATTTGCAGGTGATTTTAATCCTATACATGTACATGACGGTGAACTATCGGGTGTTATTTACACAAGAATACCAAAAGATCTTAAAGAAGAATATAAAAAAGAAGACCATTTCCCATGTGTAGGTGATATACATTTTATGTGCGGTCAAGCTGCTAAATTTAGTGGTCATAATTTTCAAGCCACCCCTAAAGTTGGAGATATATTTTTGTTTCCAAGTTGGTTGTCACATGGAGTATATCCATTTAGAACTCCTAATCAAGAACGCAGATCAATGTCATTTAACATTGATTTAAAAAGAAAGCCCTAGTGTTAAGAGCTCATAAGAATAATAAAAAAAATAATTTTATTGCTGGTTGGTATATTGAAGATCCTTTTATTTGTGACAACATGATAAAATTTTTTGAACAAAATTCTAGTTATGTAGAAAGAGGGGGTATGGGTGATGGTGAAATAGATTTAAATAGAAAAAACTCTTTTGATCTAGGTTTTAACAGTGATGATAATAGAGAGCCTTTGATATCTTATAAAAAAATTTTAAGTGAAGTTTTAGAATTGTACAAAGATAAATATGAATATTGCAGCAAACAGCAAAGAGAATGGGGTTTGTATGAGGGATATAATATACAGAAATACCCAAAAGGTGGAGGTTATCCAGGATGGCATACTGAAAATAATGGTTTTCATATTAACAGACATTTGGTCTTTACTACTTACTTAAATGATATTTTAAAAAATGGTGAGACTGAGTTTATGTATCAGAAGTTAAAAATAAAACCAGAAAAAGGACTAACATTAATTTGGCCTGCTACTTGGGAATACACGCATCGTGGTAACATTTGCCCTGATCAAGAAAAATATATTACAACTGGGTGGTATTCATATAGAAATGATTGATATAAACAAAGTTCCAATGGTCCGTGTGACGTGGCTCGATGCCCGTGATACAGAGACAGGATGGCTTGATATAAAAGAAGTTATGAACGCTCCGTTGGCCGTGTGCCAAGAAGTAGGGTGGATGGTACATAACGGTCCTGAAAAAATAATTATTATGCGTTCTTATAGTAAAGACAAAGATGAAGTATCAGGTGGTGGCGCTATCGCTATACCTAAAGACTGGTTAAAGAAAATAGAATATTTAAAGGTAGATTATGCAACACAATAAAAACACAGAGTTTGTCATGTATGTAGATAATTTTTTAGATGATAAAACTTTAAAAGATCTTCAACATACTTTTGTAAATATAAAATATGAAGATGTTACTATGGATAGTGGTCATTATTATGGTAAACGTCATACTTTTCATGGGGAGCATCATAAAGACGATCCTTTAGTTAAACTTATAAAACAGTTTTTTTATCCTAACAGAAATTTAAAACCCATCTCAATACATGCACACATGAGAAATAACGAGAAAGAACCTTTGTTTCATAAAGACATTGAAAATGGTTGTGTAGCTAATTTTCTTTTATTTATAAAAGGTGAGCCCCTTTTAAATAACGGTACAGGTTTTATGAAAAATGATTCATTATCTGCTCACATTGGTTTTGTTGAGAATAGAGCTATTTTTTTTAATGGAGCTAAAATAATGCACAGTGACTTACAATCTTTTGGAGACAGCTCCCCAAGGTACACATTAAATATGTTTTTAAAAGAAAATGAGTAAAATATTTATTGGCACTCCTTGTTATGGTGGAATGATAACGGCGGATTATTTTAAAAGCTGTTTACAACTTACAGCTGTAGCCGCATCTAAAAAAATAGAATTACAGTTTGGAACAATTGGTAATGAGTCTTTAATAACTAGAGCTAGAAACACATTGGTGCAGCTATTTATGGATGATGAACAGTACACTCATCTATTATTTATTGATGCTGATATATCTTTTAATCCTGAAAGCGTTATGCGAATGATTGATTTGGACGAAGAAATTGTTACAGGAGTATATCCTAGAAAAACAATTGATTGGAGAAAAGTAAAAAGTAGAGTTTTACAAAACCCAAAAATAAGTGAGGATGAACTTCTTGCTGCTTCTTTGGAATACAATTTAAATGTAGTGAATCCACAAAAAATTAAAGTAAAAAAAGGATTTATTGAAGTATTAGATGGAGCCACAGGTTTTATGCTTATTAAAAGAAGTGTGTTTAAAAAAATGGCTTTAGCTTACCCTGAATTAAAATTTGTCCCTGACCAGCATTTAAACGCCCCTCATGATAAATCTTTTGATTATCACAAGACATCCAAATGGAATTATACATTTTTTGATACAATGATAGATCCAGACAACAAAAGATATTTATCTGAAGATTATGCTTTTTGTCGTTTATGGCAGAAAATTGGCGGTAAAGTATACGCTGACATAGCGAGTGGCCTTACACATTATGGTAATTACTCTTTCAAGGGTAATGTCGGCACTCAATTCTTGCCAGAAAACAATAAATAATTTAGTATACTTTGACATGAAATTAGTCGATTTAAAGTTTCAACCAGGTATAGATAAACAGGATACTGCTTATTCAGCAGGAGATGAACGTAAATATGTTGACTCTAATTTTGTTAGATTTCATTATGGTAAACCTGAAAGATGGGGTGGCTGGACATATTTAAGTCAGGAGTCAATAGTCGGTGTAGTTAGAGATACACATTCATGGGTTAGTTTAACTGGTATAAGGTATCTTGCATTAGGCACTGATAGAAAATTGTATCTTTACACAGATGGATCTATAGTTGATATTACACCTATTAGAGAAACAGAAGCTTTAACAAATCCTTTTACAACAAATGGTACAACAGCAGTCACAGTAGCAGACACAGACCACGGTGCAGCTCAAGGAGACTTTGTAACCTTTGATTCTTTTTCTGCAATTGATGGTTTAGATATGAATGCAGAGTTTGAGATTACATCAATAACAGACGCAAATAATTATATAGTAACACACACCAGTTCAGCTTCTGGGTCAACATCTGGAGGTGGTGGCACTGGTAATGCTAACTATCAAATAAGTATAGGTCCTGGTAATTCAACTTATGGATATGGGTGGAGCACAGGAACTTGGAGTCTTAGCACTTGGAACACACCAAGATCAACATCTACAGTAGTTTTAGACGCAAGAAGTTGGTCTTTAGATAATTTTGGTGAAGATCTTATAGCTACAGTTTTAAACGGGGGTACTTTTGTTTGGGACACCTCTTCAGGAACTTCAAACAGAGCTACTGCTGTATCAAATGCACCAACTGCATCAAGGTTTAGTTTAGTATCTACTGACACTAGACATTTATTATTATTTGGAACAGAAACAACAATAGGTGATGTATCAACGCAAGATGATTTATTATTTCGTTTTTCTGACAGAGAAGACGCTACTGATTACACACCAGTAGCAACAAATGAAGCTGGATCACTTAGAATTACAGACGGCTCTAAAATTGTAGGCGCTGTTAAATCTACTGGTCAAATGTTAGTTTGGACAGACACATCACTTCACGGCATTCAATTTGTTGGTACACCTTTTACTTTTGGTCTTAGACAGCTTGGCGCTAACTGCGGGTTAGTTGCACAACATGCTGCTGTTGAAGTAAATGGTAGAGCTTACTGGATGTCAGACAATGCCTTTTATTTATTTGATGGTGTCGTTAAAAAAATGCCATGTTCCGTTCAAGATTATGTTTTTGATGATTTAAGTTATGTTAACAGAACAGAAATATCATGTGGTATAAATACAGCTTTTAATGAAATTATTTGGTATTATCCATCAAGTTCATCAACTCAAATAGATAGAGCCGTAGCTTATAACTATTTGGAAAACATTTGGTATACTTTAAATTTACCTAGAACAACTTGGCTCGGTGCTTATGTATTTGAACAGCCAATTGCTACAGAGTATAGCACTTCTCTTACCTCTAATACATCTACAATATTAGGATTAACCGCAGGTGCTTCTTATATCTACGAACATGAATCAGGTAATAATCAAGCAGATGGTTCGGCTATTTCTGCTTTTTTAACATCAGGTTCTGTTGAAATAGCAGACGGTGATGAGTTAATGTCTGTAAGTAAATTGGTGCCAGATTTTGATAATCTTAGTAACAACATGACAGCAACATTAACTTTAGAACAGTATCCACAATCTGCAGCTAATGTAACTACAACAGGATCTATTTCTAGTACAACAGAAAAAATTGATGTAAGAGGTAGAGGTAGAGCGGTTAAAATTAAATATGAAACCAACACAGTTGACGATACAGCTTGGAGACTTGGATCTACAAAGCTACAACTTAGACCAGATGGAAGAAGATAATGGCAAAAATTAATATTACTAGACTACCAAATGCTACACCAGAGTATGATGAGGGTCAGTTTGATCTAACAATACAACTTTTAGAACAAATTGTTTTTTTACTTAATACAAACTATCAGCAAGATTTAAGAGAAGAAGCTCAATCGGAAGGGTTTTTTCTTGGCTAATACTTTTAAAAGTGCAATGGTAGATGTATCTACTACAGATTTAACAACTGTTATTACAGTTCCTACTGCCGATCCTGGTGCATCTCCACCAGTTCCGCCTACTACGGATGTAGTAAAATCTCTTTTAATTTGCAATGACTCTGGTAACACAACTTTAGTTGATGTTGAAGTTGTCCGAGGTGCTGCAACCTTTGAAGTATTCAAAGCAAAGAGTGTTGCTACAAACACAACAACAGAATTATTAACACAACCTTTAGTTTTACAAGAAAGTGATGTTATGAAAGTTCAAGCTAACGCTGCTAATCAAGTACATATCATAGCAAGTTTCATGCAAATAACAAAAGGAGAACTATAAACTCTTGATACAAAGTATAAAAATTTTACAAATTCCTACTGAAATTATTGATGAACTAGAGAATTGGAAAAAAGAATGTGATAAAATTAAAAATCACAAATTAAGTGATTTAAAATCTCACGACAACGTAGGTACATCAACAAATTATTATCAAACAAGTGTGCCTGAAAATTTAATTAGTTCTTCTTATTGGCTTGCTTTCACATTACGGTCATGTGCTAAATTATTTTTAGGTAGTCACAGAGATTATTTTATTAGAAAATGGGATGGTCATTTTGATAATTATGATGTTTGGATAAATTATTCTTATAAAGGTAATTATAACCCAAAGCACAAACACAGTGGTTTTTTATCTGGCATTATTTATCTTAACAATCAAGAGGATACAGTTTTTCCAAACAATAATTTTAAGTATAGAGGAGAAAAAGGTGATATGTTATTATTTCCATCAGACACTCTTCATCAAGTAAATGTTCAAGAAAAAGATTATGAGAGAGTTACATTTGCTTTTAACATTAATAGGAGAGATATATGAATGATTCAAAACTTAACTTACATTCTTTTTTTATTACCCCTGTGTTTTCATTTCCTTTAGAGGGTTATTTACATTTAAAAGATGAAATAATTGAATTTAAAAAAGAAGATCAAATAGGTATAAAAGGTAGAAGCACCAACGGAGGTTGGCACAGTAAAGATAATTTACACACACATCCAAGTTTTAGTGAATTAAAAAGTGAAATATTTAATTTTGCTGATGAAGCTTTTGTGCATTTAGGAGTACAACAACATTTCTCACCTGAAATAACAGGAATGTGGGGTATAATTAATCCTCCAGGATCTAGTAATAAATTACACAATCACCCTTATAATTTTTTGTCTGGCGTGTATTATTTACAAGTTCCAGAGGATAGTGGTCAAATAATTTTTCATGATCCTAAAGCTCAAGCGGAAGTTTTATCACCTCCAAAAGTAGAAAATCATAGCATTCACGTAGCTCACAGAGTTAATTTTAAACCACAAAATGGAACTTTATTGTTGTTTCCTTCTTATTTAAACCATGAAGTAGAGGAAAATAATTCACAAGACGATAGAATTGTAGTAAGTTTCAATATTCATTTTACAAGGAGATAAAAATGCCAATTGTCGAACCAGCAGAATTATTAGGTCATATTACAACAGAAGATGGAAGAAAAATTCCACACTATAAAGTAAAAACAGAGACTACACTTACAAACGTAGATACAGGTGACGAGTATGAATCAGAAGAAAAAGCTCAAGCTGATATTGATAATCCAGAAACATCTACAACTGCTGAAAAAATTAGAAGAGACGTAAAAGTATTCGCCCCTTCTTTAGCAGATATGTTGGGTGTAACTCCTGATTAATTAAGCGCTACAAGCTTCACATTCCATATCAGAATCTAAACCTGTCACCATAACAGTCGCATCGGAGTTATGTGGCTTACCTTGAATTGTATGTATATGAGGACCTTTTTTATGTTCTAATAATTCTTTTTGTAGTTTTTCGTTTTCTCTTTCCACTGCTAATAGACGTTCGTGGTAACGACTCACCTTATCAGCAAGGGTAGCTATAGCCTTCAATACTTCTTGATTTTCCATAATATCTCCTTGATTTATAATTTTTGGGTGAGATCTAATTTAAACATGTGTGCAGAATATATCAAGTAATCTTTTTATAATTGTTTTCTTGACATCTATTTTTTTATATTTTTAGCAATATAATTAAAATTAATAACTATTCTTCTAGGCTCGTCAGTCTGGCCAATAGCCCTATGTTCTTCAGGACTTGAAAATTCTATAAATCGATTTTTAACAGATTTAATTTTTGTACCATTTTTCATTTCAGTGTAGCCATTATTTGTATTAAGATAAAAAATAGCTGTTGTGCTTCGTGAATCATTATAATCCGTATGAAAAGAGCATACAATAGGTTTCTCTCTCTTGGTCAACAGATTACAAGTTACCCGTATTAAAGTAAGATAGTCTAATTTTTTTTCAAATATAGGAATAATTTGATTATAAAATTCTGAATTAATTCTATTAAAATCATAAAGTTTGTGAGAAAACCAAAAACCATCATCTTCATGTAAAACTTGTTCTTGTTGAAAATACCAAGGAAAAAATTCATCTAACATAATTTGATTTATCCTATTAAATTCTTCTTGGTTTAAAAAATTATCTTTAACATTTTTCATTTTTTTTTCCTGATTAGAATTTTTCAGTAAAATTAGCAAGAAATCTTTTTATAATTGTTTTCTTGACAGAAAATTCATGCTATGAAAGAGGCAGAAAAAAGAAATGAAAAAGAATAATTATTTTGCAACGCCTATTTATTGTGAAGAAAAACCAGAGTGGCTGCCACATATTAATAACGCTTGTGATCCTTATTTAAAAGAAACAAAAAAAGAATTTAAAAAACTAATTGAAGAAAGAGAAACTGATTACGGTTTTATTTATCATTCTTTAAATATAGCAGGAGATATAAAGCTTAAAGATTTTTGTCAATACGTTGGGCAAAAGTCTGCTGATCTTCTTATGGATATGGGATATAGTTTGGAAGATTACAATTTACATTTTACTGAAATGTGGGTTCAAGAATTTCCAAAAGAAGGTGGAGGAAGACACGCTCCTCATGTTCACCCTAACAATCATGTTTCTGGTTTTTATTTTTTAGAAACAAAAGGATCTTATCCTATTTTTTATGATCCAAGAACAAGATTGGAAACAATTGCTTTACCACAAAAAAACAAAAATATTATTACTAATGCAAGTCCAACAATAAATTTAACAATAAATCCAGGGACTTTAATTATAATTCCTTCTTACATAATGCATGAATATAGTGCTCAAAGAAATGACTCTTTTAAATTTATACATTTTAATATTAAAGCAACAGAAAAAAGATTTATGAAAGGGGTAGAAAATGATTCTTAAAAATTATAATTGGAATTTTCAAAATTGTTTACCATTAAATTTTTGTGATCATGTAATTAAATATGCAAAAGAACAACAATTTATAACAGGAATGATAGGTAATAAAAAAGATAAAGGCTTTGATGAAGAAGATTTGAATGTAAGAAAATCTGAGATAGTGTGGTTAAACGAACCTTGGATATATAGACATTTACATCCTTTTGTTTTTCATGCCAACAGAAATGCAGGTTGGAATTTTAAATATCATGGACATGAAAATATACAGTTTACAAAATATATAGATGATGGTCATTACGATTGGCATGCCGACATGGATGTTGAGCCTCCTAATCATGGAGCTGTTAGAAAACTATCAATGACTATACCTTTAGTGGATGGTTCAGAATATGAGGGTGGTGATTTTGTTATTAAAAATTCTTTTGGCGAAGAAATAATAATAAAAGAAGCAAGACAAAAAGGTTCTGTAATTGTTTTTCCATCTTTTTTATTACACAAAGTAACTCCTGTAACAGCTGGAACAAGATACTCTTTAGTGATGTGGACCTTGGGTAGGCCGTTTAATTAAAATGAAAGGATATAAAATGAGTTTTAAAGAAAAAGGTTATGAAATTTGCAAAGGAGCTGTGTCTAAAGAGTTAGCTAGTTTTTGTTATAGATATTTTTTATTAAAAAGGGAGGCGTATTACTATATGAGAAGTAAAGATTACCTTTCTCCCTATGAAACTATTTTTGGTTTTAATGGTGATCCACAAGCACCAAATGCATATGTTTCATATGCAGATGTTGCTATGGAAACTTTATCTTCTACCATATTACCTTTTTTATCAGAACGTGTTAATTTAGATCTTCATCAACAATATACGTTTGCAAGATGCTATAATTATGGATCTATATTACATAGACATAAAGACAGACCTGAATGTGAAATATCTGCAACTTTAAATTTAGGTGGTGATCCGTGGCCTATTTACATCGATGAAACAGGTGGGACTAATAATAAAGGTATAAGTGTAAACTTAGAACCAGGTGATTTAATGATTTATAGAGGTTGTGAGTTACAACATTGGAGAGAACCTTTTGAAGGGGATAAAGTAGTTCAAGCATTTTTACACTACAATGATAAAAATGGTCCTTATAAAAAATTATGTAGAAGATTTGATGGCAGAGAAATGTTAGGTGTGCCTTTAGACTTACAAGCAGATAGAAAATGAAAAGTTTTATAGACCATATTTTCCCCACAAAAATTTTTATTTTTGATTTTAATCAAGACGAAATTAATAACATAATTAAAGATTTTATTTTAGAGGAAGATAATATGATTAACATTAATAATCATAATACTAATAATGGATCATGTGGAAATTATTTTACAGATTTTTATAGTCCTTGTAAGAATAAATCTTATGAAAATTTAATAAATAATGTGAAAGATTATTTTGATAATCAAAGACTTAGTTTTAAAATAATAAAGTATTGGAGCGCTGTTTACATAAATAATGCCATGCATTCAGCTCACGTACATTCAAGTAAAATGCGACCAAACTTTGATGATTGTAATTATGCCTCTGTTTTGTGTTTATCTAATTTAGGTGAAACTAGATTTTTATCGTCAAATAATTGTTCAGATAGTGTAGATTATATTTATCCCTCAAAGATTGGAAGAATGTTAATATTCCCTAGTAATTTATTTCACGATGCTTTATGTAAAGACAAAGGCATGCGAAGAATAATATCAAGTAATTTATCTATTTCAAATGTTTGTTAATACTAGGCTATATCAATATAACAACGTATCTTCGCAGTGCGTTTATATTTTTGATAATTTTTTAGAATCTGATTATCAACAACTTATTTTAAATAAAACTCTTGAATTAACTGAAATAGATTATTTAAATAAATCAACAAATGTGCAAGCAAATGTAACAGAGGTTAATGAACTTTTTCATCATGAAGAATACACTAAGTTAAAAGATAAAATAGCATCCTACCTCAACACAATAATAACTCTTAGATTTCCTCATTGGGGACAACAAAGAAAACTATATCCAAAAAATATGTGGGGTATGCAGCACTTTAAAGGAGATTTTACTAAGAAACATTGTCATGGTAATGATAACTGGTCTGGTGCATATTATGCTAGATGCCCTGATCAAACAAAAATTTATTTTGAAGATGTTGAAAGCAGTGAAGTTATAAGAGAAAATAGTTTGTATATTTTTCCTGGTCCATTTCAACACTACACCGATGTTCATACATCGGATATATCTAGAGTTGGAGTCGCTTTTAATTTTAATGTTGAATGGTTACAGCCTGAAGGTCATGCTTTTAATAGGAGTAAAGATAATGGATAAAATAAAATTTTCAGAAAAATTTTTAGTTACTGATAGAATTTCTAAAACTTTAAAAAAAACACTAGATAAAAAATTAATGATAAAAGAAATAACTAGAGCTTGGAAAAACAATGAACGAGTTAGTGATGAAAATTTCTATACAGAGTATTATTACACAAAACTTCAATTTATGAAATATTATAAATGGATAGGTGAGTATATAGCCGATCATTATTTTCAAAAATACGATCACAAAATTTTATTCGCTGGTTACTCTGCTATTGTACTGCGACCCAATGAAAGTTTAACATTTCATAATCATGTTAATGATTGGGACTATCATAATGATTCATATGATGTTTCTGCTATTTACCCTTTGGTTGTTAAAGAAAACGAAAAACCTACAGATTTACTTTTTTCTTATAACAACGGCAGATTTAAAAGACAAAAATTTAAAATACCACTTCATGAAAACATTTTAACAATATTTAGTTCACACTTACATCATGCAATTCTTCCTAATCAAACAGGTAAAAATATGATTTTATTATCAATAAAATTTATAAATGCAGACTCCTTATAAAGATATAACAGTAATTGAAAATTTTCTTCCTTTAAATATTCATCAAGAATTAAAACAAATTATTATGGGAAATAATTTTCCATGGTTTTTTAATTCAAATGTTAGTTCAGATTTACAACCTGATTCAATTAATGATTTTATTTTTTTTCATCATCTCTATGCACCTGATGGAATTAAAAGTAATTTTTTTTACAATGTTCTAATACCTATTTTAGGAAAACTAAATTTTAATTATATTATTAGAAGTAAAATAAATTTGTACACAAGAAAAGAAAAACAACTGCAGCACGATTTTCATATTGATCAAGAGGAAGAACACATGGTTGCTCTTTATTCTGTCAATACCAATAATGGCTCTACAGTTTTTGACAATGGTAAAAGAGTATTATCTACGGCAAATCAAATAATAATTTTTAATGGAAAGTTAAATCACGCTAGTTGTGTTCAAACAGATGAACAAACAAGAGTAAATGTAAATATAAATTTTAACTAAATGGATACCCAACTACTTGTGTTTGGATTCCAATACTCTTCCATATTTTCAGGAAAAGTAACATTACCTTCGGAGTCTGTTGTAGGAGTTTTTCTTTCCCATCTTTGATTACTTTCACTCCAACTAAGTTGCCATTCATCTTCAGTAGTGTATGGAGGACGTGAAACGGGAGGTTCATATATACATTTGGTTTCATTTAAAATCCAAGAATTCATTCCAGATGGTCTAGCTCTTATAAAAGCATCTCTTGTTGAATCGTATGTATCTCCAATACCAGGATAATTTTTTCTAAATGGTGTTCCACCAAGGCTATGTTGTCCCTCGTTTGTATTATAGGAACACTGTTTCCAAAGTTCCCAACCATGTACTGTTTTTTGATGTGCTATTCCAACAGCTTCTGATTCGTTATTATTTTCATCTAAACAATCAGAATCATTCACAACTTCAACTGATAAAACAACGTTGTCGTCACTTAATTTTGCAAAATGTGCCATTATGAGCTCACGTACCTTATTACAACTATTCCTGATCCACCAGAACCGCCTGGACCACTAGGAGGGTCAGTAGGACCTCCACCACCAGCGCCGCCGCCTCCGCCGCCTCCGCCAGTGTTTCCTGATCCACCAGATCCACCGCCGCCAGCATTGTTACCGCCGTTTCCGCCGCCACCAGATCCACCACTGCCTCCGCTCATGCTTCCGCCTGGACCTCTGCCGCTGCCTCCACCGCCGCCACCAGCGTAGGTTGTATCTGAAAAAGTTATATTGTTTGGCGAACCGTTACCACCAGCACCGCCACCTCGCATATTACAAGAACCTCCTGGAGGTTGGGGGCCTTGACTTCCTGCTTGAGCTGCACCGCCGCCTCCGCCACCACCAGCGCTTCCTCTATGTGTTCCAGGACCACCGTTATTTCCTTGAGGAGGAGATACAGGAGGACTATTACCTGTTCCTGCACCTTGACCACCGTAAACTGCTCCGCCGCCACCAGATCCACCAGATCCGCCGTTTGTAGAAGGTCTAAAACCTCCTGTACCACCACCAGCAGATGTAATACTTGAAAAACTTGAATTTGAACCACCACTTTGTTGACTACCTCCACCTCCTACAGCAATAGGAAAACTAGTAGCAGAAACGGGTAATCCACCACTTCCAGGAGTAGTTCCAGGATTGTTTGTTCTAAAACCACCAGCTCCACCACCACCAGCAGCTTGGTCTATGGATCTTCCGCCACCGCCACCACCAGCGACTACTAAGTAATCAACAGTGTTTGAGCCTGCAGCGTTTCCAACGGTCTGCACTGTAAAAGTGCCAGGACCAGTAAATGTATGTCTTGTAAAGTTTCCTTGAGTTGTTTCAGATCCACCTTCAGCAGTAATATATGATGCATTTTCAGCACCATAAAAATCACTAAGGCCTATTATTCCAGACGCAGGAACGTTTGTATTATTAGGACCAACTAAAGGACCTCCTCTATAATACTCACTTAAAGCATGTGGAGCACTACCACCGAATTCTTGTACTATAGTATTAATACCTATTGGGCCTGAACCAGGAATTGCCATATGCTATCCTTTCTTTAATTCATTAACTTGATTTTGTAAATCCTTTATAGCTTCTATTAAAACACCAACCATATTAGGATATGCAACACCAAGATATTCCTCTCCGTCTTTCATCTCAGTTGAAACAACTTCAGGAATAATTTTTTGTACCTCTTGTGCAATCACACCCATGCTCTTATGTCCGTTCTTTTCGAAATTTACACCTCTCATTCCTAAAACTTTATCAAGTGCATTTGGTATAGTTTCAATATTACTTTTTAATCTTTCATCTGAAAATGCAACTACATCATCATTAAACGTAGCTTTACCTGCAGCAGACATATCAAAAGTACACGCTGTAATGCCAGAACCACCATCATTACCTTTTATTACTAAATCAGCATCAGATACTTTTGTTTCTATTTCTAAAGTATTAGAAGCATTATTAAAGGCAGCTATTTCAGTGCCTCCGCTTTGAAAAGACCAGTTATTACCACCAGCGTCTAAAATTATATCACCAGCAACATCTAAAGTTAAATCGCCAGATGATAAATCTATCTCTGTGCCATCAATTGTAATATTATCAATAGTGACACCTGAGTCTGCATCTACGACACCACCAAATGTAGCGCCTGCATTAAAAGTAGCAGCTCCTGCTTCAGACATGTCTAAAGTTAAAGCAGTTATAGCACTAGCATTATCATCGCCTT
>Ga0208767_1002131_pt1 | contig 15222 bp, 19 predicted proteins | sample VirMetDEL_Mar_21_FD_184514 | JGI IMG/M metagenome (GOLD analysis project Ga0208767, IMG submission 184514) | Aqueous microbial communities from the Delaware River and Bay under freshwater to marine salinity gradient to study organic matter... | ecosystem: Environmental > Aquatic > Marine >... | reverse complement strand
ACGGCGGTGCCGAACGCGGCCGAGCTTCGCCCTTCTTCTTGCACGTAAAGCGCGTGCGACCTCGAAACCATCGAAGGCACGAGACGCTCGGATCCTCGAATCCAACGGTTCAGATCGCCGGTGGCCTTGCCCACTTGCCGCCCGAAGATCGAGCCCTTGATTGCGGCATATTGCCGCTCTTGCTCGGTGTAATCCGGCCACGGCGTGCCCGTGCTTGCGCCTTGCGTCCGAAACATCCGCGCCCGAGAGATCCGCCAGGAGGCCCCGAAGCCTTGCCGGTGCATTCCGCGCCCGCTCCAGAGTCCCACGCGCAACCCGTCTGCGGTTACGCTGTCATCGTACCGACGGATCCCGCGAACCGACGCGCTAAACGCGGCCTCTACTCCCGGCAGATTGCTTGAGACGGAGAGTTGCACGCTAAACCTTCCGCGTGCGTCGAATGCGATCGAGCGTGCTACTGTAGACATGCGTTGCCGTTCGCGTCTTAGAGCTTCGCGGCCGGTTCGGAACACCATCGGCAGAGCCGAGAGCATCGGCGCCCGCTATCGCGTCGGGATTAGTCGCCAGCGCTTCTAAAAGAGCTACGGCATCGCTCTTGAGGTCGTTTGCAAACTCTCGCCCGGCGCCCCGCGTGAAGGCTAGCCAGCACTGAGCCGCGGCCCTAAGCCCGGTGTACTCTTGCGCCTGATCGTAGAGAGCGTTTGACGCGTCCTCGACATCGGCCGCGGAGTAGCCGCGATCAACCGCGGTTGCGGTGAATCGAGACTGCGCGCGCCGGATCATCGCCGTAGCTTGCGCCGTCGAAACCGGAGAAGATCCGTCGAACTGTAGGCCCGTCGCCCACTCGGCCAGATCCGAAGGCGCTAGGATCGCGGCCATTGACTACCCTTGAGCGTTGAGAATGCGAGACGCTAGAGACTTCGCCCGCGGGCGCTTGCCGTATGCTAGGCCGATCGAGTCGGCCACCGTGCGCAACTCCGCGGCGGTCATGTCGGCCAGTTCGGCCGGAGTCCATACGCGATCCCCGCCCTCGCCGCCGGCCGGGATCTCTTTCGAGTCGTCGGCCGACGGCACCGCCGGGAGGGGGTCGGCGGGTTTCTTCGGCGCCGTTGTGGGCCGTTGCTCTTGCACGACATAAGGCACGCAAGCGCGCGCAAGCCACGCGGGATCCGTCCAGCTCGGACGAAGATCCGAAGGCTCACACTCGAACGTGTCGCCGGGTCGTAGCATCTCACCCGTTGCCGGGTGGAAAATGCAGAAGTTGTCTACTTTGTAGATCATAAAAAGGCCCCTCCTCGTTCCCTAGCTGAGTGCGTCGAACAAGAGATAGCCAAGCTTCTGATGATCGCTCTTGATCTTGAAGTAGGAGTGAGCCGTAGCCGTCTCGCCGTCTCGGTTATCGAATCGGCCGATCTCGATCCGGCTCAGATTCTGCTGACGCTCTACCACGTTCTCGCCGGCGTTTTCGCTGGCGTTGCCGTCGTCGGTGAAGGTCTGCACAAAGGCCAGTTCGCCCGGCCCGCCCATCGCAACGATCGCGATGTGATTACCGAACGCGTAGCCCTCAGTGCCAGAAGGCCCGATCCCACGCTGGCGCAGCGTGAAGAACTGCGCGCCGCCAGTCTCGGCCGCAAGAACGTTGCCAACCTGCGAACGCGTGATCCGCTGGTCTTGAGCGTTACCCGCGACGGACTTCGTGAAGTCCTCGTTCTTCGAAAGCGCCTTAGTAACAGGCGGATTTGCGACGATCGCAATATCGCTCGGCATAAGCGATCCGTTTGCCCAATCTAGCACGGCGTCAACGGCGGTAAGGATGTTATCCATCACCGGCGTTGAAGCCGTGTTAAGGTCGCCCTGATCGGCGCGGTACGAGCTGTCATAGTTGCCCGTGGTGCCGATGAAGTCGCCCAAGACGGCCGCGTGACGATCAACCGCATTGGCGGCAAGGTTCTTGATCGCAAATGCGTACTTGTCGATTCCGAGCGCTTCGAAATTCGAGACGCGCGGGATATCGTGGAAGTTGCCGAAGTAATCAAGCGATACGGTGGCCGACGTGATCGAGTGCGACGCCGGGAGAGGCGACGACATCAACGCTTGTGCGTCGTTCGGATCGTAGGAAAGCGCAGTCTTGGATCGATCGTAGACCGAGCGAACCGCGAGAGGATACGTACCCGAAAGCCCGTCAATAGGAACTGGGCGCGCGATATCGAGGCCGACATAGTCGATCGCTCGTGTGAAGTCGGCGAAGAGACCCTGGTAAACCGGGTTCGGCGCGCCGCTGTAGTCAATGGTAGACATTCGTCTAACTCCTCAGTGGTGGGCGGTAGCCCGGTTAATTAAGCGGTTTCTTCGATCTTCCGCGGGCGAACATCGATTGCGACCATTCCGCTCGCGGCGCCTTCACCGATTGCGGTTCCGATCACGGTATCACCGGCGATCTGCGTGCTTTCGAGCTTAACCGTGCATTCGCCAGCGGTTGCCGAATACGCGGCCATAACCTGATCGCCGGGCGTCACAGTGCCAGAGCATCGAACCTCGCAAGGCCCGATCGCAACTTGGCAATCGGTGTCGCCCAGAGCGGCGTCGCCGCCTTTCGACGTGCCGACGAAGATCCCGAACGAGTCGAGAGCCTGCGATGCGGCGTCATTCGTCACGGACGAGTGCGTGATCTCGCCAGCGGCGGATCGGTAAACGGGTGATCCCTTCAGGATCGCGACGGCCGCAGTATACGCGGTCGGAAGAACGGTGCCGCCTGGGAGAACTGCCATGGCTAAACCTCAGTCTTGCGGGCGAGCTTCGCGCGCGCCTCGGTATAGGAAAGCGCCACGCCATCGCGGCGCGCTTCGGATTGGATCGACAAGATCGCGGAGTGCTCCCCGATCGGCGTGGTCACATCGACCGGCGCGCCGACCTCGATCCCCGGCTCTGGGGCCGCCCCGGTGGGCTGGTCTGCGGTGAGCGCGGGGACGTGCTTGATCGAGAGCGCGTAGCCTTCGGGATTGCTTGCGGCGAGTGCGATCAACTCTTCGCGCGCGGATGCGGTGAGCGAGAGCCTAGCGACTTCGGCCGTGGCATCGTCGCGGCGCTTGTCCGCTGTCATGCCTGCGATCACCTTTTCGGCCGCGGCCAGTGACGCCCGAAGCTCTGCAACTTCGTCGGTGGGCTGGTCTGGCTCGCCTTTCGGCTCTTCGGCCATCTTGCCACCTTCGACCATTTCGCGGACCTCGGTGAGCTGCGCGGCGAGTGTTTCGATCTGCGCCTCAAGCGCGGACACGCGATCGGCCTCTTCGGCCATTTCTTCGCCTTCTTCCATTACTGGCTCAGGCGCTTTGCTTGTGTCTTCCATTCTTTCGGTGGAGTGAGACAATCGCGCCTCTGCGAGCGCGGGGATTGGAACTTGGGAAGTCTGGACGGGTCCAGTCGTAAGCGAGTTTTCGCGATGGACTAGCGCCCAACGTCGGCCGGTGTTGTCGGTGTGCCCGACTTGAACATGCGGCGACGTGTAAAGTAGTTGCCGGCGCGAGTGTTGTTGTGCTGTCGCCGGGTCCGTTAGGCGAAACTCAGCGAAGAACACGTCGCGAGACTGCGCGCGAAGCTTTGCCGCGTGCTCTGGTAGCGTGTCGGGAGTGATTAGCGCCCGCATTTGCTTAGGCGTTAGCCGGCGAGTCTCGCCCGTTGCCACGCCGAACGAGTGTCCGACGTGCTCGTGCTCGCGAATCAGCGCCGGTTGGTAGTTCGCGTACCAGTCGCGCAAAGACTTCTCGGCCGTTGCCGCCGTGAGCTTGTGCCGGTCGAAGTCGTCCTCTTCGGCGTCGCAGTCGATAACTTGGCCGCGAAAGTGGATCGGCCCGAACTCTTGAACCCACATCCAGACGGTCGGCGATTCTGTGATTCCTAGCTTCACTGTGCCCCCGTTGGCGTGCCGTAGACGAAAGACCAAGCGCACTCACAGAAGCGAGTGCCGCCCGTGCATTCGGGATCGGGAACTCCGCGGTACGCGTCGAACTCGGCCGAGTCTTCTGGAAATAAGAACGTCTTGCCGTGCTCTTTCGCGCAAGGTCCGCACACTCGGCGCGGCGCTCTTGTCGAGAGTCGCACGGCGGCGGTGATCACCATGCCGGGCGGCGCTTGGCTCGTCTCGAATTCGCCAGCTAAAACGCCGTTATCCAGCGCCTCTACCGATCTCGCATAGTTCGCCGGCTTGCGCTCTGGGGTGAACCCAACAACGCTACCGGTTAGCGCAACGTGCGTTGCGATTTCGTCGGCAACCTTGCCCACCATCGTAGAAGCGACAACGCGAGCCGCGCGCTCGAGGCGCTCCCGGCTTGCCTCTTCCATTCCGCGCCATCGGCCCGCGTCGGCGTCGGCCGGTGCTTCGATGGGCGATCCCGCTTGCGCTGCCGCTTCGGTTGCTCGCGTCTTGCGTGCGGCCTCTCGCGTCTTGTCTAGGTGTGCCCCGATAATATCAACTGCGGAGTTTTCAAGCTCGGCGCGGGCGGTGTCAAACGCCGCTAGATCATCGGTTGCCGCGGCGTCGAGTAGTCGAGCTCGCGCCGTTGGTAGCCACTCCGACACAATAGACTTAAACTCGGCTAGCCGTTCGGCCTTGGATCGTGCGTCGGTCGCAAATGGAAAATGAGACTCTGGCCGCACCTCGTGGCCGCGGATGTTGATCGCGAGCACCGGGTGCGCCGTTTCGAACTCTTCGCCGTCGCCGCCCACGATAACGGATCGCGAGGTCTCCGCTAGACGGTGCCCACTACACCCGCACGACATCCGAAAGGATCCGTCATCGGTAATTGCTTCGTCGAACTCTTCCGCGCCTATCGCCTCGAACCGAGCCGAGATCGCGCGCGTTACAGTGTCCGAAACTCCGCGCCCCTCTGGCCGTTCGGCGTTGCGCCGGATCAAGTCTTCGACGGGCGGCGTCATCTGCACACCGATCAAGCGATAGCCCGCGGCCCGAAGCGGTGCGGATACCTTCGCCCGAACCGCGGCCGATGTGAGCGGAGCGACTACTGCGATCGTCTTGTCGCCTCGCTTGATCGCCGCTTCGATGTCTTGCCCGATCTTCTCGTGCGCGGCTCGCGAGTTGCCCACCGACCAGTCGAAACTGTCGCCGGTGTAGAGGTAGCGATCGGCGTCTAAGACCGTAACCGGCCCGTCCGCGTCTCTCGCGATAACGCCGGCGCGCGTGCTCTTTCCGGCGCCCGGTGGCCCGGCGATGATATAGGCGACGCGCTCGCCTGCCACTGATAGCTCCGCGGCCTCTGGCGCTTCGTCGGTGGCGATGTCGGCCGGCGACGCTACCACCGGCGCGGCTTCATCTTCGGCAGGTAGTCCTAGCCTCTCAGCGATGTATTCGCGGCGCTTCGGCCCGATGTCCACGAGAGGAACCGGCGAGCCGGTAGCGGCCACAAGCGACGAGATCAGTTGGTGCGGATCTGAGTTGTCCGCGGCGGCTACCTTTACACGCCGGACGCGACCGCGGAACCCGTCATGGAACGCGATCCAATTCGCCAGCGCCCCGAAGCACAGATCAAGCAACGCATCACCGCTTGCGATCCCTACCTTCGCGGTGATCCCCGCCATCGTTTCCGCGGCGGCTCGTGAGCCGGTGCCGTTGCTGGCGATTGATAGAACCTCGGTCCCAAAGAGATCGTCAACCGCGGCGCGAAGTCGCTTCGCTTTGCTCTCGAAATCGGGCGGCGTTCCTGATGGGTAGGACATCTCCACGCCGACACCGTCGCCCTTCTTTCCAGGGATTCGGATCCAGCGTTGCCCGTCTGCGATAGCCTCGCCGATCGCCTCCCATTCTTCCGCCGCATTACCACCGGCGCCGCCGTCGTAGATCTGAGCGATCCCCGCGCGCGTTGCCGTGTCGATGTCCTCGGCCACGACTTGCTCTTGATACGCCGTCCACGGTTGCACAAGCGCCCGCAAGAGAGCTTGCCCGCGTGGGTATCCGTAGTGAGCATCGGACGAAGAGATCCAGATCAAGCGCTCGCGCGGTAGCGGCTTCAGGCCGGCCGCGCCCATGAACATCAACCGGCGCTCGTCGATCGTCCAACAAGCCGAATGAAGCAGCGGCGTTAGGATTAGGCGATCCGATGGATCCCGTAGGCCATAGCCCTTCTCCCAAGCGGCCCAGAATGGAGCAAACCCGAAGAGCGGAGCGTTGGCCGCGGTTCGCATGTAGTTCTCGGCGCCGAGTTGATCGCCGTCCGGCAACCGTCGCCCGTCTTCGGCATAGCCGGCAAGCCCGGTTCGGATGACAACGCGACGGATCAACAAGTCCTCAAACGCGTCATTCCACGCGGCCTCCTCGGCCGTCTCGTCTTCGGCGGCGACGTGCTCGCGCGGTAGCATTGCCGCCCCATCGCGAAACGCGGCGACACGGGCGCGAAGTTGCGGCCAGTTCAACGCCTCTTGCATTAGGCCTGGGCGCTCGCCCGTGCCCCATAGCACAGAGACGCCCATGGCGGCGTTGCTCTCGTAATGTGCGCGGCCGGTGATCCCGGCTGTCGAGGGGTTTAGCTTGTCTCGGCGTGAACTCACGCGGCCGAGTTTCGCGCGCGTTGGGGAATCGGCAAGCGGACGCCGGGTCCGGTAGGCGCTACCGCATGTCAGACGCTCGCAACCGTCTGGGGGGTCAACTGATCTGATCTGTACAGACCGCGGTTAGAACCCAAAAGAACGCCCCGGACGAAACCCCACCCACTTTCGACCCTACCTTTCGTCCGTGTCTCACCCCACTTCGGGATCCCCCATATATAACCAGGGGTTTCCGAAGTGCCTTGAAACACGCTAACGCATGTCAGACGCGCGCAACTTCGGCCGGTGCTTTCGCTTGCGGCTCGGCGCGCTAGGTGTGCCCCGGTGCGACCTCTGGCGAAGGTCTCGGATCCCCATGCTGAAAACGTCCGCGATGTCGTCGTTAGCCGCGCCGGGTATGTTCGTGATCTCGGTGATCGCGATGTCCGGCGAGCTCTCATCGCTGGCGCCGGTGAAGTCGCGGCACATTACCACGTCACCCGATTGCACGATCGGCGCGGTGAGATCGAGCCGTTGCACAGTGTCGCCGCCCGTAACAGTGACCGCGGCCCAGTTGTCGAACGTGGCGCGGAAGTCATCGTCGGTTTCAAGTGATCGCCCGTCTGCCGTCGCTTCGAATCGGATCGGCGCGTCTGGATACCTGCGACGCATTCGCAAGAGCGCGGCCTTGGTTTCGGTGTAACCCCACCGGCCGCGCTCCATGTCGGCGAAGTAATAGATCCCTTCGTGCCAGCATATGAGAGCGACCACGGCAAAGGACGAAGAGCGAGAGCGCCCGCCCGCCCTCGGATCGAGATATAGCCCGCACCGAACGCCGGGCGCGTTATAGGCCACCGGCAACGATCCCAACTCGCCGAACCACTCCGCGCGGACAATCGTCCCGCCTTCGGGTTGCGGCTCTTGCTGGTATTGGGCGAGGAACGCGCGCTCGCCAAACTCCCGACGCACCGCGGCGACGGTTGCCGCATCCCATCGCGCCGGATGTAGCAGTTCGCCAGGTTTCGCCCTCCATTCGTAATCCCCCAAAATCGTGCCGTCAGGATGCTTTGCCGGCTCGTATATCAGGGGAAACTTAACGATCTGATAGCCTTGATCCTCGCAATAGGTGTTCGGATCTTTCGGGTGTAGCCGTTGCCAGAAGCACACGATCCGCCCCGTGCGCTTGTCGTTCAGTCTCGACGGTAGCCGGCGCCGCAAACTCTCGACGGCTTCGGCCCGGTAGGCTTCAGACCACGCGCGGCGGTCGCTCAAGATGTCGTCGGCCCAAATGTAGTGAGCGCCGAACCCGATCGGGTCCGAGCCTGTAGAGGTCGCGACAACGTGTCCGCCCTCGCTCGTTGCCCAGTAACTCTTGTTATTCTGATCGGCCTTGATCTGCCAACCGATCCCGAAGTCGCGCCGCACTTGATCGCTTGTCACGAGGTCGCGAACCGCTAGCGCGTCTCGCACACTTAGCCGCATGTCGTGCGCGCTCATGATGTGTTGCGAGCGCGGATCCCGTATCAGAAGCCAAGCCACCGCGGCCACTTTGAATTTCGACTTTAAGTGCCGCGGTCCAATGTTGAACAGAAGCCGAGTGATCCGGCCGTCTTCGCACGCTTCGACGTGGTCGCACATCACGTCGAGATATTCGCCCCACTCAACATCCGTCCCCGGCTCAAGGATCGGCATAGCGTAGCGGAGGAACGCGCCCAGGTGATCCCGCGCGATTTCCACCGCCAGCGCTTCGGCCTCGATGATCGCGCCCTCGATCACTCTTCGCCCGCGGTGAGCTGGCGCCCCATGATGCGCCGCACCCGCTCGAGTCGCGCCGCCAGTTCCTCCTCTGTCGGTGGCGTCGTAGACTCTTCGGCCATTTCAAGATCAGAGTAGCGCAAGAGCTTTGCTTTGCTGTCGTACAATCGAAGAAGCCCGGCCAGCATTGGCAAGCCTTCCGGTGTCGCCTCCCATACCGCTTCTAGCGAATCGATCTTGTCTTGGATCGATGCAAGGTCACGGTAAAACGCTTCCTCGCGTAGTCCTCGAATGCTGGCGAGCTTCTTAGCCCGCGCGCGAGTGTACCACCGGTAGGCGCTTGATCCGTCAACGCCGATCTTCGCGCCGATCTGACGAAAGCTATAGCCCTTCGCTCGTAACTCTAGCGTCTTCGCCGTCATGTCTTCGACGAATTCGCGTTGAAGATTGCCCGTTGGATCGTCCGGCCTTGTTGCTACGCGATCGTTTTTACTCATCGGTCTCCCCTTCGGAATGCTCGCACACTAAGCCGCGCCGATAGTACCGCCCGCAAGTCGAGCACCTTAGAACGTCCGACACGTTACGCAGCGACGTGATCGCCCGCTTGTCTTCGGGCGCCAGTGTGATCGGCTCCAGTGCCACCCGTGCGTCTTCGTCTTCGACTAGCTCAATCGCGGCCTCTACCCGTTCTCCGATCGTCATCTCGGAATGAGAGACCACGGCAAAGCGCCCGGCCGTAGTAACCGCCACCGCCGCGGACAAGTGCAAGCGGTCACGCCCGGCCGCGGTGAGCTCTATCCCGCAATCGGTGCGCACCACTAACCGTTCCGCCCGCATTCGTCGAAGCGCGGCCCAAATGTATTCCCATCGCAAACCGGTTTCGTAGATCATCACGATCTTTTTCGGCCCGTCTCCTCTGGCGCGGTCGATGCACCAAAGGATCGCGAGGTCACGATCGGCGTAGTGCTGCACGGTTCTCCTTTTGGTGGATCCCGTCGTATTCCCTAAGCAAAAGATCAGGAACGAGATCGTCGAAATACTCTGATCCGTGCGCAATCAATCCGTCCAGATGTTTCGCTGATAACCGGAAGCGTTCGAGCCGCAACGGAAACGCGCCTTCGCGTAGTAGCTGCCGATAGGTCGTGAGCGCTGACATCTTGGTTTTTATGACTGCGCGTCCCGCCGCTTCTTGAGTTACCACCCAATAGACCCTAAAAGGGTTGTTTGACGTGTCCCGAAGTTTCATTGTTTCGACCTCTCCAGAAACACCCGGCGCGCTACTTCGGCCAGTAGATGCGCGTCGGCGTCTTCCAGCACGATCGCCCTCGCTTCGTCTGGGAACACCCGCTGCGCGGCGTGCTTGAGCTCACGCTTGTGCGCCGTCTTGGTTTCGCTCTTTGGGATTGAGAACCTCGATTGCCAGCGTCTAGGCGTGCGAAGCTCCCACGGCGTTAAGGTCGCCGTTAGTATCCCGCGCGCCATCCCATAGGCCGCGCCGAATTTGAACGTAGACGAAACACCCTGCCCCGGCATTGCTCCCACTTGTTCAAGGATCGCCAGCTTGCACCGCGCATCAACTAGCGCCTCGGCTAGATCCGCCGGCCCGTGCCTCGAGAAGCGGTAGGAATCAACGCGCGTGGTTAGCCCGTCGCGCCCGAGGTGAAGGATCACAAGCGCACCTTTGCTGCCTGGATCCCATCCCGCCACCGTCGCCCACGTTTCCGGCATTATGCGCTCGCCTTGATCGGTTCTTTGGTTGTCCGGCTCATTCGGGATCCCTTGCTGGCGGTAGTGTTCGGATCGCGCCGTCTTTCACCCGTCGAAGAATAACAGGTTGCGCAATGACGACTCTCCAGAGGTCGCCGCGGCACACTATCATCAGTCCAGGCTTCAGCGTCAAAGACTCACCATTTGCGGCCCTTCCGTGATCGCTAGGTCCACGGCCTTTGTTGGAGACTTTGATCCCCAATAGTGAAGCGTCAGAATGGCGCCCGCTCTCGTGCGGTACTCTTCGCGCGTCGGCTTGCCGGGGTTGTAGATCACGAGCCGCAAGCGGTCTTCGGCTTCGGCGGTGATCGTCGCGTAGCGTATCACCGGATCTGCTCCATCTCTTCTTTGCACTTTTCGCAAGTCACCATTGATCGATCTCTGGTGATGGCAGAGTCGCCATTGACGCCACAACACGCGCCTTCCCCTATTGCGGGATCTAATCCCATCATGGTCGCGAACATGCGCAAAGATTGCGACATTGGAGGCATAGCGAAGTGTGTGATCTTGTCTCTGGTCACCGGATCCGCCTCTCAATGCGTGCCACCGTCGCCGCGTATCGCTCGCCACGTCCTAGCCGCGCCCCACGTCGGCCGGCGTTGTAGGAGCGTAGCGCCGTGCGCTCGTCTAGCGTTTCGAGAAGATCGGCAAGGTGCCTGACTCCAGAGTCGATCAACTCACGCGAGGACAAGCAGAACCGCACCCCAAACCGCTTCGGGCAATGGTAGTGCGGCTTTACCTGCATCGCTCCAACGGCGCCCGCGTGAGACACGGCCCAGGGCCTAAACGTGGACTCTGCGGAAGAGATAGCCACGGCCAGAGACGGCCGCACGCCGAACGCTTGCGCAGACTTCGCAACCCGGTTGCATGTCTCGATCGCCAACTTCGGCCTCGGCGTTGCCGTGGTGCCGTAGTCCATACGGATCGCCGTCTCACAGATATGCGCGGCGCTGGCGGTTTCGCAGAGCGGAGACGCGGCGACGGGTGACGCTAGGGCGATGAGTGCGAGGAAGGCGAAGACAAGCGACCCGATCGGATGGGCGCAATAGGGACACCTAGGCGCCCGCTTCCGCTTGCGATGCCTCCTGATCGCCTCGCTTGCCTCCGTCATCCGTCGCCGCAAGTCGCGGCAATATTCCGGGGTCACTTCTGGATATGACCGCGCCAAAGGTCCACCCGGATCAAGCGCCCGATCGGCCTTCTCGACACTCTCGCACTGGCACTCGCCCACAAGTAGCTCGCGACAGTCGGGGCATTCTCGGCGGTCTTTCATGGACTGCCCCCGTTTGCTGCCTCCAACGCCGCAACTCCGCGGCCCATCTCGATCGCTTGCTCGTCGGTGATGGTCATGCCGGCGACCCCATCACGTGCGCTTCGATCAGAGCGAGTTTCTCTGTGATCGAAAGGGTGTGAAGCGCTCCGCTGATCGCGTGTTCAAGCATCCGCGCGGACGATCCCCAGTCCCGGTCACACAAGCACGAGAACTCAAGGAGCCCGTGCTCAAGAGTGATGGTGTGGTCGCCGCTGGGGCAGAACATCACGACCCACTCTCGGCCGTGGAACTCGCTCTCCACGTACGCGTAAGTAGGGCGCTGGTTGGTGTCATCGCGCCGCGTCCAGTTGGCGTAAGGGAGGACCTGCGTCAATACGGTTTCGATCGTCTGCTCGTCAGTCATCGGTGATCCTGTTTTGAGTGCCCGCACCGATCGCAGCCGGGTTGGTCCGGGTAGTCGTCGGGATCCAGGTTCACGAAACAGTCGCACGCGGCCGGCCATCGCTCGCCAGTCTCGCGGGTCTGCTCGTTGAGGTACCACGGCGGGTTTGCGATCAAGAACCTTGCCGCGGCTGCGATGGCTTCGGCTCGTGAATTAGCGTGGGCGAACACTCCCGCGCAATGGACGCGCCAGCACTTGCGCCCATTGTCCGTGACAAAATAGGCAGTCGGCTGGATGTGGCACGGCGCGCTTAGGGCCTTCTCGATCTGCTCCAGCACCGCCGCTTGCGTCGGGCGGTCGCGCAGGTCGGGGACTGGGTCGATGCACCCCCCGTGGAAGTCGTGCCATTCCACGCCCGTGATTCCGTCCACCGTTCGGGACCAAGCGGCGCCCGATCGGGAGTTCTTGTGGCCATCGATCGCACGCATACCCGGCGCCCACCGGAACCCCTCCCACGCGGCGACGATGCGCCCGAGTTCGATTGCTTCTGCGTCAGTCACTCAACCCACCCTCTACCCGCTTCGCTTCTTTCATCCGCCGATCGACATCCCGCGCGAGCTTCGTCAACCGCGCCTCTTCGGCCGGGTCCGTGCCCTTCGCCATCACTCGCGACAAAGCATCAAAGATCATCGCGTGCTCTTGGAATACTTGCATGTTCTCACCTTGTAAAATTGCCCCCCACGCGGAGCAACTCGCGTAGGAGGCGCCGACCATAGGCCGGGAGGTTGTGTCGTAGCGGGTTGCTCTTCCGCGTTTCGGTATCGTTGGCGATGGTTTCGGCGTTGTCAAGATTCGCCCTTGTAGACGTTGCGATCGTCCAACTCTCGCACCCATCGGCTAGCGTCGCCATTCGGTAGCCGATCCCACGTCTGACCGAGAGGCGACACGCGCCCACGCGACCACGCAAACCGATCGCCGCACGGTTGCCCGTAGCGGTGCTTTGACGTTTCGATCCGCATCACGTCATCACGGATCGGCGAGTCTTTGGATCTCCGCTCGCGTTCCTCTTCCGGTATGTCGTGAGGTCGCCAGATCACCGAAACAACGTCCACGGCTTGCACACTATCGCCGCCGTCTTTGATGTCGTCTTTAGTCTTCGACGTGGTGAACTCGCCTGTCTTCTTGATCTGCGCGAGTAGGATCAAGCCTATCCCGAACCTCTGCGCGGTGCGGTGTAACTGGTAGGTAATCGCGCCCAACTCAAGCGAGAGCCGATCGAACTTGCGGCCTGGGCAGTGCATTAACTGGAGGTAATCGACGACTACCCACTTGATCCCTTCCTTCGCCGCGGCTCGTATCCTGCGATCGATCGAGACGACATCGGACGGGCACTGGTCATCAATGATCAGAGGTAGGCCCGAGGTCTCTTGCACGAGCTTTTCGATCTTCGAAATATCGGATCCCGAGACGCTGCCTTCCATGATCTTGGATTCTGAGATGTCGATCCGCCGAGAGATCGCGCGCATAAACGCAAGCTCGGCGGACATCTCAAGCGAGATAAACAATCCACCCTCGCCCCGCTCGATCGCCGTGGTGATCAACCCCTGAAGCGCCAGCCCGCTCTTGCCCGAGCCACTACCGCCGGCGAGTAACATCGACTTGCCAGGAAACACGGGCAAAGTCTTGTCGATCTCCTTCCACCCGAAAGACATTTGAGGAGAGCGCCCGATCCGGTTGTATTCCTTCTCGCCCGCTTGCATCCAATCGACGAAGCGAGAGCCGACCGATCGAAACGTGGGAAGACTTTGCGCCGGTGCCTCTCCAGAGATCCGAAGAAGGCCGGCCATTGCCGTTTCGGCAAGCGCGAACACGTCGCCGCCTTCCGCCGCCGCTTGTAGTTGTCGCCCGATTGCCACGGCGTCACGAGCTCGCCGCGCCTCTTGCATACTCCCATGATAGAGCCGCCAGCTTTGAACCCGCGGCACATCGACGGCAAACGGCGCAATAGCCGAAGCGCCGCCGATCAACTCAAGATCCCCGGCGTCGTCAATGTCTCTTGTTAGGAGGACAAGATCGACACTGCGCGCCGCCTCCCACGTCCGAACCATTCCGCGCCAGATCCCCCGGTGCGACTCACGATAGAAGTCCTCGGTTTTTATCTCGCCGAACATCTGATCGAGCGTTTGCGGGTCGGCCAGTAGCGCCGCGCCAATGATCGCCCGTTCCGCTTTGTCGTCGTATTTCATTCGCTCGCCACCCGTACCGCGATCAACTTGACCTCTTGCGGGAGCGCTTCGAATTCATCCCACCCGGCGCCGTCGTCGAAGTCGGTAGCCGTCTGATCTAGCCTTCTCTGCGCGACTCGTGCGCAGTTAAGCGCGTAGGTGGGATCGTTTCGGAATGCCGCCAGAGTGATCAGCGGCTTGCCGTCTGGCGCGGTCGCTTCGATGTGCTCGAGGAACAACGGAGCGCGGACGCGGTAAAAGGTAGTCGGATGTTTGCAGTACCTTTCTCGCCCGCTGGCGAATGGCTCCAGGTAATTCTTAGTCGCGGTGTAGATCTCGCCGGCCGTTGCCGTGCCGTCTTGAATGTGCCCCCGTACTAGCATGTAGGCTCTCGGCTTGTCGGGAGCTTTCACCGAATCGGGCGCCCTCCTCTTTGCGTCCAGCCATAGTTTCCAGATCTCGCCGAACGGGACCGAATAGGAGACCCGCCCCTTTTTCGGCGCCGGCTTCCATTCGTTCCCCCTCTCATCGACCAACACACCCTCCCCCGCCGGCGACTTGTCGCCAGAGGTTTGATTCTTGGTTCTTAGTTCTTCTCTAGTTGCCGGGCCTAGCTCGGTCCTAGCTTGGTCCTGGCTCGGTCCTAGCTTGGTCCCATCGGCCCGCAAACCCTCACCACTGCTAGATCCCTCTCGGTCCTGGCTCGGTCCTAGCTCGGTCCTAGCTTGGTCCTGGCTCGGTCCTAGGTCCAACCTGTAGCCGGACTGGTACTTCGCCCAGTTTTCCACAGTCAAAATGCTGTGATTCCCGTTGCGTTTCAGAGAGATGGCGCCCTCTTTACACAGGCTTTTAAGCCAAGATCGGACCTTTCCGTCAGTCCATCCCGTATAGGCTGAGATCTTGCCGCGCGTGGTCGTCAACTGGCCGGGCTTGAGGTCGCCAGACTCGCCCCAGTTGGCTTGGGCTAATAACCAGATCCACGCTTCCAACCGTCGCGCCTCTCCTTCTCTCGAAAGCGAAGCCGAGCCGGAGAGCCAGAGCGCCCGATGTACGAAAAAGAACCCCGCGCCCGTCATTGCTTACCCTTGCGCACGGGTATTGTATTCTCTATCACTTCCATTGTCCGCGGCCTCCTTGTTAGGCTGTAGGATTTGAAAGGCGTTCGGGGTTGCAGCCGGGCGCCTTTCCTATTTTCGGAACCATGCCACGCGGAACCATTCCGCGCAACGTGTTGACAGATCACGCGCTCGCGCTGATCATTCGCCCGCCGGGTTTTCGTGGTTGGA
>Ga0208767_1002129_pt1 | contig 15226 bp, 10 predicted proteins | sample VirMetDEL_Mar_21_FD_184514 | JGI IMG/M metagenome (GOLD analysis project Ga0208767, IMG submission 184514) | Aqueous microbial communities from the Delaware River and Bay under freshwater to marine salinity gradient to study organic matter... | ecosystem: Environmental > Aquatic > Marine >... | reverse complement strand
GGAGGCCCAGCTCCTGTAAATTTTAATCAAGGCGGCGCGGTTCAATACTTTGAACGGGGCGGCGGCGTCGCCATGCCCAACGAACGTGCGCAACAGCTCTTTAACGAGCGACGTGCGCTGTATGGACAGCTAATTGATCCGGCCCAGCAAGCGGCTGACTTCGAAGCGCAGAAAAAGATGACGCAAGCCCAGATGCTGTTTGACATCGCACAGGGTGGTTTGTTGTTCGCTTCCGGCGCTGGAAAGCCTGGGGGCACCCCCGCAGAACAACTTGCCGCAGCGTTTGTACAGCCTCTCGGTAACATCGGCGCACGGGCTGGTGAGCTAGAAAAGTTTAGACAAGGTCAAAAGCGTGAAGAACGCGCTTTGGACCTACAAGCCTTGGGCGCAGCAGAAGCTGCGCTGGCGGCAGAACAGGACGCAGCAGCTAAGGCTGCTTTGCAAAAAGAAGCAAACACGTTCGCAGCAAGTGAGTCGCGCTTAAATCGTGCGCATCAAATCACGCTGAAGAGCATGGACTTTGACTTCCAAAACGCCGACCGATTAAGTCAGCAAGAATTTACTACACGTCTACAAGACCTGAAGTTCCAGAACGAAGTAGCGCTTTTGGGCTTGCAAGGCGATCAATCGAAAGAAGCTATTACGCTCCGCAACGAGCTTGAGCGTGACAACATGCGTCTTGGTAGCGAATTGCGTATTGCTGAAAACACATTGGCGTTCAACCAGCAGCTTGAGCGTGACGGTATCCTTAACACTAACGAATTGGAGCGCATGGACCGCGGCCATAACTTTAACCTTGCGTTGGCCACCCACAAAGGCGCTATCGCTCGCGAAGCCCAAGCGTTCCAAAACGCCTTTACGGCGGCTGAATCTGCACTTGATCGCGCACAGCGTGAGAACCTGCAACTCAGCGACCAGGATTTCCGACAGCTTATGCAGCAAGAAATGCAGCAATTCACGTCGGATCAGGCTGAAATCGACCGCGGTATTGCCTACGTTAACCGTGCATTCGACGAAGACCTCGCCCTACGGGGTGCGAATCGTGCCGATGCGGCGCTTAATCTGCAAGAACGCGCTCAAACGCTGGATGAAGCGTACAAGTTTGGTAAGTTGTCCCTTGACCGGTTGGCTGCAAACGCAACGCGACTGGGCAGCGAGGCGAAAACCAACACCATTTCGTACCTTACTGACCCAGATCGTCTGGATAAGTACGCAAACGGCACCCTTGGTGACGAAACCACTACGTTTGAGCAGCTTGTCCTCGACTACATTAATCCGAAGAACAATGAAGTCTACGACGCCGCGCGTGGTCGGTACGTCAAAGGGTCTGCGACGCAACTGGCACCACGTGTCGTGGCTGCGATCCAGAAAGGTAACCCGACGTTCTTCAGCACGATTGCTGGACAGCTTAACCTTGACCCGAGCGGCGGTGGGGTCGGTACGCCTTCCGAGCCAGAGGCACCGAAGACTTTGGGGCAGGCAACTAGCCAAATCTTTAACCCGGATGGCACAGTTAACGAGCAGTCTAATGTTTGGAGCCTTACTAAACCCAACCGGTTCGACAAGGACATTGATTACCGCGAAGTAATCGGTCTATCTCGTATCTATCCCGGCTTGGTAGATATGGCTTCTGAAGGCTATGCGGAAATTGTCGGTGGCGTACCGTCGGAAGCGGCGCAAAAGCACAAAAAGGCGCAGGCTACGCTTACTGCCTTTGCTAACGACCTGATGCAGTTCTCTACAAACCTGCAAGAGGACCGTGTTCTCAAGTTTGTGCAAGAGCTTATTGCGAAAGAGACGCAAAACTTACGTCCCGGCGGTTTTCTTTTGAAGACAGACGCCGATGCCGTTGCCTCTTTGGAAGCACTGCGTAACGGATTTGAGCAAGCAATGCAGATTGAAGCTGCTAAATTAACCGAATACGGCGGTGACTCTTCTGGTTACAGAGAAAACCAAGTGACGTCTGCACGTGCACGCATGGATCAGATGAAGGTTCTCTACAATGAGATTCTGGCATTTGAGCGTGGGTTTGCTTCCCCTGCGAAAGACCCCGGTGCTGTGACGAGAACGGAAAACAACCAAAGTCGGGGGAATGCTCGCTCGCAAATCTTGCAAATGAGAAAACCGTTAAGGTAAGGGGTTTTGACATGGTAGATAACGCTTTAATTAATCTGACAAGACCTCAGTTTGAAAACCTGATGGAGACGCAGGGGCTGGCCAATACAGTGGACGGCATCCTGTCTATTGCGAACGATGAGTTAGATGTAGGTAGTGTACCTTTAACGCGTGAAGCGCTTAAAAATGGTACACACCCAATTTTAGACCAGCTTGATCGCTACAAAGGTTTAGCGCCAGACCAACGTCAAATTTCTGATGAGGAAATTCTGACGCTATTTACCAACGTCGAAGACTTTGGAAAATTCGACCCGGCGGATGACAGTTTTTTCATCCCCGAAATAAAAGCGATTGCTTCGGGTGCAGCCCGAGAAATACCGGAGGCAATTGGAGCAGGCGCTGGTTTTAAAGCGGGTTTAGCATCAGCGACCCCTATTGCAGCGCTGATCCCGCCTATTGGATTACCCGGTCTTGCACTCAAAGGTATTGTTTACGGAATCGGCGGTATTGGCGGCGCTATTCTTGGCGCACTGGGCGCTGGTGCGGCTGAAGACGCCCTTATTGGAGAAGCGGACCCCGTTATTCCTTCCCTTGAGGGCAAATACCGCGGTGGTGAAACAGGCGTGATCGCCCTGTCAATGTTGGCGTCGCCATGGAAACTTGTCTCGTCTGTTCCTAAAGCCAAAACAGGCGCTATTGAATTTCTTGAAAACTTCAAAAACGTCTCTTCTGGTAAATTCACCGGCGTAGCTGACGAAGCCTTCCTGCTCGCGGCCCGCGGTGCAGGATTGTCTAAGAGAGCGGCGGCCAAGCTTTTTGAAAAAGCCCAAAACGCTCGCAAAGTGGCCAGCGAAAGCGGACCAATGTTTGGTGGGGCATTAGGTAAGGACTTGGGTTTTACCAAATTTAACCCGGCGGGTTACCTTTTTGATCCTCGCAAAGGGCCCGTCGCCGCACGTGTTGTAGGTGGCATTGAAAGCGGCATTGAAAAATCTTTGGCCAAGGCCCGTGACAAGCCGGGCAGGTTCTTACTCGCCGAAGGGGCTGTTGCAGGCGGTTCCGGACTGGGGGCTGCTATTGCGCAAGAGGCGGCACCTTATGATGAGACCGCTCGACTCGGTGGCGAATTAATTGGTTCTTTGGTTATTCCTATCCCGGCGCAAGTGGCTGTAGATTCAGGCCCAGAATTTGTGCGTGGTGTGTTCCGCACTATGCGCGAATGGTGGGGCAAAACTACGGATGAAACTGCTCGACAAGGAATTATGCGCGGCAAGCTTGAAAAAGACGTCGGAAAGCGAATCATTTCAGCGATTCAAAAATCTCAAGAATATGCGCCTCGCATTAACCCGGAGACGGGTGAGGTAATAGAAACTGCTGAAGAGCAGCTTAATCGGTTTATCGCGGCCCTAGGTGAAGCGGCTGCGGTAGAGCGGAAAGGTCCGGATGGTAAGCCCGTCCAGCTTACGGTTGCCGACCTTGCGAGAATGGAAGGCTTACCCTTCTCGCCGACCATGCAGACTATTCAGCAGGAGCTGGCTAAATCCAGTGCGGACCTTAAAGCCGCAACAGGTACTGGTCGCGAAGAGTTACACGCAGGTGCTATTAACGCTGTACGAGCGTTGGCGTCTACGGGCGATCCTGCTGCACTTGCCATGGCTGCCCGCATTCAGCAAGGCTTGTTTGAGCAGAACATCCTCGACAACGTAGATGGTGCAGTCACCAACCTGATGACTGCTGCCGGTAAGGTCTTGGGTCGTGAACCGGGAGAACTGTCTCAACGCACAGACTTGTCAGAAAAATTGTATGACGTCCTGAAAAACCAGATTGATCTTAGTAAAACGCGTGAGCGTCGCCTTTGGTCTGACGTCAAAAATTTCCAGCTGACAGAGTTCTATGCTCGTAACGGTCGTCAGATTAACCAGCCGAACGTGCTGCAATTGCTTGGCCGTCCGTCCAGCCGAGGTGGCTTAAACTTCTCCTCTAAAGGCGCTCAACGCGAATTAGACGCTGCTTTGGGCGGCTACAAATCTGATCTGGACGATTTGGCAAAATACTTCCAAGACGGTGAGGGCCGCAACCCGGCTACTGCGCGGAAGTTTTTTGAAATGCGCTCAGGCTTGCTGAACAAAGCCGCACAACTGCGCAAAACTGGCGATATTGTTAACGCCCAGCGTCTGGACAAAATCAACGATGCCTTGCTACGCGATTTGACCGGTCAACGTGACGGTGTTTCTGAGGCATATAACACGGCCCGCGCCTATACGTTTGCTCGAAATAATGTGTTTACGCGTAGCTTCTTAAGTGATTTGCAAGCTGTAGACCGTAATCGCGGTCTTATTTTGGACCCACAGAACCTGCTGGATCAGGCTTTCCGCGGGGGTAACCTTAGCACGGCGAAACGCTTTCAGCAAATCCGTGCAGCCGGTCGATTCTTAATTGACGAAGCAGGGTTTACCGAAGAAGCCGTTCGGGCAATGGACGCTGACGAGCTTATGAGCGCCGCGCTCCGCGACTCTTTGAGTAAATTTATGGTCAAAAAGTTTATTCCAAACCCAGCTAATCCGAATGAGATGATCGAGACCTTTGTGGTTAACCCCACAAAGCTTAGAACCTGGAAAGAGAAGCCCGGCACTAAAGAATTGTTTGCCCTCATCCCTGACCTTGAGGTGGATTTAGCTAATGCGCAATCCGCGCAGCGAGCGTTTGACGGCATGTTAGATGACATAACGCTTCAAATGAATCCGTCAGAAGCTGCTCGCCGCGGCATGACCGACGAACAATTAACCGATCATTACGGCACCAAGGCTTTCCAATGGGTGCTTCAGTACGAAGACCCGGGCAAAGCAGTTGCTCAAGCTTTAGCTGCCGAAAAACCAAGTTTGGCGCTAAATGCGCTTTATCGCATGGTCAATGAGGCTGACTACAAAGACGCTGAGTTCACCAAAGCGCAAGCGTTGCAGGGTCTAAAATCGGCCATCTTTAACAACGCGCTGCGTAAAGCAAACAACACCGCTGGTTTGCCTAATGGCGACGTGTTACAGCGGGAGTTGTTTACGCAGATACCCGGGGTAGACCCCAGTGCCAAGCTTTCGATGAGTGACTTCCTTGTCCGAAAAGGCATGGCCACAGAAGACGAAATGGCCGAAGTGCAAAAGATGGTTAAAACCATCCGTGGCATTGATGAGGCGTTTGCTACAAACAATTTTGAAAACGTGCTGTTCAAAAACCCCAGCTTGGCCAAGCTGTTTTGGGTACGGGTTGCGGGTGCGACCGCTGGTGCCGCAGCGCAAAACCGGTTGAAGAAATTCTTGGGTATGCCGCAAATGAGCGGGGGCCTAATCGCTGAACAAACCGGTTCGGACCTTGTGCAGCGTCTCTTGCTCCACGGCCCAGAGACCCAGCGCATCAAAGTCATGACGCAATTTTTCAGTAATCCGAAGCTTGCTGCTGAAATAATGAAAGAAATCCAAGACGCAAAGATGAAAGACGATGTGATCAATAGAGTTGCGAAGATTGTTGCTCCTCTGGCAAGACAGACAGGCCGTCGTTTACCAATCGGTATCCGTGCTGTCGATGAAGAGCTTACCGAAGAGTATGAGGCACCAGAACAGGCTGCGCCCCCGCTTCCAAGACGTAGACCTGATGACCTACCCGTTAGACAACAAACTTTGCCCCCGCCTAACCAGCGAGGGGAACTCGTTCCGCCCGCCCAACTTCCCACTCAGGGCGGCGGGGCTGCACCTAGTCCGGTTCAACAGGCGTCCGCGGCCCCACAAAGGCCACCCATCCAGTCTTCGGGCTCCGTGGACAGGACTAGGTATGCAGCTTTATTCCCAGAAGACCGCGATCTTGTCGGTATTACAAGTTTAATGGAGTAGCGTAATGTCGGTCCTTTTTGGCACCCAGCCTGAAGTCAGCTTGTCTGGCATGTCCGGGTTCGGCTCGTCTGCCACGGGTTTTGCTGACGGTGGCGTCGCGGGCCTGTTTCAGCGTTATGCGGACGGCGGTGCAGTGAGCGGCATCAGCGAAAAAGACCTGACTGCAATGCGCCAAAAGGTCATGAACGACTACGGGTTTGACCCTGTCGATGTCGCCATGGAAGAAGGCGTCGATCCAGAGCTGTATTTACGCGTCATGTGGACCGAAAATAAAGGCCGCCATGGCCCCAAAAGCGAAGCTGGCGCTATCGGTTTGATGCAGCTCATGCCCGCAACTGCGCGGGAGGTGGGCGTCGATCCAAACATTCCGATAGACAATGCCCGCGGCGGTGCGCGTTACCTGCGTCGCATGATCGACCGGTTCGGTACGGTGCCCTTGGCCCTCGCTGCCTACAACGCGGGCCCCCGTAATGTCCGCAAATATGGCGGTGTTCCTCCGTTTGAAGAAACCCGCAACTACATCGCACAAATCCATGGCGTAGATCGTGATTCACCCCCGATTCCAAGACGTAGACCTGATCCACCCCCGATTCCAAGACGTAGACCTGATTCACCCCCGATTCCAAGACGTAGACCTGATGACCTCGGCACGGTGTCTTACACTCCGCCAGACATGGATTTCCGGGAAAACAACGAATATCTGATGGCAGGCATCGGGAACATCTTTGCCCAGCCTATGGAAGAAGAGGCGATTACACGCCCGTATATACCGAACATCATGCAGCAACAGCCCAAAGGTCCGGAAGCGCAGCGCGGGATTGACTTCTACCGGCAGTACGCGCCGTTCAGAAAGGAAACGCCTTAATGGACCCAATTCTTGAACACCATTATCGCACTTTAGCTGAAGGTAAAGGGGTCCGTAACGAAGACGGGACTGTTTCGACGGTTTATACCATGCAAGTCGACATCGACGGGAAGCCGACTTTAATCCCGGGATTGTGGAATGGCGAGATTGTGGATGAAGAAACAGCAAAAAAGAATGCTGTTAACAGTGGAATCCAATGGCCTACCGCAGAAACTCACGAAAAGTTACGCGAATATGATATTAAGTTGCATGAAGGTATGCGCGAAATGACCCCAGAGGAGGCACAACAGTTCCTCGAAGTAGTAAAGTCTGGAAAACGAGACGTCTATTAAGTAAGCCAGTCTTTGGCGTCTTCGCCAAGCACTTCCCCTGCTATGTCGATCTTGTTGCGTAGCGCAGCCAAAATGCGTTCGTCGATGGTATCCGGGGTAACTAAATCAATGTAGGTAACCTTGTTAGTCTGGCCAATGCGGTGTGCGCGGTCTTCTGACTGTAATCTTATTTCAAGATCATAGCTGTTAGAGTAATAAATGACCGTATTCGCCGCAGTCAGGGTGATGCCATAGCCGCCCGTCTTCGGTTGCCCGACAAAAAACCGCAAGGGGTCGGCATTGTTCTGGAACCGATTCACAATATCCTGACGGTCGTCTTGGGCTGTGCCACCGTAGTAAGTCGCAACAGCGTCCTCGCCAAATTGTTCACGCAGCGCCTTGGCGATATGCAAGATGTCGTGTGTATACGTCGCCCAAATGATGGCTTTGCCCTGCACTTCTTCGGCCAGCTCCATCAATTCGGTCATGCGGTTGTTCTTCAAGACGCGTATATCGCCGTCGTCGGGCTGGAAATGCCCGCAGCAAATCTGTTGTAGGCGCATAATCTGCGTCAAAACACTGGCGGTCGTCGCCAGCTCGCCTGTCTCCAGCTTTGCCAGCGCCAGCTTTTTCATTTGGTTGTAGACGCGCTCTTGCTCGGGCGTCAGCTCAACAAAGCGTTTGATGTACACCTTTTCTGGAAGGTCCAAGCAATCCTGCTTGAGTGTGCGGTTGCTAAACCGATCTAACTTTTCAGAAAGTTCGTCCAAACGGCGGTAGCCCACGATTTGTTGAAAGCTGCGGTGCCCCATGGTGCGCTTCTGTACGTTGGCGTAGCGGTTTTGATAAGCAAAGTAGCTGTTAAACCCGAGGCACTTCTCCTTTAACAGCTCGCACTGACTGAACAGGTCCATCGGACTCTTTGTAATCGGCGATCCGGTCAGGATACGGCGATACTTGGCCATGTCGCGCAGTTTGATGATGTTAGCCGTGCGCTGCGCTTTGCGGTTCTTGATCGTCGTACTTTCGTCCACGACCACCATGTTTTCAGGGTTCTGAAACAGGAAGGCTCGCGCGGCTTCAAACCCCCGCGGCGTCGAAAACGCTTCGACGTTCATCACAAAGATTTTTAACAAGCGGTCTTTGTTCAAAATAAAGCTTGTAAGCTCGTGTTCGTACTTCTGCGTCTTGAGCGGACTCCAGCGCATCACATGCCGTGCTATACGGTCAGGCAAATGGGTCGGTATCTCGCCTTTTGCCCAGTTATCATACACACCTTTTGGGGCGATGATGAGAGCAGCGTTCAATTTGCCTGTTTCGTATAAGATGGCGATGTTGTCGACTGTCACCTTCGACTTCCCCGTGCCCATCTCCATGAAGAGCGCGTAAAACTCCGCGGACCACGAGTCTTTGAGCGCCTTGCGCTGGTGGTCGTAGGGCTGTGTTTTGAACTCGAATCCCATCTTGTGTGTCCTGTGAAAAAAACCTATTGACAGATTTATGGTATAAGATATTATCTGTTTTTGTCAAGGCCCAACCGGTGCCTTTAACCACGACAGGAGAAACACGATGAGTGATGACTTGACGAAATTGATGGAGCAAGACTTCGAGGAGACCCTAGCTTCGTCTGTTGAAAAAGTAGACCAACAGGGGCTCACTTCGGTAGCCGCTTTGGCCCGCCAAATCCGAGACAAAGAAGAAACTATCTCACGTCTTGAGGGAACCCTCAAGGAAGAGAAGAAAACTCTTCTGAAGCTCACGGATGAAGAAATGCCAGCCATGCTTGCTGAAATCGGCATCTCTTCGTTTAGCCTAGATGACGGTTCAACCGTTGAGGTTAAACAAACCTACGGGGCTTCAATCCTCGTAAACAATCGTCCGGCTGCTTACGAGTGGCTGCGTGAACACGGGTACGATGACATTATCAAAAATACTGTCTTCTGCCAGTTTGGACGCGGAGAAGACGATTTAGCCAGTTCGTTCGCTGCATTCGCGCAGCAACAAGGCTATGTTCCCGAGCAAAAGACAGAAATCCATCCGCAGACGCTACGCGCCTTTATCAAAGAACGCGTGGAAGAAGGGGAAGCCTTTCCTATGGAGCTTTTCGGAGCATGGGTTGGCCAACGTGCAGTTATCAAGAGGAGTAAATAATCATGACCAAAGCAGTCGCAACTAAGCAGAACTCAAAAATTATGGAGTTCGACCCATCAATGTTTGAAGCCGATGCAGGCCGTGGCATGGAGAACATGGGGCAAGAAGACTTAGCGCTTCCTTTCCTCAAAGTTCTGTCAGGTAATGACCCTGTATTGGATGAAAACGAGAATGCTCGTAAGGGCGATATTTATAACACCGTCACTGGTGCGCTCTACAAAGGTAAGGACGGCATTCGTGTCATCCCGTGTGCTTACCAGCGTCGATTTATCCAGTGGGCTCCGCGTGGCAGCGGAACCGGTGCGCCCGTGGCAATTTACGAGCCCGGTGATAACCGACCCAAAACTCAACGTTCTACTGAAGACAACAAAGACTATGTTGTCGACGGCAACGGTGAGTACATCGAGGAAACTCACCAACACTTTGTCATTCTGTTGAACCCAGAAGGCGGTGCGGAGACAGCCCTCATTGCTATGAAATCTACGCAGCTCAAGAAGTCGCGTAAGTGGAACAGCATGATGGCGTCGCGCCAAATGCAGGGGAAGAACGGGCCGTTCACGCCGCCTCGGTTCTCCCACATTTACCACCTCAAAACGGCTCAAGAGGAAAACTCAAAAGGCTCGTGGCACGGTTGGGAAATGTCTGTAGATGGCCCGATTACCGATGCAAGCTTGTACGGAAGAGCTAAAGGGTTCGCGGACAGCATCACGGCTGGCGACGTTGTTGTCAAACATACGGAAGATGGAGTGGGCGGCGATACACCGTTCTAAGTCATCGTTGCGGCGGGGCTTCGGCTCCGCCGCATTTTTCTCCGTAGGAGGCAACAATGTCAGTCGAGAAGTTCGCGTCCATATTCGATGGACTGAAGGAAGCTTATGGCTACTTCAAAATAGAGAAAACAGGAGCCAATGGCAAAGCCAAGGGTAAGGCAGGCGTATTACGCGAACCTCGGACCCAAAAGCTTTGGGAAAATCACCTGTCGGGCAAAGGGAATGGCCTCGGCATTATTCCCATCAACGAAGATAACTGTTGCAAGTGGGGTTGTATCGACATCGACCAGTATCCGCTTGACCATAAGCTGATCATTGAAAAAATTAGGCGGCTGAAGCTGCCACTTGTCGTCTGCCGTTCCAAGTCTGGCGGAGCACATTGCTTTCTGTTTTCCAAAGAGTGGGTCGAAGCAAGGGACATGCAGAAGGCTCTGCAACATATGTCCGCGGCCCTCGGTTATGGAGAGAGCGAAATATTCCCCAAGCAGGTCAAACTGCATCTGGACCGTGGGGATGTCGGAAATTTCTTAAATCTGCCGTATTACGACCATGAAAACGGTCTGCGCTACGCATTCCTAGATGACGGTACGTCAGCGACGCTCGAAGAATTTTTTGAGCTGTACGATAAACATGTTCAAACGCCCGAAGAAGTCGTTAAGCTGCAAGTCGTAGGCAACGGTGAGACCGAACTGCTTCAAGATGGACCGCCTTGCTTACAGATACTTTGTAAAGCCGGTATCAGCGAAGGTGGCAGAAATAATGGTCTATTCAACATCGGGGTATACCTACGCAAAGCATATCCGGACAGTTGGGAATCCGAGATATTACGCTACAACATGGAGTACCTATCTCCGCCATTGCCATTGCCGGAGGTCAACATAGTCGCCAAGCAGGTGCAGCGCAAAGACTACGCCTACAAGTGCAACGACGCTCCGATCAACGCATACTGCAATAAAGAGCTGTGCCGAACCCGCAAACACGGCGTAGGAGCCGCTGTATCCGGGGCCACAATCGCGAACCTGCGGAAGTACAACTCTACCCCTCCCGTGTGGTTCATGGACGTCAACGGTGAGCCTCTGGAGCTAGACACAGAAGCTTTGATGAACCAGATGACGTTCCAGCGGGCTTGCATGGAGCAGCTTAACTTTATGCCGCGCTCCGTAGCCAAGCAGCAATGGGAAAGCCGCATAAGCACCCTGCTTACTGAAATGCGGGACAACGAAAGCGCGATCATCGAAGTGGCACAAGACGCTAGTATCAGCGGTCAGTTCTATGATTACTTAGAAGAGTTCTGCCGCCATCTACAGCAAGCGCAGGATAAAGAAGAAATCCTGCTCCGCCGCCCATGGACGGATGAAGAGCAAGGCATCACTTATTTCCGCCTCAAAGACTTTGAAGCTTTCTTGCGGAAAAATAAGTTTTTTGAATACAAATCCCACAAGATTGCCCAACGCCTGCGCGATATTAACGGCGGAAGCATTGTGTTAAAAATTAAAGGACGTGCGGTTAGGGTCTGGCAAATACCTTCTTTCGACAGTGTCGATGTTGATATTGATCCCCCAGCATTTGGCGGTCAGGAGGCACCGTTTTGACGAAGCATGATTACACAATACGCAACCGCAAGATTTACGAAGCATGGTCGAAGAAGCGTATGACGTTTACCGCCATAGGGCGCATCTATGGGTTAAGCCGGGAGCGTATCCGCCAGATAGTCAGACAGATAGAGGCGGAGAATGTTTAGGATATTTGGACCGCCCGGAACGGGCAAAACCACAACCCTACTAAATATGGTCGACGATGCCCTAGAAGCGGGCGTACACCCCCATCGCATCGCTTTCCTGGCCTTTACCCGCAAAGCGGCCAACGAGGCCAAAGAACGCGCCGCAACGCGGTTTGGGCTCGATCCAAAGAAAGACCTGATCTACTTCCGCACCCTGCATTCGCTGGCGCTAACTTCTACAGATATTAGACCAGAACAGGTCATGCAGGCGGCGCATTACAAAGAGCTAGGGAACGCCATCGGCGTAAGTCTAGTTGGCGCAAAACACGACCAGTTTGAGGACATCCCAACGATGACCGCGGCCAACGATCCTGTTCTTGGCTTGATTAACTTGGCGCGTATGCGTCAGGTATCGCTGCGGGACCAATATAACCACAGCAACATTGAACCGGATTGGAATACGGTTAACTATGTAGACAAGTGTTTGCGTGAGTACAAAGAAAAGATGGGTTTGTATGACTTTACCGATATGTTGACAGAGTTTGTCCGCCATTCGGATAAGTATTGCCCAGAGTTTGAGCTGTGTTTCCTTGACGAAGCGCAAGACTTGAGCAACCTACAGTGGGACATCGCCGAAATCTTGGATGCGAAATCGACGCGCATGTATGCCGCGGGCGATGACGACCAAGCCATTTATCGCTGGGCTGGCGCAAACGTCGACCGGTTCATCAATCTACCCGGCGGATCGGAGACGCTGTCGCAGTCTTACCGTATTCCTCGGCGGGTGCATGAAGTGGCGGAGAATGTGGTGCGTCGCATTGCCAGACGGTTTCCGAAAAGATACGAACCCCGTGATGGACCCGGCAACGTGACGCGAGTGAACACTATCAGTGCGCTCGACATGACACAAGGGTCGTGGCTTATTTTATCGCAGGCAGGCTACCAGCTACAGCCTGTGGCTAAAGACTTGAAATCAAACGGTTATTTATTCAACTACCGCGGCCATCGGTCCATCAGCGAAAAGATTTCTGACGCAGTAAATGGATGGGAGCAGTTGCGTAAAGGGAAAGAAGTTTCCGGTGAGGTAGCCCGAAAGATTTACAGCTTTATGTCCATCGGTAATCGCGTCACGCGTGGCTTTAAGAAGCTGCCGGGTGTCGGAGACCTTGATTTAGTTAACTTGCAGGACTTGACTGTTAACCACGGATTGCTGGCGACCTCACACATGATTTGGTCAGAGGCCATGGATAAGCTGCCCGAAACGGACAGAGCCTATATCACGGCATTGTTACGTCGTGGAGAAAAGTTTAATGGCATTCCCCGCATTACAGCATCCACGATCCACGGATCAAAAGGCGGCGAAGCGGATAACGTAGTGTTGTTCACGGACCTCAGTCCAGCCGCAGACGAAGAAATGCGGATTAACCCAGATGACATGCACCGTGTGTTTTATGTTGGCGTCACACGGACCAAGCAGAACCTCTACATCGTCGACGCAGAAGACTTATCGAGGAGTTATGACCTATGAAGAAAATGACTTGGGATGAATGGAAAGAGCATGAGCTGGCCAAGCGCAAGAAATACAAAGAGATGGACGTCATCGACTTTGAAACCATCCGCGCAGAAAAAATGTGGGCTGATCCGAATGTCAAAGACGAAGACATCGCTGCCGTGAAGTTTCAGTACGACAAGGAGATAGGCGAGTTTATTTTTGCAGGCTACGTTAATAAGGTAGACCACTGATGCGTCGTAACGAAACGATTGATGCCGCGAAAGAGCTGATAAATGGCGACCGTGCAAAGGACTACGGTGACGCTTACGATACCCATAACCGTATCGCAGAAGGATGGAACGTTATCATGCGTGAAGCCCTCAAGACACACGGCTATCTAACCCCGTCCCATGTTGCTCTAATGATGGACTGGTTAAAAACGAGCAGGCTGCTTACGAACATGGATAAATTTGATTCGTGGGTAGACAAGATCGGGTATTCGGCGCTGGGGGCGGAGTTCGTCGCCCTCGATGCACGGACCCTGGAACAAATAATAGAGGACGTACGAAGTGGCAGGATTACAGATGGCGATGTTCGCACCCAAAAGTGAGTGGGTGCCCCCACTGGAGTTGCCGGACATTACAGGCGCGTCGAAGATTGCAATCGACGTTGAAACAAAGGACTCGAACCTCAAGCAGAACGGTCCCGGCTGGCCCACAAAAGATGGCTACATCGTAGGTTATGCCATTGCAGTTGACGGCTGGTCAGGTTATCTGCCTGTCAGACACATGGGCGGCGGCAACCTTGACGAAAAGATTGTTTCGCGCTGGCTCAAAAAAGTATTTGAATGTCCCGCTGACAAGATCATGCACAATGCTCAGTATGACCTTGGCTGGATCAGAGCAACAGGGTTTACCGTCAACGGTCGGATCATCGACACTATGGTGGTTGCCTCGTTGCTCGACGAAAACCGGTTCAGCTACAGCTTGAACGCGCTGGCCTACGACTTGCTCAACAAGACCAAATCGGAGAAGGCGTTAGTCGAGGCTGCCAGAGAGTTCGGTATCGACCCGAAAGCTGAAATGTGGAAGATGCCAGCTATGTACGTCGGGCCATACGCAGAAGCGGATGCTGAACTCACCCTTGAACTCTGGAATTACTTTTCGGGGCAGCTTAGCAAAGAAGACTTGTGGCCCATCGCAAACCTCGAACTTGATCTGCTCCCATGCCTCGTTGACATGACCATGCGTGGCGTTCGCGTCGACCAAGATAGAGTCGAGCGGACTCGTGATAGCCTCCTCAAGCGCGAACGGGATGTCCTCAAACAGATTAAGCACATTGTGGGCAGTGACGTGGAAATCTGGGCGGCTCAATCGCTCGCTAAAGCTTTTGACAAAGCTGGCATCCATTATCCCAAGACCGAAAAGGGGGCACCGAGTTTCACTAAGATGTTCCTCCAAGAGAACCATCATCCCCTCGCGCAGCTCATTGTTCAGGCTCGGAATCTTAATAAGACATCCGGCACTTTCATCAATACCATCATGAAACACTGCCACAGTGATGGCCGAATACATGCTCATATAAATCAAATCCGTTCGGACGACGGCGGCACGGTGTCGGGGCGTATCTCGATGTCGAACCCTAATCTACAACAAATTCCAGCCCGCGACCCAGAGTTGGGTCCTATGATCCGCTCCCTCTTTCTCCCCGAAGAAGGCGAACAATGGGCTGCCATTGACTTCTCGCAGCAAGAACCGCGAATCTTGGTTCATTATGCTTACGTATACGGCAAGATGAGAGGAATTGAGCTGGAAGGAGCGGCAGAGTTTGTCGCTGCTTACAACGAAGACCCAAGCACCGACTTCCATACCATGGTTGCAGAGATGGCGAACATCCCACGCAAGCAAGCCAAGACGATCAATCT